>Ga0210395_10000647_pt1 | contig 26759 bp, 26 predicted proteins | sample IncBWH4OmetaG_FD_150861 | JGI IMG/M metagenome (GOLD analysis project Ga0210395, IMG submission 150861) | Forest soil microbial communities from Barre Woods Harvard Forest LTER site, Petersham, Massachusetts, United States - Inc-BW-H-4-O ... | reverse complement strand
AACGCATCGCGGTGGTAGGTGACGTCGGCGCCGCCGGCCGAGTAGGTCTCGGCCAATTCGTCGATGTCCTCGACGTCGATCAGGTAGTCGTGCACGGCCTGCAGGATCAATACCGGCGGTGTCGGCACGGCTGCGCCCAGCTTGATGCTGTCGAAGACGTGCTGAACCTCTGGCATCGTGAGGATTTCTTCGAGGGGCCGGTCGAGGTAGACGCCGACGTCCTTCTTCGCCATCCGCATCACCGCGCCCACCGTGGTCATCCGCTCCAACCGCTGCAGCAGGGCGCGCCCTTCGTCGGTGGCGTGCTCCTGGATGACCCGGTCCAGGTCGGGGTAGATGTGGACCAGCGCCGCGATCACCATCGCGGGCAAACCAGCCAGGAAGGTGCCGTTGAGCCGACGGAACGTGTGACCGAGGTCGCCGACGGGCGATCCGAGCACGGCGCCGACGATGTCGAGTTCAGGTGCGTAGTCGGCGCACAGTTCAGCCGCCCAGGCGGTTGCCAGTCCGCCGCCGGAGTATCCCCACAGTCCGACCCGGGCCGACGGGGACAGCCCGAGGTGCTCGGCGCCCAGCGCAGCCCGGATTCCGTCGAGAATGCAGTACCCGGGTTCGTAGGGCGCGCCCCACATTCCGTCGCGGCCTTCGTGGTCGGGTATGGAGACCGCCCAGCCTTCGGCGAGTGCGGCCGTGATCAACAGCAGCTCCAGCTGCGCCAGCGCGCCCACCGCCACGGCCCGTCGCCGCAGCGCATAGGACGGAAAACAGCGCGAGGTCACGGCGTCGATGGCGCACTGATACGACAACAGCGGGCAGGGCTGTTCGGGAGCGACGTCCGCGGGGACGATCACCGTGGTCACCGTCGCGTCCGGTTTGCCGTTCATGTCCGTCGTCCGGTACAGCAGCTGGGTGGCCATGGCCCGCTGCGGTATCAGACCCAGAAATGCCAGTTCGACGTCGCGCGAACGCAGCACGGTGCCGGGCACGGCGTGCTGGTAACCGGGTGGCGGCTGGTAGAACGGGTCGTTCGACGGCAGCAGCGGGCGGGCCTTGGGCCGCAATTCCTCGTGTGGTGCGCGACCGATCCATTCCGCGCCGGTTGTGGTCGCGAGGCTGCCAGTGTCCATCCGGGCATTGTTGCTTAAGAGGGCATTAAGAATCCAGTCGGCCCGCCGGGAAGCCGACGCACAGTCTCCGTCGACAGCAAGTGGTAATGAGATTCATTTTCGACAATGTGCACCGTGCGCGGTAGTGTCGAGGCGTCTTAATGAGAACCATTTTCAACACGGGGGACCATGCCGAATCGTCGGCCGCGACGACACCCGGACGGACAGCGCGCCATGCGTCGATATCGCAAGTGGCACAAATGACATCGGCGCGATGCCCTACCAGGCAGCCGTTCACCCTCGCCATCTGCACGGCCTGCGGGGCCGACGTGGCACCCCAACTTCTGCAGATGCTTCGAAACGTGGTCCGCCGCTGCCCGCATGGCATGTTGGTCATGACGGAATGCTTACTTGGACCATTAGCCTGCGCGACTCGGCCGCCCCACGAAGGCGCGATGCTTTTGCTGCAACTCTGCTCGATCGAACGCGCCCCCACCGCGCCCGCGCGATGGCTCGGACCGATCACCGACTTGGCGGATGCACGCCTAGTCTGCGAATGGATCATGCGGGGCGACTGGGATTGCCGAGAGCTGCCGATCCGCCTTCGCACGGAAGCGACCCTGCAACAGTCCAGCATCCGAAACTGACGGTCCGCCGACCTAGCCATGGGTATGCGTGACGCCCCAGGCAGGCAGGGGGTCGACGTATGTCAGCCGTTCATGTTGCGGTGCAGCGAATTCCGCGTCGGGAACGTGGTGTGGCTAGCTCGGCCCGCCGGGAGGTCGTAGGGCGGCGAACTCGTCGGTGACCCGCAGCTGTGAATCGGTGAACCGGTACAGCGCCGCAGGGCGGCCCCCGCTGCGCCCGGATTGCGCGACGGTGCCGGTCGCGGTAATGACGCCGCGACGGGCCAGCACACGCTGCAGGTTCGTCGTATCGACCTGGTAATCCAGCGCGGCACCGTAAATGTCACGAAGCGTTGACAGCGCGAATTCGGTTGGAGCCAAAGCGAATCCGATGTTCGTGTAGGACATCTTGGCGGCCAGCCGGGTGCGGGCGTGGGCGATCATCGGGCCGTGGTCAAACGCCATCGTCGGCAGTGCGGTGACCGGGTGCCAGCAGGTGTCGGGCGGCAATTCCGGGGTGGCGGGGGAGGGCACCAAACCCAGAAATGTCGACGCGATCGTGCGGGTGCCGGGCACCCGCTCGGGATCGGAGAACACCGCGAGCTGCTCCAGATGAGCAACCTCCCGCAGGTCGACCTTCTCGGCCAGTTGACGTCGCACCGACGTCGTCATGTCCTCATCGTGGCGCAGCCGTCCGCCCGGCAACGACCACGCGCCTCGCTGCGGGTCGCGGGCGCGCTGCCACAGCAGGACGCTGAGCTGCGGCTTTTGGGCCTTAGGCCCGGGTCCGAGACCGCGAACCTGGAATACGACGGCGAGCACTTCGTGGGCAGTGCTACCATGGGCCATGTTTTCGATTATAAGTCGAAAACCGGGTCGGGTGCGAAAGGAACGGCCATGACGGTCCTGAATCACTCAGATCCGGTGGCATCTGAGCTGGCAAAAGACCTGGGAAATGGACTGGCCGCGGCAATCACCAGTTCTCCCACCGGTTACGCCGGCGTCGACGGGGACGAACGATGGGCGGCCGAGATCCGGCGGCTGGCCGAGTTGCGCAACGCGACGATTCTGGCGCATAACTACCAGCTGCCCGCCATCCAGGACATCGCCGATCACGTCGGTGACTCGTTGGCGCTGTCGCGTATTGCCGCCGAGACGCCCGAGGAAACCATCGTGTTCTGCGGCGTGCACTTCATGGCGGAGACCGCGAAAATCCTCAGCCCGGAAAAGACCGTGCTGATCCCCGACCAGCGGGCGGGCTGCTCGCTAGCCGACTCGATCACCGCCGAGGATCTGCAGGCATGGAAGGACGAACACCCGGGCGCCGTCGTCGTCTCGTACGTGAACACCACCGCGGCGGTCAAGGCGCTCACCGACATCTGCTGCACGTCGTCGAACGCCGTCGACGTGGTCGCCTCCATCGACGCGGACCGTGAGGTGCTGTTCTGCCCCGACCAGTTCCTCGGGGCGCATGTGCGCCGGGAGACGGGGCGAGAGAACCTGCACGTGTGGGCCGGCGAGTGCCATGTGCACGCCGGGATCAACGGCGACGAGCTCACCGCTCAGGCCCGCACGCACCCGGACGCCGAGTTGTTCGTCCACCCCGAGTGTGGCTGTGCGACGTCGGCGCTCTACCTCGCCGGCGAGGGCGCCTTCCCGCAGGACCGGGTGAAGATCTTGTCGACGGGCGGCATGCTCGACGCCGCGCGGGCCACCCACGCCCGTCAGGTGCTGGTCGCCACCGAGGTCGGGATGTTGTATCAGTTGCGCAATGCCGCACCCGGCGTCGACTTCCGCGCGGTCAACGATCGCGCGTCGTGCAAGTACATGAAGATGATCACGCCGGCGGCGTTGTTGCGCTGCCTGATCGAGGGCGCCGACGAAGTCGACGTCGATGCCCGGATCGCCCGCCTGGCGCGGCAAAGCGTTCAGCGGATGATCGAGATCGGCCAACCCGGCGGCGGCGAATGAGGATTCGGCCGGCCTGGGAGCAGCGGGCCGACGTCGTCGTCATCGGCACCGGGGTCGGCGGCCTGGCCGCCGCGTTGGCTGCTCATCGTGCCGGGCGCCGGGTTGTCGTGCTCAGCAAGGCGGGCCGGAGGTCGGGCGTGACGGCCACGCACTATGCCCAGGGCGGCATCGCGGTGGTGCTGCCGGATACCGACGACTCCGTCGACGCACACGTGGCCGACACCCTTGCCGCCGGTGCCGGCCTTTGCGATGCGGACGCCGTGACGTCGATAGTCGCCGACGGTTACCAGGCGGTGACCGAATTGGTCGGTGCGGGAGCACGATTCGACGAGGCGGCGGCTGGCGGATGGGCGCTGAGTCGCGAAGGCGGGCATTCACGGCGGCGCATCGTGCACGCCGGCGGCGATGCCACCGGCGCCGAGGTCCAGCGCGCGCTCGACGATGCGGCGGCCGCGCTGGACATCCGCACCAACCACGTCGCCCTCCGCCTGTTGCACGATGCGGGCGCTGGCACGGATGCCGTCACCGGGGTGCTGGTGGCCAATCCGGATGGCGTCGGCATCGTGCACACGGCGTCGGTGATCTTGGCCACCGGCGGGCTGGGACACCTCTACGGCGCGACCACTAATCCCGACGGCTCGACAGGTGACGGGATCGCGTTGGCGCTATGGGCCGGTGTCGCGGTGAGCGACGTCGAGTTCATCCAGTTTCACCCCACCATGTTGTTTAACGGCCACCGCGGCGGCCGGCGGCCACTGGTCACCGAAGCAATCCGCGGCGAAGGCGCGATTCTGGTTGACAGCCAAGGCGATTCGGTCACCGCAGGCGTGCATCCGATGGGCGACCTGGCGCCACGCGACGTGGTGGCGGCCGCCGTCGATGCCCGGCTGCGCGCAACCGGAGACCCGTGCGTTTACCTCGACGCCCGCAGCATCGTGGATTTCGAGAACCGTTTCCCGACCGTCACCGCCGCGTGCCGCAAAGTCGGCGTCGACCCGGTCCGCCAGCCCATCCCGGTCGTTCCCGGTGCGCACTACAGCTGCGGCGGCGTGGTCACCGATGTGCATGGACAAACCGAGCTGCCCGGCCTATTCGCCGCGGGCGAGGTCGCTCGAACCGGCATGCACGGCGCCAACCGGCTGGCCTCCAACAGCCTGCTGGAGGGGCTGGTCGTCGGGGGCCGGGCGGGACGGGCCGCGGCGGAACATGCGGCGCTGGTCGGCCGCCCACGCGCGAGCGTGCCGGAGCCGACCGGCCGCGCCACGCTGGCCCGCGCTGACCTGCAGCGCGCGATGAGCCGCGATGCGTCGGTGGTTCGCGACGCCGATGGTCTGCGCCGGCTGACCGGCACGTTGTCGGCGGCGCCGGTCCGGGCCATGTTCACTCATGTCGATCTCGAAGACGCGGCGTTGACGGTGACCGCCCGCGCCGTCGCGGTCGCCGCGCTGGCTCGCGACGAGAGTCGGGGCTGTCACCACCGCGCCGAATACCCTGACGCCCCACTCGCCGAAGCGCGAAGCATCGTTATTCGGCTGGCCGATGACGACAGCGCGCAGGCCGACGCGCTGGCGGCGGTGTGCTGATGAACCTCTCGCAGTGCGAGCTCGCCGAAGCTCGCGCCACGATCAGCCGCGCGCTCGACGAGGACCTGCGCTACGGGCCGGACGTCACGACGTCGGCGACGGTGCCCGACGGCGCCATCACCAGCGCGTCGCTGATCACCCGTGAGCCCGGTGTAATCGCCGGTCTGGACGTCGCACTGCTGGTTCTCGACGAGGTGCTCGGCGCCGGTGGCTACCGGGTCCTCGACCGTGTCGAGGACGGTGCGCGGCTGCAGCCGGGTGCGCCGGCGTTGACGGTGGAGGCCCAGATGCTCGGTCTGTTGACCGCCGAGCGGACCCTGCTGAACCTGGTCTGCCACCTGTCCGGGATTGCCACCGCAACGGCCGCCTGGGTCGACGCCGTGCACGGCACCAAGGCGAAGATCCGCGACACCCGTAAGACGCTGCCGGGCCTGCGCGCGCTGCAGAAGTACGCGGTCCGCGTCGGCGGCGGAGTCAACCACCGGCTCGGCTTGGGCGATGCCGCGCTGATCAAAGACAACCACGTCGCGGCGGCGGGATCGGTCGTCGCGGCGCTACGCGCAGTACGGGCGGCCGCGCCCGATTTGCCGTGCGAGGTCGAAGTCGACTCGCTCGAGCAGCTCGACGAGGTATTGAACGAGGGAGCCGAGTTGGTGCTGCTCGACAACTTTCCGGTCTGGCAGACCCAGATCGCGGTGCAACGCCGCGATGCCCGCGCGCCGGCAACCAAACTGGAGTCGTCCGGCGGGCTTTCGCTGGCCACCGCCGCGGATTACGCCGGCACGGGCGTGGATTACCTGGCTGTCGGCGCGCTCACCCACTCGGTGCAGGTGCTCGATATCGGTCTAGACATCTGACCGTCAGGCCTTGACGCCGTCCAGCAGAACGAAACTCGGATAGTTCAGGAAATCGTTCCAAAAGTCGGGATCGCCGTCCGGGACGGATGACACTTCGGGCTTGTGCACGGCAACGTCCCGGAAGCCCGCCTGGGTGAGGGCGGACTCGTAGGCCGCGATCGGCATGTAGTAGTTCTCGATCTCCAGCGTGGAATCCTTTAGCAGCAGAATAGTTTTGGTCGGTGCACCTTCGACGGGCCGATCGGCGAGCAACAACTCGAAGCCATACTTGCGGTAGTCGGGCAGTGGGTCGAACGTGTAGACGGCGGGGTTGTTGACCACGGTGACAAGGCGACCGCCCGACCTGAGCCGGCTCGCCAGCCCGCTGCACATCTGCGCGAGTTCGGCCCGGGTTTGTGCGTACACCAGCAGCCACGCTCCGACCACCAGGTCGAAATCCGCGTGCGCGGCCACGGCCCGGGCATCTTCGACGCGGTATTCGACACCTAGCGGCTGACGCGCTTCCTGCCCACGGGCCAACTCGATCATCCGCTCGGAAATATCGATCCCGACCACGTCGGCGGCACCGGCGTTGCGCAACAGTCGCGTGAAATGGCCCTCACCACAGGCGACGTCGAGCACCCTTTTTCCCTCGACATCGCCGATGAGCCTCATGAAAGAATGAGTTTCGGCGTGCTGACGCCAGGACTGAGCCTTGGCTTCCCGATACTGCTCTGCGATCCGATTCTGGTTGTAATCGGTAACCATGAGGACACAGCCTAGTGCCGGGGTCTCACCACCGTGGCGGCGCGGCTCCCCGGCCGAAGCCCCACGTCGACTGACCCAACCTGGGCTTATGTGGTTTGTCGGGCGGTCGCTGAAAGTCAGCCTGCAGCAATGGTTCTGCGTCGGTTCCCTCGGTGATCGCCGAACACGGCGCGCGGAATTCGCAGTCACGACAATGCGCCGCGAACGTCGGGTAAATAGTTGGCCAACCGGTCATATCGACCGCCTCCGCAGCGATCGCGGGCCCCACCGAGGTGATCTCGTGGCGGCTCCGACGGATGCGAGTACGACGCAGCAGACCGGCGGTGCGCTGCTCGGCGCGGTCGGTTGCAGCGGGCCGTGATGCCTGCACCGACACCCGTTGGTGCTGTGGGAGCGATCGACCACCGCCGCTGGGCTCGTGTTGGGCCACCGGTTTCGGCAGCCGCTTCAGCGCGGACCCGGCCGGCGGGAACTTGATCGGGCCAGCGACGCGCACCTCGTTGTGGATGGTTCCGGCGATCTGCACGCCGATGTAGTCGTGCTCGAACGCCCAACACGACGCCACCGCCTGCTCGTCGCGGACCAGCGCGTCGACGTCCTGCCATTCGTCGACGATTCGATGGCAGACCACCCAGTACTCATCGGCGGCATCCACGGCCACCAAATCGATTCGGCACGGGTAGATCACCGGCGTTCCGTCGTGCACCATCAATCCGCGCTCCGGGTCATCGGGATCCGGGACCAGCGCGTCGACATCGAGGTTGATCTTGACCGGTGCGAAGTCGTCGACAACATTCGCCCAGGCGTCATAACAGTCCAGCAGGGCTGCCGCCCTGTCGAGCACGTCGGTCGCGTCGAGATCGTCCAACGACCGCTCGAGGGCCTTGTGCACCAGCGGCTGCGTCACCTCGTGTTGCCAGTCCCAGGTGCCGGGGTAGTAGTACAGGGCCAGCGCATCCTTGAGCGCGGCGGGCAGGGCCGGCTCGACGAAGTCGGTCGGTTGCAGGTTGCGGCGATGCGGTGAGGCGAAATCCCACTGACGCCGGCAGCGCTTGAACCGGGTGCGCTCCTCGGCGGTGATCCGATACTCGACCATGGATCCAGCCCCTCAGTGATGGTGCGCGTGCTGCTGCGGCCAGGGCTCGTCGATCGGCCACCGGCACCGGTCCGCGGTGTCGGCCATCGACTCGAGTTCGGCGAGCAGATCGTCGAAGAACGCGCGCAGTCGCGCCGGTTCGTCGATGGGCCAACTGGCCGTAAACGACATCCACACGTCGGGGGCGGTGGCCGGAGAGGGGATTTCGGCACCCGTCAGCAGCCGCCAGTGATACGCATCGCCGCAGCGCTCGAGGTACACGAGGTCATCGCGATCGGGGCCTGCCGCCACGATCGAGGCGAACAGTTCATCCCGAGTCATGCCGTGCCCCGACTGTCCAGCATAGGCGCGCCGGCGGCGGCGATCTAGCGGCCAAGCAGGCGGCGTGCTGCCGGTTTGGCGGCGACAAGCGCGCGTGCATTTCCCGCTATGCGGGACAAAATCAGTGCTCCCTCGATCAATGAGATGACCGCAACGGCAACGCTTTCCGCTTCGGACGTCGGCCAGCCTTCGGCGATCAGTCGCTCTTCGATCGCCCTGCACCAGCCGGCAAAGGCACGGGCCGACGCCTCGCGCACCGGTGGACTGGCGTTGACCGATTCGGTGGCGATCGGCTCGATCGGGCAGCCGTCGCGCCGGTCGGCGGTCAGCCCTTCGGCCAGCAAGTCAACCCAGCGATCGACGATGTCGGCCACCGGCCGGCCACTGGCCAGGAATCTGCGCAACAGTCGCTCGATGGCCGCGCCGCTGCCGTCGACGACGGCCGCGGCCAGCTGCTGCTTGCCGTCCGGAAAGTGGTGATACAGCGAACCGGGTTTGACGCCCGCTTCGTCGAGGATCTGGTTGAGCCCGGTCGCGGCGTAGCCCTGGCGGCGAAACAGCGTGGCCGCGGTGTCGATCAACGCGGTCCGGCTGCGGTCAGGTCTCGGCACCCTATTGACAATACTTGAGTGATCGCTCAAGAATGCTGAAATGAGGCAGCTGACGTTCGAAGAAGCCGGCAAATACGCCTGGCACGAGGCTCCCGACCCGACGATCACGGCGCCCGGACAGGCGCTGGTCAGGCCGGTGCTGGTGGCCTGCTGCGACCTCGACGTCGCGGTCGCACGGGGAGCGGCACCGCTGCCGCCCGGGTATGCGGTCGGACACGAGGGGTTGGCCGAGGTCGTCGCGGTCGGTGACGGCGTGTCGGGTGTGCAGGTGGGCGACCGGGTGGTGGTGCCCTTCCAGATCAGCTGCGGCGACTGCCGCGAGTGCCGCCGGGGTGTGACGGGTTCCTGCGGCTCGGTGCCGTTGATGGCGATGTACGGGCTGGGCCCGCTTGCCGGCCTGGACGGCGGCGGATTCATGTCCGATCTGGTGCTCGTGCCCTACGCCGACGCGATGCTGATCCCCGTTCCGGCGACCGTCGATCCGATCGCCGTCGCGTCACTCTCGGACAACATTCCCGACGGCTGGCGCGCAGTGGGCCCGTTCCGGGCGGAACTGGCGGCCCTCGACGCGGCCGATCGTCGCGTACTGGTCGTCGGTCGGCAGTCGATCGGGCTGTATGCGACCGCGCTCGCCGCTGCCCTCGGCTATCACGTCGACTACGTCGACACCCATCCGGACCGCCTCGCCGCGGCGGAGAAAGTCGGCGCCGCCGCGCACGACCTGGCCAAGCCGGGCAAATCGTGGGATCCCTATCCGGTCACCGTGCACACATCCGCTGATCCAGCACTGCTGGCCGCAACGCTGCGGGCGACCTGGCCGGACGGCGTGTGCACCGACACCGGGATCTACTACCAGGCAGGCGTGGAAATGCCGTTGCTGCCGATGTACACGCGCGGTGTGCGGTTCATCACCGGGCGGGTCAGCGCGCGTGCCGTGATCCCGGAAGTCTTGGAGGTGCTGGCCGGCGGCTGCGATCTGTTGCCGGTCGTCGACCGCGTCGTGGCATGGGACGACGCGCCATCGGTGTGGCCGACGATGGCCGCCAAGACGGTTTTTAGCCGTCTCTAGGCGATATCGCCGACGAAGACCGCGACCCGTCCGATCTGCTGGCGCGCCAAGAAGGGCAGCCCCTTGCCGTCGCTGCCAGCGGGCAGGACCCGCGGGTTGGTGATGTGGATGTCCTTGCGGATGAAGTGCAGGTCGGCCTCACCGGCAGCCAGCACGTTTTTGACCCAATCCGTTTTGCCGTGGGCCAGCCCGATCGCCACCACGTTGCCTTTGCGGTAGGCGGTTACGATGGTTTGGTACTCCTTGCCGGACGTGCGGCCACGGTGCTTGATCACCGAGAACGTCGGAAGATAGCGCGCGATCGGCTTGACCGCCGGGTTGAAGTACTTGGTTTGCCACTTCTCGAACCAGACCGGGAAGAGCATCGGGACGCCCGGGGCGTTGTTGGGATGGTCCTTTCGGGACATGGCGGCTCCGTTTTTCGTGGTTTGGGGTCAGCGTACCGGCCCGATATGCAGTTGCTCTGTTCTGGGACAATGGTCCATGTGAACGTGATGGCGCGCATCGACCTGCGGGGCGAGGAGCTCTCGACTGCCCGGCTACGGGCGGCGTTGCCCCGCGGCGGAGTGGATGTAGATGCTGCGCTGCCGTCGGTGCGTCCGATCGTCGAGGCGGTCGCTGAGCGGGGCGCGGAGGCCGCGCTGGAGTTCGGCGAGTCGTTTGATCACGTGAGGCCGTCGACCGTCCGGGTGCCCGCCGCCGAGTTGGATGCCGCGCTGGCCGGCCTGGATTCCGATGTCCGGATCGCACTGGAAGTCGCGATCGAGCGCACCCGTGCCGTGCATGCCGATCAGCGCCGCGCCGACTCCACGACGACCCTGGGCCCAGGCGCCACCGTCACCGAGCGGTGGGTTCCCGTCGAGCGGGTCGGGCTGTACGTGCCCGGCGGCAACGCCGTGTACCCGTCCAGCGTGGTGATGAACGTGGTGCCGGCGCAGGCCGCCGGTGTCGGCTCGCTGGTCGTGGTCAGCCCGCCGCAGGCGCAATCCCAGGGCCGGTTTCAGGGTCTGCCGCACCCGACGATCCTGGCCGCCGCCCGCATGCTCGGTGTCGACGAGGTGTGGGCGGTCGGCGGCGCGCAGGCGGTGGCGCTGCTGGCCTACGGCGGCGTCGACACCGACGGCGCCGAGCTCGCACCGGTCGACATGATCACCGGGCCCGGCAACATCTACGTCACTGCCGCCAAACGGCTTTGCCGCTCGCGGGTCGGGATTGACGCCGAAGCGGGCCCGACCGAGATCGCGATCCTGGCCGATCACACCGCCGACCCGGCGCATGTCGCCGCCGATTTGATCAGCCAGGCCGAACACGACGAAATGGCCGCCAGCGTCTTGGTGACACCGAGCGCCGACCTCGCCGATGCCACCGACAAAGAGCTGGCCGCTCAGCTGGAGACCACCGTGCACCGCCGGCGGGTGACAACCGCACTCGCCGGGCGCCAGTCGGCGATCATCTTGGTCGACGACATCGACGCTGCAATCCGCACCGTCAACGCCTACGCCGCTGAGCATCTGGAGATCCAGACCGTCGACGCGAATCAGGTTGCCGCGCAGATTCATTCGGCCGGTGCCATCTTCGTCGGCGCGTATTCGCCGGTCAGCCTCGGCGACTACTGCGCCGGCTCCAACCACGTGCTGCCCACGGCGGGCAGTGCCCGGCATTCCAGCGGCCTGTCGGTACAGACCTTTCTGCGCGGTATACATGTGGTCGATTACACCGAGGCGGCCCTGAAAGACGTTTCGGGGCATGTGGTGACGTTGGCCAAGGCCGAGGACCTGCCCGCGCACGGCGAGGCGGTACGGCGGAGGTTCGAGCGATGAGCAGACACCCGGCGCTCGACGAGCTGCCGCTGCGCGAAGACTTGCGCGGCAAATCTCCCTACGGCGCACCGCAGCTGGCGGTTCCGGTGCGGCTCAACACCAACGAGAATCCGCACCCGCCCACCAAGGCACTCGTCGACGACGTCGTCGCATCCGTCCGCGATGTGGCCGGTGATCTGCACCGCTACCCCGATCGCGACGCGGTGGCCCTGCGCCGTGACTTGGCTGCTTACCTCAGCCTGCAGACAGGCGTGCACGTTGAAGCGGAAAACCTCTGGGCTGCAAATGGTTCCAATGAAATTCTGCAGCAGCTGCTGCAGGCCTTCGGCGGACCGGGTCGAACTGCGATCGGGTTCGTTCCGTCCTATTCGATGCACCCGATCATCTCCGACGGCACCCGTACCGAATGGATCGAGACGGTGCGCGCCGCGGACTTCAGTCTCGACGTCGACGTCGCCGTCGCGGCGATCACAGAACGTCGGCCCGATGTGGTGTTCGTCGCCAGCCCGAATAACCCTTCGGGGCAGTGCATTTCGCTGCACGATCTGCGGCAACTACTGGATGTGACGCCGGGGATCCTGATCGTGGACGAAGCCTACGGCGAGTTCTCCTCGCAGCCGAGTGCGGCGGCACTGGTCGCTGAGTATCCGACCAAGCTCGTCGTCACCCGCACCATGAGCAAGGCGTTCGCCTTCGCCGGTGGCCGGTTGGGCTACCTGATCGCCACCCCCGCCGTGATCGACGCAATGCTGTTGGTTCGGTTGCCATACCACCTGTCTTCGGTTACGCAGGCCGCCGCCCGGGCAGCGCTGCGGCACGCCGATGACACCCTGGGCAGCGTCGCGACCCTGATCGCCGAACGCGAGCGGGTGAGCGCAGCATTGAGCGGCATGGGATTTCGGGTCGTTCCCAGCGACGCCAACTTTGTGCTGTTCGGACAGTTCGCCGACGCACCGACGGCCTGGCAACGCTATCTCGATACCGGTGTGCTGATACGCGACGTCGGTATTGCCGGGTATTTGCGCGTCACCACCGGACTGGCCGAAGAGAATGACGTCTTCCTGCAGACGAGCGCCCAGATTGCCGCCACCGAATTGGCCCAGCCCCTAGGAGCGTCATGAGCCTGCAACGCCACGCCCGCGTGGAACGCACCACCAAAGAATGCGACATCGTGGTCGAACTCGACTTGGACGGGACCGGGAAGGTCCATGTCGACACCGGAATCCCGTTCTACGACCACATGCTGACCGCGCTAGGCAGCCACGCCAGTTTCGATCTGACCGTGCGTGCCAAGGGCGATGTGGAGATCGAGGCGCATCACACCATCGAGGACACCGCGATTGTGCTCGGTCAGGCTCTCGGCCAGGCGCTTGGGGACAAGAAGGGCATCCGCCGGTTCGGCGACGCCTACATCCCGATGGATGAGGCCTTGGCGCACGCCATCGTCGACGTGTCCGGTCGACCCTACTGTGTGCACACCGGCGAGCCGGATCATCTGCAGCACTTCACTATTGCCGGTAACGCCGTGCCGTATCACACCGTCGTCAACCGGCACGTGTTCGAAACGTTGGCGAACAATGCGCGCATCGCGCTGCACGTCCGCGTCCTGTACGGTCGCGACCCGCACCACATCACCGAAGCCGAGTACAAGGCCGTCGCCCGCGCACTGCGCCAGGCTGTTGAGCTGGATTCGCGAGTATCGGGCGTGCCGTCCACCAAAGGGACCCTGTGAAAGCCAAATCCGTTGTGGTTTTGGACTATGGCTCCGGCAATCTGCGCTCGGCGCAGCGCGCGCTGCAGCGCGTGGGCGCCTCGGTGGACGTGACGGCCGACCTGGAAGCCGCCGCGATCGCCGACGGGCTTGTGGTGCCGGGCGTCGGCGCTTTCGAAGCATGTATGACCGGGCTGCGGGGGATCGGCGGCGAGCGGGTCATCGCCGATCGAGTTGCCGACCAGCGACCGGTGCTGGGCGTGTGTGTCGGCATGCAGATCTTGTTCGCCCGTGGTGTCGAGTTCGGCGTGGAGAGCAGCGGCTGCGGACAGTGGCCGGGCACCGTGACTCGATTGGACGCGCCGGTGATCCCGCACATGGGTTGGAACGTGGTGGCGGGTGCGCCGGGCACCGCGCTGTTCAAAGGCCTTGACGCCGACGCCCGGTTCTACTTCGTGCACTCCTATGCTGCCCAGCAGTGGGAAGGCCGATCCGAGGCGCTACTGACGTGGGCCACCCATGGGGTGCCGTTCCTGGCCGCCGTCGAGGATGGACCGTTGGCCGCCACCCAATTCCATCCGGAGAAGAGCGGGGACGCGGGGGCGGCAGTGTTGAGCAATTGGGTCGAAGGGTTATAGAGGGGTTAAGCCGTGCCGTTGATTTTGTTGCCCGCCGTCGACGTGGTCGAGGGTAGGGCCGTGCGCTTGGTGCAGGGCCGGGCCGGCAGCGAAACCGAGTACGGCTCTGCATTGGACGCCGCGCTGGGCTGGCAGCGCGATGGCGCAGAGTGGGTTCATCTGGTCGATCTGGACGCGGCGTTCGGCCGCGGCTCCAATCGCGAACTGCTGGCCGAGGTGGTGGGCAAGCTCGACGTACGGGTCGAACTTTCCGGTGGTATCCGCGACGACGAGTCGTTGACCGCCGCACTGGCGACCGGATGCTCTCGGGTCAACCTCGGGACCGCGGCGTTGGAGAATCCACGGTGGTGTGCTCAGGTGATCGCCGAGCACGGCCACAAGGTCGCTGTCGGGCTGGACGTGCAAATCATCGACGGCGATCATCGGTTGCGCGGCCGCGGCTGGGAGACCGACGGCGGGGACCTGTGGGAAGTGCTGGAACGCCTTGACAGCGAAGGGTGTTCGCGGTTCGTCGTGACCGATGTCACCAAGGACGGCACATTGACCGGGCCCAACCTCGATCTGCTTGGCGCGGTCGCCCAGCGCACCGACGCTCCGGTGATCGCCTCCGGCGGTGTGTCCAGCCTCGACGATTTGCGCGCTATCGCCACGCTGACCGGTAGCGGGGTCGAGGGCGCGATTGTAGGCAAGGCGCTCTACGCCGGACGGTTTACCCTGCCGCAGGCGCTGGCAGCGGTGGCGGGGTAGGGCCGCAATGGATCTCGACGCGCTGGTGACCGAGGCGTCGGTGATCCTGGACGCCGCAGCGGAGCCGTTCATCGCCGGTCACGGCGCGGAATCGGCGGTCAGCAAGCGCGGCGACGATTTCGCCACCAACGTTGATCTGGAAATCGAGCGCCAGGTCGTCGACGCGCTGGTGAAGACCACCGGCATCGAAGTGCACGGCGAGGAGTTCGGCGGCGCCGAAATCGACTCGCCGTGGGTGTGGATTCTGGACCCGATCGACGGGACCTTCAACTACGCCGCGGGCTCGCCGATGGCTGCGATTCTGCTGGGTCTGCTGCACGACGGAGATCCGGTGGCCGGCCTGACGTGGCTACCGTTCACCGGCGAGCGTTACGTCGCGGTCTCGGGCGGTCCGCTGATGAAAAACGGTGTCCCGCAAGCGCCGTTGGTCAAGGTCGAGCTCTCGGATTCGGTCATCGGTATCGGAACTTTCAATGCCGACTCGCGTGGCCGATTTCCCGGGCGCTACCGGCTGGCGGTGCTCGAAGAGCTCAGCCGGGTGTCCTCACGGCTACGGATGCATGGTGCGACCGGCATCGACCTCGCTTATGTTGCCGACGGGATTCTCGGCGGTGCCATCAGTTTCGGTCACCACGTGTGGGATCACGCGGCGGGTGTGGCGCTGGTCCGGGCCGCCGGTGGCGTCGTCACGAGCCTGGCCGGCGACGAGTGGACCCCCGACTCACGGTCCGCGTTGGCCGCCGCCCCCGGTGTGCACGCTCAGATACTCGAGATTCTGCACGAGGTAGGACGACCGGATGAGTACTGAAGCCTATTGCGGCAGCAGCCTGGCGGTGCGGGTGATTCCCTGTCTGGATGTCGACGACGGTCGGGTGGTCAAAGGCGTCAACTTCGAGAACCTGCGCGACGCAGGCGATCCCGTGGAACTCGCCGCGGCCTACGACGCCGAGGGCGCCGACGAGCTGACCTTTCTCGACGTGACCGCGTCGTCGTCGGGACGAGCCACCATGCTTGAGGTGGTGCGTCGCACCGCCGAGCAGGTGTTCATCCCGCTCACCGTGGGCGGCGGGGTGCGTACGGTCGCGGACGTCGACGTGTTGCTGCGTGCGGGAGCGGACAAGGTATCGATCAACACCGCCGCCATCGCACGGCCGGAGCTGCTGGCCGAAATGGCTAACCAGTTCGGCTCCCAGTGCATCGTGTTGTCGGTCGACGCGCGCACCGTGCCTGCTGGCTCGGCCCCCACATCATCGGGGTGGGAGGTCACCACTCACGGCGGGCGGCGCGGTACCGGCATCGACGCTGTCGAATGGGCGGCCCGCGGTGCCGAACTCGGCGTGGGGGAGATCCTGCTCAATTCGATGGATGCCGACGGCACTCAGGCCGGCTTCGACTTGGCGATGCTGCGGGCGGTTCGGGCAGCGGTGACGGTGCCGGTGATCGCCAGCGGAGGCGCGGGCGCGGCCGAGCATTTCGCCCCGGCCGTCGCCGCGGGTGCTGACGCGGTGTTGGCCGCCAGCGTCTTTCATTTCCGGCAGTTGACGATCGGACAGGTGAAGGCGGCCATGGCCGCGGAAGGGATCACCGTGCGATGACGCTCGACCCCGCCATCGCCGCGCGCCTCAAGCGCAACGCCGACGGACTGTTCACCGCCGTCGTCCAGGAGCGCAGCAGCGGCGACGTTTTGATGGTCGCCTGGATGGACGACGAGGCGCTGGCCCGGACGCTGGAAACCCGGGAAGGGACGTACTTTTCGCGGTCCCGCGGCGCACAGTGGGTCAAGGGCGCGACTTCCGGCCACACCCAGCACGTGCATTCGGTGCGACTGGACTGTGACGGCGACGCGGTGCTGCTTGTGGTAGACCAGGTCGGCGGCGCCTGTCACACCGGCGACCACAGCTGCTTCGACGCCGACATGCTGCTGGACCCCGACGATGCCTGACGGGATCGGTTGCTATGCGACCGCAAATACTGGTTGGGGCGCGAGCACCGAGTATTGACGGCAACGTCAGCGACACGTTCTCGTCCCGCTGGACGCGGAGGCATCCGATATTTGAGTCCGGACAATCGGCCTGGTAGTCCGACCCGACGACCGCTGCCGCACTCGACCGCTTTGCTTGCTGCTCGACGTGATGGCAAACATATGACGATCTGCGCAAATGTCACGGCGAAGCGGCAGCACAGTTGCTAGCGTGGCGTGATACGCCACCGTGGGGGCCGGCGACTACAACGCGGAGATGGGCCATGGGCGGAGTGGCACGATCACCGGCGGCGCACTCACGCCTCTTACGTATCGCAGCGGTCCCGACCACCGCGTTCCTTGCATTCTCCATCTGGTGGCTCACAGGATGGGGCGGCCCATCAACGATGCGCGTGCTGATAGTCGTGGGAGGGCTCGGATTCCCATCGTTCGCGGCAGTGAGCGCCGGATTGGCCGCGCGACGAACCCGCGGCCGGCAGCGACGGGCGTGGGTGTACATGACCGTCGGGCTGGCTGCCTGGACGTTCAGTGAGCTAGTGGTGGTTTATCACCGAGTCTGGCTCGGTAGTGTCCACCCCTTGTACCCATCCGTAGCCAACGCCGGGTTCTTGCTCTTTCCGGTGGCCGCCTGCGTAGCGATGCTGGTCTTACCGGCCGGTTATCCGGGTGGCAATCGGTTTCGGATGGTGTTGGACGGCGCAATCGTCGCGGCAGCGCTGTTCGTTGTGTCCTGGGTGGTGGTGCTGCGCCATGCGTACGCCGCGACAGGAGTGAAAAACTCCGCCGCGATCGTGTCGCTGGCCTATCCGGTGTCGGAGGTCGTGACCGTCACCGTGGCGGTTTTGGTGCTCGCCCGAGCGCACGCCCGTTGGCGTGTGACGGTCGCTCTGCTGACGGTGGGCCTGACTCTGGTCGCCGCGTCCGGCAGCGCTTACGAGTACCTGTTTGCGCGTAACAGCTACGCCTTTGACAACCCCGTGGGTCTCGGCTGGTCGGCAGGGGTGGTGATCGTGGGAATCGCTGCGCTCAGCTGTCCGCCGGAGCCGCCCTATGCGCCGTTGGAGCCGCCAGCATCGCTGACCGCGCCGGTCTCGCTGTCGCTGCCCTATATACCGTTGGCCATCGCCGGCGGCTTGGAACTCGTCGTGTTCCGCAACAGCGTGCAATCCGATCCCGCGTTCGCCGTCGTGCCCTGGCTGGTAATCGCGGTCCTGGCCCGCCAATTCCTGGTGGTCGCCGAGAATCGCCGACTGCTGCACAGTGTGTCCGATCGTGCACTGCGCGACCCATTGACCAGCCTGGCTAACCGGGTCTTGTTCCACGACCGGCTCGAGCATGCAATTCAGCTCTATCACCGGGACAAGCGCTCGGTGGCGGTGCTGTCGATGGACCTCGACGACTTCAAACTCATCAACGACAACTTGGGCCATCCGGCCGGCGATGCGCTGCTGATCCAAACCGCACAACGGCTGCTGGGCTGCACGCGACCCGGGGACACCGTCGCCCGACTCGGCGGTGACGAATTCGCCGTGCTCATCGAGGACGCGGGAGAGAACGCCCATCTCATCGCCTACCAGATCATGGAAGCGTTCGAACGGCCGTTTAGCACCGACGGCGAAGTCATCTTCATGAGACCCAGCGCCGGCCTGGCTGTAGCCGATGCCGATGATTCCGACCTCTACGCCGCCGAGCTGCTCAAACACGCTGATATGGCAATGTATTCGGCCAAGCGGCTGCGCGGCGGCCTGCAAACATACAGTCCCGACATGCATGTCAGAGACGACGCCGGCCCGGGCTTTCCCGCATCCGATGCCCTGCCGTCGCGCGGCGGGTTGGTCGAGGTCCGTCTGCTCAGCGACCTGCGTCAGGCGATCGGCCGTCATGCCCTGACCGTGCTGTATCAGCCCAAGGTCGATCTGCGCAGCGCCGACGTGGTGGGCGCCGAAGCACTCGTTCGGTGGCCGCACCCCGTCTTCGGATTGGTGCGCCCCCAGCAGTTCCTGCCGCTGGTGCGCCAACACGGCCTGATGCGCACGGTCACCGATTTGGTACTGGACCAAGCCCTGGGCGACGCCGCCCAATGGCGGCTCCGAGGGGTTGATGTGCCAGTCGCCGTCAACCTCTTTCCCCCGCTGGTAGGAGACGTCAACCTGCCCAGCCGTATCTTCGATGCGCTGGCACGACACAACCTGCCGGGCCAGTCATTGATCATCGAAATCACCGAAGACTTAGTCCTGGACAATATCGATCGAACCCGCAATGTACTTGAAGCCTTGCGGGAGCGCAGCATTCACATCGCGCTTGACGATTTCGGCAGCGGCTACTCGGCATTGACCTATCTACGCAAGCTGCCCATCGATGAGGTCAAAGTTGATCAGGACTTGATCGGCAATGTATTGACAGACCCGCGAGCCGACGCCATCGTGCGCGCTGTCATTGATCTGGCGCACGCTCTTAACGTGACAACTGTCGCTGAGGGCGTGGAGAACGCCGAGACCGCAGCATACCTGCGGAACTGTGGATGCGAAGTCGCGCAAGGCATCTACTACAGCCCGCCCGTCACGGCCCCCGCGATAATGGAGTTGATCGCATCACCAGCGCCACGATGACTTAGCGGCCAGCCTCCAGTCCGTTGGCAGCCCCTACTGCTGCCCGGGACCATTCGTCGCGCCGCACCGCGGGCGCGATTCGATCCTTCCGAATGAGCTCAGCGTTGACGCGAGTTCCGTTGGTCCCGTTGGTCATCGCGGCCGGTGGTCGAAACGCAAAGGACCGGTTGGCGGTGGCGATAGCCAAAAGTCCGTCGGTATCACTGAATCCGTTGGAGCGCATGACGTCCTCAGCCCACCTGTACGGGGTGAGCCCGGAGAAATCGTGGACGTATGCCACCCATAGGTGGACGTTGCGTTGAGTGTAGAGCTTCGAGGTGGCGCCCTCCACGGCGGTGCGGCCGGCAGGGGTCAAAACGCGTGAGGAATCGGTGATGTACCTGGTGAGTTGGACCGACGGCGGTGCGATGTACCTGGTGAGTTGGACCGACGGCGGTGCTGCGGTGGCGCTGTTGCCCGGCTCGCTCGGGGCAGGGCTGGCGCTGTTGCCCGGCTGGTTGGCGTCGATCGCGGCGTTGCTGCCCGCCTCGTTGGCGCGATGACGCAGGAGTCCTACACCAACGACTCCCGCCACCACGAGCACCAACAGCGTGGCAATGGCGGATATCACGATTGCCGGCCGCAGTCCGCGACGCGGTGCTTTGGGCGGCGTGGACTGCTGCGGCGCGGTAACGCGGGTCGTCTGTGCAGCGCCAACACCCGGTCGGCCTGTAAGTGCTGTGGCGAAATCCGAACAGTTCGAATAGCGATCACCCGGATCCTTTGCCAGCACTCTGGTCATCACCTCGTCGAGGTCCGCCAGATCCGGTCGTCGTTCGCCGATATGCGGGGGCGGCGCGGACAAGTGTTGGGTGATGATCACTGCCGCATTGGAGTTTTGATACGGCGCTGCCCCGGTCAGCAGGTGAAAAGCGCTGCAGCCGAGGGCGTATTGGTCGGCGCGCCCGTCGATGTCTGACCCCATGAGTTGTTCGGGCGCGGCGTAGGCGGTAGTCCCGACCACCATGTTCGTGGCGGTGAGACCGCTGATACCACCGATCTCTCTGGCGATGCCGAAGTCGGCCAGCAAGATTCGCCGTCCCCGATGATCGGCCTCAGTCAGCAAGATGTTGGCGGGCTTGACGTCGCGGTGCAGCAATCCCCGGAGATGGGCGTAATCGAGCGCGTCAGCGACGGCAGTGATGATCCCGAACACTTCGGCTTTCGGCATCCCGGATGGATACCGGGTGCGCAGCAACTCGGCGGCGTCGGTTCCCTCGACATAGTCCATCGAAAGCCACAGCTGTCCTTCGAACTCGCCGCGGTCGTGGATTCCGACAATGTGGGGATGCCACAACTCCGCGGCGATGTCTGCTTCACGGCTCAATCGCTGCCGGTACTCCTGATCCGTAGTCAGGGTGGCAGGTAGGACCTTGAGGGCGTCTCGGCGGGGCAGCCGCGGATGTTGGGCCAGATAGACCTCGCCCATCCCTCCGGATCCCAACCGCCGCACGATCGTGTATCCGGCGAACACGTCTCCCTGGTTCAGCGGCATGCGAGCATGCTACAAAGGCGACCGTCCCCAGGCGCCCACCTGCTGCTGATCGGGCACGTCCGCGCCGACGGGAACGTTGCTAACGTTCCGCCTGCGACGATTCGGTGTGGTCAGGTAGGCCTTGAGCCTCAGGCTTGTAGTCGCACTGGGTACGGATGCCATGACCGTCCACGGCACCCCAGTCGATTTTTGCTGCATCCGCGCGGTCGCAGGTCAGCGTGAAATAGGTTGCGGTTTCGCCGTGGCTATCGGAAATGTCCGCCGGACCCCTTACGGTGACCGTTCCGCTCTGAAACTGCGGATCGGCGAATAACGCTTGCCACATCGGCGCCGTCGGCAAGAACAATTGCATATCGGCAGCGACTTCCTTGTGAAAAATCGTGTTGGTGGTCTCCCGAACCGTGTAGCTGATGGTGCACGTCGTTCGCCCAGTGCAGGTGACGATCGGTGAGCCCTCGATCGGCGCGGCAAATCGGTCACCGCCGACTGTTTCTTGGACGAGCTGCGCTACGGCACTGTTGCCGACGGTGAACGATTGGCGAGCCGAATATTCAGGCGACGACGAGCACCCGAACAGCAAGGCGAGTGCCGCAACGGATAGCGACACCGTGCCGACGGGACGGTTTGCCATCCCGAGAGAATAGGGATTCTTCGAATGCGGCAGAAGAACTGCGAAGAGTTACTTACGTGATTTTAGCGCGACCAACGCCTTGTCGGCGTGGGTGTCCATGCTCAGTTCGCTGGAGATCACGTCGAGCACCTTGCGATCGGTATCGATGACGAACGTTGTGCGTTTGACCGGAATCAACTTGCCCAACAGCCCTCGTTTGACACCGAACTGGGCGGCTACCGCGCCGTCGCTGTCGGACAGCAACGGGTAGTCGAAACCCTGCGTGTCGGCGAACTTGGCTTGTTTTGCAACAGGATCGACGCTGATACCGACCCGGTTGGCCCCGACGGCAGCGAATTCTCCGGCCAAGTCGCGGAAGTGACAGGCCTCCTTGGTGCAGCCGGGTGTCATCGCGGCCGGATAGAAGAACAGCACCACTGGCCCGTCGGACAGCAGGCTGCTGAGCCTGCGCGGGTTGCCAGTCTGGTCGGGAAGCTCGAAGTCGGCCACCGTGTCACCGGTTTTCATGGCCGTAAGGTTACGCCGGGGGTCGCTGCGGCATCTGGGGAGACCACTTGGAAGATAGAAGGGTGAACGCCAACCTCCCCGCGGCCACCACCTCGCGGAATGATTTTCGCATGCTGGCGGCCGAGCATCGTGTGGTGCCGGTGACCCGCAAGGTGCTGGCCGATGCCGAGACACCGCTGTCCGCGTACCGCAAGCTGGCCGCCAACCGGCCGGGCACCTTCCTGCTGGAGTCAGCCGAGAATGGCCGGTCCTGGTCGCGGTGGTCATTCATCGGGGCGGGGGCACCGTCGGCGTTGACGGTGCGTGACGGGGAGGCGGTGTGGCTCGGCGCGGTGCCCCGGGATGCCCCTACCGGCGGGGACCCGCTGCAAGCCCTGCGTGCCACGTGCGAGTTGCTGGCCACCGCCGCGCCGCCCGGGCTGCCGCCGTTGTCGGGCGGCATGGTGGGCTTCTTCGCCTACGACCTGGTGCGACGGTTGGAACGGCTGCCCGAGTTGGCCGTCGACGACCTCAACTTGCCGGACATGCTGCTGCTGCTGGCCACCGACGTGGCGGCCGTCGATCACCACGAGGGCACCATCACGTTGATCGCCAACGCGGTGAACTGGAACGGCACCCAGGAGCGGGTCGACGAGGCTTACGACGACGCGATCGCCCGACTCGACGTGATGACCGCCGCGTTGGGCCAGCCGCTACCCTCGACCGTCGCCACGTTCACCCGACCCGAGCCGCGGCACCGCGCGCAGCGCACTGTCGAGGAATACGGGGCGATCGTCGAGCATCTCGTCCACGAAATCGAGCGCGGCGAGGCATTTCAGGTGGTGCCCTCACAGCGTTTCGAGATGGACACCGACGTTGAGCCGATTGATGTGTACCGGATGCTGCGGGTGTCCAATCCCAGCCCGTACATGTATCTGCTGCACGTCCCGGATGACGCTGGCGGAACGGCGTTTTCGATCGCCGGGTCGAGTCCCGAAGCGCTGGTGACCGTCCAGGATCGGTGGGCGACGACGCATCCGATCGCCGGAACTCGATGGCGGGGGCATTCCGAAGAAGAGGATCAGCTGCTGGCAAAGGAGCTGCTGGCCGACGAGAAGGAACGCGCCGAGCACCTGATGCTGGTCGATTTGGGCCGCAACGACCTGGGTCGAGTCTGCGTGCCGGGCAGCGTTCGCGTTGAGGACTACAGCCACATCGAGCGTTACAGCCACGTCATGCACCTGGTGTCCACGGTGACCGGGATGCTTGCTGAGGGTCGCACCGCCCTGGACGCCGTGACGGCCTGCTTCCCGGCCGGAACGCTGTCCGGTGCCCCGAAGGTGCGCGCGATGGAACTGATCGAAGAGGTGGAAAAGACCCGTCGTGGCCTCTACGGCGGCGTGATCGGCTACCTCGATTTCGCCGGTAACGCCGACTTCGCGATCGCGATCCGCACGGCTCTGATGCGTGACGGCACCGCCTACGTTCAGGCCGGCGGCGGAGTGGTGGCCGACTCCAACGGGCCCTACGAGCACACCGAGGCGACGAACAAGGCGCGGGCGGTGCTGAACGCGATCGCGGCGGCGGAGACTTTGGCCGCCCCCGATGGCAATTAACGTGGCCAGGATGGCTGATGCCCAGCCCGACCGCCCGGGCCGGCGGACCATCCGGATAGCACAGGCCCTGCTGGTGGCCGCCGCCGCCGGATTGTGGGCGTCAGCGGGGCTGACCTGGGTCGACCTGCGGACGTTCGACGGGCTGGGCCCGCCGAAGCTCATCGCGCTGTCCGGCGCGGCATGGTCGTCCGCGCTGGTCCCGTTGGCGCTGGTGCTGCTGGTTACCGCCGTCGCCGCGTTGGCGGTGCGCGGCTGGCCGCTGCGGATACTTGCGGTGGTGGTGGCTATCGCCAGCTTGGCGACTGGATATCTGGCGATCAGCCTGTTGGTGATCCGCGATGTGGCCGTGCGCGCAGCCGACCTCGCACACGTCCCGGTGCTGTGGTTGGTGGGCAGCCAGCGGCACTTCCCGGGTCCGGCGATCACCCTCGCGACCGCGGTGTGCACGCTGGTCGGTGCCGTGCTGTTGATGCGGGCGGCGGCCTCGGGTCGCGGCGCAGACACGAAATACGTGACGCCCGCTGCGCGCCGGTTGGTGGCGCAGCGCGACGAGAAGATCATGTCGGAGCGAATGATCTGGGATGCGCTCGACGAAGGCGAGGACCCAACTCAGGACCCGACCGATCAACCGCACGAGTCGGCGACCCGGCCGGATCGCGAAGTGCGACACGAAGCTGACAGCGAGGGTCGGTGACGGACCGCGCGCCGACGGTCGCTACCCTTCGAAGGACGCCATCGATCTGCTGGCAGCCGTGGGGCCAAAAGGAGAAGCACCAACATGAGTTCGGCAACCGTGCTCGACTCCATCATTGAAGGAGTCCGCGCAGACGTCGCCGCTCGTGAGGCCGTCGTGAGCATGTCCGAGATCAAGGCGGCCGCCGAGGCCATGCCGTCGCCATTGGACGTCCTGGCGGCGTTGCGCGAGCCCGGTATCGGTGTCATCGCAGAAGTCAAGCGCGCCAGCCCGTCGGCGGGACAACTTGCGTCGATCTCCGATCCGGCCAAATTGGCGCGCGCGTACGAGGACGGCGGTGCGCGCGTCATCAGTGTGCTGACCGAACAACGACGCTTCAACGGTTCGCTGGACGATCTCGACGCGGTGCGCGCGGCGGTGTCGGTGCCGGTGCTGCGCAAAGATTTTGTGGTGAGGCCGTACCAGATTCATGAGGCCCGCGCGCACGGCGCCGACATGCTGCTGCTGATCGTCGCGGCGCTGAACCAGTCCGCGCTGGAGTCGATGTTGGAGCGCATCGAGTCGCTGGGCATGACCGCACTGGTCGAGGTACACACCGAGGAGGAAGCGGACCGGGCGCTGCAGGCCGGCGCGCGGGTGATCGGCGTCAACGCCCGAGACCTCAAGACGCTGAAAGTTGATCGAGACTGCTTCGCGCGCATCGCGCCGGGGCTGCCCACCGGCGTGATCAGGATTGCCGAATCTGGGGTGCGTGGCCCGGCCGACCTACTGGCCTACGCCGGCGCGGGTGCGGACGCTGTATTGGTGGGCGAGGGCGTCGTCACCAGCGGCGATCCCCGTGCAGCCGTCGCCGACCTCGTCACCGCGGGTAGGCATCCGTCGTGTCCGAAGCCGGCCCGCTAGCCCGGCGACGATACTGGAGCGCGTAGCGCAATGAGGAGGAGCCGGGCAATTTGGCTAGGCATTCATGAGGCGCATGCAGGGAAATGGTTGAACCCTATGAGCCGCTTGCGCGTTGAGCCTTCGTGATGGCAGACATTTTGCGCCCGGAACTTCCGCGTTCCAGCGCGGCGATCGCCGAGCCCACCCACCACGATCCCGACTCCCGGGGGCATTTCGGTGTGTACGGGGGCCGCTATGTCGCCGAGGCGCTGATGGCGGTGATCGAGGAGGTTACCGCCGCCTACGAGAAGGCGCGCACCGACCAGGAATACCTGGACGCTCTGGATAAGTTGCAGGTGCACTACACCGGCAGGCCGTCGCCGCTCTACGAGGCTGTTCGGCTCGGCGCGCACGCCGGCGGCGCACGCATATTTCTCAAACGAGAAGACTTGAACCACACCGGTTCTCACAAGATCAACAACGTACTGGGCCAGGCTCTGCTGGCCCGGCAGATGGGCAAGACCCGGGTGATCGCCGAGACTGGTGCGGGCCAGCACGGGGTGGCTACCGCCACCGCCTGCGCGCTGCTCGGCCTTGACTGCGTCATCTACATGGGCGCCGTCGACACCGCGCGGCAGGCACTCAATGTGGCGCGGATGCGACTGCTGGGCGCCGAGGTGGTGTCGGTCGAATCGGGCTCGCAGACACTCAAAGACGCGATCAATGAGGCGTTCCGCGACTGGGTGACCAACGCCGACAGCACCTACTACTGCTTCGGCACCGCCGCCGGGCCGCATCCTTTCCCGACGATGGTCCGCGACTTCCAGCGGATCATCGGGCTCGAGACGCGTGTGCAGATTCAGGATCAGGCCGGACGACTGCCCGACGCCGTCACCGCGTGCGTCGGTGGAGGATCCAACGCCATCGGGATCTTCCACGCCTTCCTCGACGACCCGGGCGTGCGGCTGGTCGGGTTCGAGGCTGCTGGCGACGGCGTTGAGACCGGCCGGCACGCGGCGACGTTCACCGGCGGGTCGCCCGGGGCGTTTCAGGGATCGTTCTCGTTTCTGCTGCAGGACGAGGACGGGCAGACCATCGAATCGCATTCGATTTCGGCCGGCCTGGATTATCCGGGTGTGGGCCCCGAACACGCGTGGCTGCGAGACAACGGGCGTGCCGAATACCGGCCAATCACCGACAGCGAGGCGATGGACGCGTTTCGTCTCCTCTGCCGGACGGAAGGCATCATCCCGGCGATCGAATCGGCGCACGCGGTGGCCGGGGCGGTCAAATTGGGCGTCGAGATGGGCAGCGGGGCAGTTATCGTCGTGAATTTGTCTGGCCGCGGCGACAAAGATGTCGAGACAGCCGCGAAGTGGTTCGGCCTGGTGGAGGACGGCGACGATGCGGGCAGCCGATCATG
>Ga0210395_10000643_pt1 | contig 26842 bp, 19 predicted proteins | sample IncBWH4OmetaG_FD_150861 | JGI IMG/M metagenome (GOLD analysis project Ga0210395, IMG submission 150861) | Forest soil microbial communities from Barre Woods Harvard Forest LTER site, Petersham, Massachusetts, United States - Inc-BW-H-4-O ... | reverse complement strand
ACCAGCGAGCGGCCCCAGCGTCCCAGTCCGATGATGGCGGCGCGGACCATGGCGCTTATTCGCGACCGCAATCGCTAAAAGTGTCCGCCATTGCACTATGACACATGGCACTATCATAATCGAAAGGGAGCGCCCCGAGAACCACCGCAGCCGATGCAACCTCAAACCGGTCCATGAACGACGCGGCGGAAATTCACGCCCGGCCGAAGATCGTCGGCGCGCGCATCAAGCGCACCGAGGACCCGCGGCTCCTCACCGGGCGCGGCGCCTATACCGACGACCGGCAGGTGCCGCAGGCGGCGCATGTGGCGTTCCGTCGGAGCGAGCAATCGCACGCGCGCATCCGCGCCATCGATTGCGCGGCAGCGCGCGCCGCACCGGGCGTCATCGCCGTGTTCACGGCGGAAGATTTGCGCGACGCGGTCAAGCCGCTGGTCGCGATCTCGCGCATGGCGAATTATTACGCCACGCCGATTTTCCCGCTGGCGCGCAATAAGGTGCGCCATGTCGGCGAGCCGGTCGCCGGCGTCGTCGCCGGGAGCCGCTACCAGGCGGAAGACGCGGCGGCCTTGATCGCCATCGACTACGAACCGCTGCCGCTCGTCGTCGATCCGGAGCAGGCGGTGCGCGCCGGCGCGCCGCTGTTGCATGACGAGGCCGGCACCAACGTCATCGTCAGCCGCGAATTCAAGCGCGGCGACGTCGAGGCAGCATCGGCATCGGCCGCGGTGCGCGTCACGGGCCGTTTCCGCATGCATCGCAAGAGCCCGGTGGCGATCGAGCCGCGCTGCTATCTCGCCGAATACGAGCGCGACGCGCTGACCTTGCATTCGGCAACGCAAGTCCCCGGCATCGTGCGCGACGCGCTGTCGTCCGCGCTCGATATGCTGCCCGACCGGCTTCGCGTCATCGCGGCCGACGTCGGCGGCGGTTTCGGCGGCAAGGGCTCGCTCTATCCGGAGGAAATTTTCGTGTGCGCCGCGGCGCGGCTGCTGCAACGCCCGGTGAAATGGACCGGCGACCGCCTGGAAGAGCTGGTCGCCGGCAGCCAGGGATTCGATGAGATCATCGATGCTGCATTGGCGCTCGACGGCGATGGCCGCATCCTCGCCTTGCGCGCCGACGTGATCGGCGACGTCGGCGCCTATTCGATCTATCCGTGGACCGCGGCGCTCGAGCCGGTGCAGGTCGTGAGCTTTTTGCCCGGCCCCTATCGCGTGCAAAATTATCGCGGCCGCGTGCAGGCGGTGGCGACCTCGAAGGCGCCGACCGGTCCGTATCGCGGCGTCGGCCGGCCGATCTCGACCTTCGTCATGGAACGGCTGATGGACATGGCGGCGGCAAAGCTCGGCATCGATGCCAAGGACATCCGGCTGCGCAATCTCATTACCGATGACGAACTTCCCTACAAGGTCGCCTCCGGCATCGTCTGGGACAAATCCGGTTTTCACGAATGCCTGCACAAGGCCTGCGCCGCGATCGGCTACGACACATTACGCGCCAAGCAAAAAGAAGCGCGCGCCGCCGGCCGCTGGGTCGGCATCGGCATCGCCTGCTACGCCGAGCTCACCGGCATCGGCTCGCGCATTTCCGTCGCGCCGGGCATGCCGATCAACACCGGCACCGAGACCGCGATTGTGCGCATCGACTCGACCGGCGCCATCACCGCCACGTTTGGCATTGCGTCCCACGGCCAAGGCCTGGAGACGACGCTCGCGCAAGTCGTCGCCGAGCATCTCGGCGCCCGCTTCGAAGACATCCGCGTCCTGCACGGCGACAGCGATGGCGTGCCCGGCGGCACCGGCACCTATGCCAGCCGCAGCATGGTGCTGGCCGGCGGCGCCGCGACGCTCGCGGCGGGCAAAGTGCGCGAAAAAATTCTCAACGCCGCGTCGCATCTGCTCGAAGCGTCCGCTACGGATCTGGTGGCGGAAGACGGCAAAATCTCCGTCGCCGGCACCGACCGCTCGATCACCTTCCGCGAGGTGGCGCGCGCGGTCTATGCCGAAATGGGCCGGTTGCCGCCCGACGCGCGCGGCGAGCTTGCCGCGACCGAAACCTACGATCCGGTGTTCGGCACCACGACCTCGGCGACGCACATCGCCATGGTCGAGATCGATCCCGAAACTCTTGAAGTCCGCGTCGAGCGTTTCGCCGTGGCCGAGGATTGCGGCCGGCTGGTCAATCCGATGATCGTCGACGGCCAGGTCCACGGCGGCGTCGCCCAAGGTATCGGCGCCGCGCTTTACGAAGAAGTCGTCTATGACGAGCAAGGCCAGATCACCACCGCGAGCCTGGCGCATTATGTCGTACCCACGGCCTGTGAAATCCCGCCGATGCAAGTGATGCACCTGGAAAGCATGTCGCCGACGACACTTGGCGGCTTTCGCGGCATGGGCGAAGGCGGCACTATCGGCGCGCCGGCCGCAATCGCCAACGCCGTCGCCGATGCGCTCTCCCCACTCGGCATCGAGATCAACGAGTTGCCGGCAACGCCGGAGCGCTTGTTCCGCCTCATCGAAGCGGCGCGGGCGCGCGCCAAACCATGAAAGAGCCGATATGGATCTCAATCTGACCGGAAAAATTGCTTTGGTGACCGGCGCGACCAGCGGCGTCGGCAGCGAAATCGCGCTCAGCCTCGCCGCGGAAGGCGCCAGCGTTGCGGTAAACTACCGTAGCTCCGCTGAAGAAGCGGACGCGCTTGTCAAAGATATCGCGGCGAAGGGCGGCAAGGCCAAAACCTACAAAGCCGACGTCGCCGATTTTGCCGCCGTACAAGCGATGGTCGAAAACATCGTCAGGGACTTCGGCGGCCTGAATATCTTGATCAACAATGCCGGGCTCGCCATCCGCCAGCGCTTTGTTGAAACAAAACCGGGCGATTGGCATCGCCAGATCGACGCCTGTCTCTACGGCGCTATCCATTGCTGCTATGCCGCCGCGCCGCATCTCGACGCCGGCAAGAACGGCCGCATCGTCAGCGTGATCGGCGATTCCTCGCGCGTCGGCGAATCCGGGCTCGCCATCGTCGCCGCCGCCCGCGCCGGCGTCATCGCGCTGATGAAATCGCTGGCGCGCGAATTCGGCCGCTCCGGCACCACCGCCAACACCGTATCGCTCGGCCTGGTCGAGACGCCGCACGACAAGGAGTGGGTCGACGCCAACCGCGAAAAACTTGTGAAGCTCTATCCGCTGCGCCGCCTCGGCCTGCCGGAAGACGTGGCGCCGATGGTGGCGCTGCTCGCCTCGCCGCACAGCGGCTGGATCACCGGCCAGGTGCTGAGCATCAGCGGCGGCTACAGCATGGTTTGAGGCAAGCGATGCTGCACACCGACCTGATCGCGCCGATCCCGGAACTGTTGCACCGCCACGCCGCCGCGCGCGGCGACAAAATCGCCTATCGCGACGCGCAGACATCCGTGACTTACGCCGGCCTCTTGGAGCGCACCGGCAACCTCGCCGGCCATCTCGCCGACCACGGCATCGGACCGGGCGACACCGTCGCGATCATGCTGCCGAATTCGGTACCATGGGTGGAAAGCTGTTTCGCCATCGCCCGCGCCGGCGCTGTCAGCGTGCCGATCAGCTACGACTCCACCGAAACGGAAATCAGCTATCGGCTCGCCGACGCCGATTGCAAAGCGGTGATCACGAGTGCCGAGCGCAGCGATCTGTTCGCCCGGCTGCGGGCATCCGCAACCAATCTGAAAACGTCAATTGTGACCGATCGCGGCCAACGCAGCGCGCCGGCGCTGTGCTATGAAACGCTGACGACGACACGGCCGAAATCCGCGCCGCGCGATCCCGCGTCGTTGCACGAGAGCTCGTTCATCCTCTACACCTCGGGCACCACTGGCCGCGCCAAGGGCGTGCAGCTCACCGTGCACGGCATGTTGTGGATCGTCGCCGCCTGCTGGGCGCCGATCACCGGCCTTTCCGAGCGCGACGCGGTGCTCTCCCCGCTGCCGCTGTTTCATTCCTACGCGCTGAATTTGTCGGTGCTCGGCATCCTCGCCACCGGCGCCAGCGCTTTCATCATGGAGCGGTTCTCGACCAGCGAGGCGGTGCGGCTGCTCAAGAGCGGCGAGTTCACCTACTTCCCCGGCGTGCCGACCATGTTCCACTATCTGCTGCAGGCGACGCTCGGCGAAGCGGGCTTGCGCTTTCCTAATCTCCGGCTGTGCGTCTCGGCCGGCGCCATCATGCCGGCGACGCTCAACCGCGAGTTCGAAAACCATCTGGGCGTGCCATTGCTCGATGGCTACGGCATCACCGAGACCTCGACCATGGTGACGATGAACTGGCCCAGCGGGCAGCGCGTGCTCGGCTCATGCGGCTTTCCGGTGCCGGGGCTTGCGGTGCGCATCGTCGATGCCAACGGCCGCGACGTCGCGCCGAACCACGAGGGCGAGCTGATCGTCCGCGGCCCCAATGTCATGCCCGGCTATCACAACAAGCCGGAAGAGACCCGCAATGCGCTGCGCGCCGGCTGGTATCACACCGGCGATCTCGCCAAGAGCGACGAGAACGGATTTTTGACCATCACCGGCCGGCTCAAGGAGCTGATCATCCGCGGCGGCCAGAATATTGCGCCGGCCGAGATCGAAGAGGTCGTGAACACGTTCGCGCCTGTGCTCGACTGCGCCGTGGTCGGCGTGCCGCACGAGCATCTCGGCGAGGTGCCGGCGCTGTTCGTGGTGCCGCGGCCGGGCAACACGATCGAGATCGAGGCGCTGCTCGGCCATTGCCGGGAAAAGCTGTCGGCCTACAAGGTGCCGCACAGCGTGCAATTCATCGCCGAGATTCCGCGCACCGGGTCGGGCAAGATCATTCGCTACAAGCTGCGTGAGACAATGAAAGCGTAAGGGAAATCACCTTCACCACCCACAACGGCACCCATCTCGACGCGCCGCGGCATTTCGCTCGCTCGGCTTTCAAGCGCCACATTAAGGTTACGAATTGATCAACATTGCGGGTGAACGCGACCTTAACTACTGAAATCATGCGGCTTTGGTTGGGGTGGTTCGCGATGCTGAACAAAACGCGCAGGGCTTGCGACTTGTCGACAGGGCGCATTCGAATAACGCTCGCCAAACGGTGTCCAGGCACGGTGGCGCGCGAGACACGGTGCGGCACGACATCGGAGCAGGTCCGGCATCGATTGAAACCTTCGCCGTCGGTCGCATGCGGAACGGAGGCAACGCTGTTGCGCGCTCGATTGTCCCACCCGCGCCGGCCGATTCCGACGCGCTGGCGCGCGCCATAGCGGAAATCGAAATTGCTTCTGCCGCGCTGCGTCAATCGGAACCGGCGCTGGAACCCTGGCAGCCCAGCGCGGAGACGCACGGCGAACAGCGATATCTGCCGGTCTGGATCCTGATCGGCGCCGTCTGGATCGCGGCGCTCCTGGGTCTCTCCGGCGCAACTGGCGCGATCCTCTATTTGGCCGGATAAGGCAAGCGCCGCTCGGGCGTGCTGACGAATCCCCCGCTGCAGATCACGCCGTCATCGGCGAACGCTTGACGCGCGGGCGCCGTTGCCGGCCGCCAGAGGCTGGCAGGAGTTTTCTCGGCGATGCCGAGCCATCGATGCATTCGAGCGGTCCGGCGCGATTGAGGGTGTGCAGACGGTGCCCCGGCCACAGCGGCCCCGGCCGCAGGATGGTCTCGACGCGCTGTTCGAAGCGATCGTCGTCGAGGTGAATGATTTCCGCGAGACCCAGCGCCGTGCCGTAGCCCTTGCGGCAATCCTGAAATGGGCGAATCAACTTGCGTCCGCGCCGCACGAGGCGACCGCCGGGCCGCGCCGTCGCCAAATCGACGAGAACAGGATTGCGCCGGTGCGGCGTCCAGGGGCCACGCAGTGCGGGCGCCGACCACAGATGAAGCGCGTCGGAGTAGGAACCGCCGCCATCCTGCACGGTCGAGAACATCCACCAGCGGCCGTCATGCTCAAACAGCGTCGCATCGCTCGCGACCACGCCGGAGACAAGGGTCGCCTGCTTGACCCAGCCGTCCGGGAAGCGTTCGGCCCGATACAGATCGACGGAAGCCGTGCTGCAACTCTCCGGCACCATCCACATTTCGCCGCCGTGCTCGAACACGAACGGATAGGACAGATGTGAACCGGTATCCACCATCACGACCGCAGTTGCCTGGTACTTGGGCGGGATCACGATCAGCGCGGCGGAACAGCCGAAACCACCGCGGCGATACTTTGTTGAGCACCAACCCGGCAATTTGCTGTGCATCCATATCCAACAGATCGAGAGCTTCAGACACGCTATGGCGGCCGATATCCGGAAGCGGCATCGGTATTGCAAACGGCCGCCTGACTTGCTCGCTCCCGGCAAACCCGCAGGCCGCGGCGAAATCGCAAGCACAATTGGCCGCATGGCGCTCCCTAGGGATAAGTAGACTTGGTTTCATACCAAGGGGTTAGCCAGTTTTGCGCGGCCAAAAGTCACCATTGGTGCACAATGGAAAATTCAGAGATTGGCAAACCCGCGGATCCTGCGTCGTCCTCGACAAGACGGCCCAATCAGGCGTTCACCCGCAAGGTCCGTCAAGCCGACAGCGTGGCCGTGGCAAGCGTTGCAGCCGAGCGAACGGGGGAAGGTGGCGGGGTCATTGCGGAGCTACGGGTGGCCGGCGCAACTTCGTTGCGGGCGCTCGCAACCGGACTGAACGAGCGCGGCATAGAACAACCATGGCCCCGGGCGTCGCTTATGGGGTTTGGACCACTGGTGACCAGACTTGGCCTCCAGTATCCACGAGGTCGTTTTGGAACGCGTAGATAAGACCGCCGTAGCGTCGCACTAATGCGGGTCCCCGTCCTTGCCGCGACGTTACCTCAGTCAATGTCAGCTATGCCTCCCAAAGCGACCAATTGCTGCACTGCCGCGCAATGTCGCTATGGGCCAATTTCGACCAAAGTGCATCGCAGCAATTTGGTGAGGCCAAACCAGCATTGCCTAGGGTCGGTCAAGATCAACTTCCGCGACGTGGAAGCTGAAATTCCCCTCGGTCTTGTGGGTGTCGACGGACAGCACGGCGCACGTGATAGGTACCGGGTCCGATCGATTTCAGCGCGGTCGACATGGTGCTGCCGCTCACTTGCGGCTTGCCTTGATCGCCCGGATTGATGGAGCGGGGAAGTCAAGCGGGCCGGACCGGGTTCAGGAACAATTGGCAGTAGGATCTCCGACAACATCGTGCGAACCGGAATTTGGTGGCCGAGGAGATCGCCACCAAATGATCGATGCTACGCGGACCAGCGGCGCAAGCTATCGTTTGCTTTGCGCTCCAAGGTCCTGGCTCCTTGCTCCTTGGCGATTTCGATGGCGACGCGGAACGATGCTTCGGCCTGCTGCTTTCGTCCGCTCGGCGAACGAGCCAACAGCTCGCCATGCAGCCGATGGAGTTCGGCGTCGTAGTAGCGTTCGCCGCGTGCCTCGGCGAGCGCGATTCCTTCCTGTACCGCCTTCATCGCCTCGGCGTGATGCCCGGCTTTCATCTGCGTTTCCGCCAATAATCCGAGCAGATAACACATCAAATGACGCGATTGGGTATCCTGCAGCGCCGCCATCGCCTCGATCAACAATGCAATGCCGCGGTCGGGGTCGCCATTTTCAGCTGCGCTCCACCCAACCACGCCCGTGCTCCACGCTCGCAGCATCGCAAGATCATGCTCTATCGCGATCTGCCGGCTCGCTTCGGCGTGCTCGGCGGCGCGCGCCACGTCTCCCAGGACTTGCGCCGCCGCCGACGAAAAATAGAACGTCAGCCCCAGCGTAAAGGGATCGTTGAGCCGCCTCGCGAAGGCAATTGCCCCGTCGGCCATCTCGCGTGCGTTTACCTCCTCACCCGCAAATGCCAACGACAGCGCTGCGAAATTTCGCGCGCATGTGCTGGCGTCATGGTTGCCGTAGCTCGAAGCCATGGCTTGATGGATATTGGCGTCATAGAGGGCAAGTCCGGTTTCGGCGTGGGCGCGGACTTCCGCCAGTTTGCCGCGCCCAAACGAGGTCGCCCAGGAGGCGTGGTGGGCTTGCAGCTTGAGCCCCACATCGCCGGACTTTTCCGCCAACGCCAACAACCTTTCGCAAAGCCGCCAGGCGGCGTCCACTTCGCTTCTTCCCCACCGGAACAGCCACTGACCCCACAGCGCCGGGAAAATATCCGCACGCTCGCCCAATCGTTCACAAAGCGCTTCGGCCTTGGAATAGGCGTCCAACACCTCTGACGCGCCGAATCCCCGAGTCGCCATGAAAGCCGCCCCTAGACCAATACGTAATTCGATTTCGACCTTGGCGCGCTTATCTTCGTCCGCGATGGCTGCGATGGCATTGAGCGCCCGGTGCAGATGGCCGATCGCCTCTTCGTTGGCGCTACGGCGTAAGGCCTTGGCGGCGGCGCGCTGGTGATGCGGGATCGCGCGTGCGGGCTCGTTGCCACGCTCGAAATGCTCGGCGAGCTCCGCGGCGATGGCGTCCAGTCGGTCGGTCCATGCAGCTTCGAGGCGGCGGCCGACGCGGGCATGAAAGAGTGCGCGGCGTGTCGCCGTCAGGCGATCGTATAATAGTTCGCGATAAAGATCGTGCCGGAACGAATAAAGCTCCGCGCGCGTGCCGTCCGGCCAAGTGGTCGATCCGGATTTGACGACGAACACGCCCTGCCGCGCCAGACGCGCGCAGGCGATCTCGACCTGATCGACATCAATCTCGATTGCGGCGGCCACGGCTGCGGTTGCAAATTCGCGGCGGATCACACTGGCCGCGGTCAGCAGATGGCGGTCGCTCTCGGTCAACTCGTCGATTTGCCGGTCGATGAAGCGCCGCACGTCGTGCGGGATTGCGACGATCGCGCTCGGCGTTCGGCCGTCCTGTTGCGCAAGCTGATTGACGATGCTGGTCATGAACAGCGGATTTCCGCCGGTCCGCTCCAACAAGAGCGGCGCCATTTCGCGCAACTTCGCCGCGCCGCCGTCGTCGCCGAGCCGAGCCTCCAGGTAGCTTGCAATGGCCGCAAGACCGAGCGGAGCGAGCGCGATTTCCCGACACCAGCCATGCAGTGCGAGTTCCGTCACCAGGCCGCCGAGGCCCACCTTGGCAGCCGCCACGTCAGCCGGGCGGAACGTTGCGATCACCATGAGGCGGGCCGGCTCGGGGCGGCGCGCCACATGGGCAAGCCAGTCGAGCGTCGACGTATCGCTCCAGTGGATGTCTTCGAGCTTGAGCAGGAGCGGCACGTCGGAAGCGATCGCCTCGATCGCAAGCGTCAGCTCGCGCATCATGCGTTCGCGCGTGGCGCGGCCCCGTGCCTCCAGTGCGTTGCGCTCCGACCGAGTCCACAATGCCGGCATTTGCGCGAGCCAGCTCGGTGCCTGAGCTGAAAGAATCTCTTTCACCGCCACGCCGTCCGGACCGCCGGCTAGGCGCGTTAATGCCTCGATCAAAGGCAGATAGGGCTCGCCAACGCCGTGATGGTCGAGACATTGGCCGTGCGCGATCTTGACCGTCTGGCTGGTCGGTAGCTGCTCCAAAAACGCGTCCGCGAGCGAGCTCTTGCCGATGCCCGGCTCGCCGCTGATGAAAACGATTTGACGCCGGCCGGACCGCGCCTGGTCGAAAGCGCGCGTAAGCTCGCCGAACTCTGCGACCCGCCCGACCAATCGCGACGGTTCGGGCGACGCGACCTGCAATGGCGCGGCAGCATCGTTTTGTTTGTCGACCGTGGCCGGCACCATGAGGCGATAGCCGCGCCGGTGCCGGGTCTCGATGTAATGCGGGCGCCGGGCGTCGTCGCCGAGCGCTCCCCGCAGCTCCTGAATGCAAGAGGTGAGCGCGTCATCACCGACCGCCATGCCGCCCCAGACGTGCTCGAGCAGGTCCTGCTTGGTGACGAGCTCTTGGGCCCGCTCGGCCAGCAGCTGCAGCACGGCGGCAGCACGCGGCGTGAGCTTGACCTCGCTGCCGTCGCGCCAAAGCTGCCCGGTTCGCGGGTCGAAACGAAACAAGTCAAACGCGATTTGCCGGTCTTCGGCCATGCGCCTGCTCGCCTCCACATTTCCCGGAAATTTCCCGGAAGTCCGCCAGTACTTCCGGGCCGGGATCGCACAATTTCTGGCACGCGGTCGCCCTTGCCGCAATCGCCGTTGAGAGACCGAACGCCTGGCTACCCATCGCACTTCCCGGGCTACCGGCCGGCGTGCCGCGAAGCAAACGCGTTCAGTCCCGGACCGCAACATCGCCGGCCCCGGGGAGCGCCTCAAGGAGTTCTATCATGAAACCTTTCGCGCTTATCCTTGTCGCCAGCCTCATCGTCGCCAATGTCGCAGCGCGCGCCGGAGACCCCGATCCGTTATCGACGGTGCAAGCGTTGGTGGACGCCGAGCAGTCGTTCGATATTGATCGCGCAATGTCCTTGTTCGCCGACGAAGCCGTGATTGTGAATGCTGCCGGCGCCATAATCACAGGGGCAGATGATCTAAAGCGCTTTCTCGATGAGGACATGTGGTACAATGGCTCGGTGGTGTTGCAGCAGCCGGCGGTCAACGGCAACCGCGTCTCCTGGACCGAATCGGTGTCTGCAGATTTCTACCGCGAGCTCGGGGTGGCGCCTGTACGCTTCGCATTCACGGCCGTGGTCGAGGACGGCAAAATCGACTCCATTATTGCTTATGTGCCGAGGGACGAAATCGCCCGTATTGAAGCGGCTTGCGGCCGCAGCGCCGCCGAGCCGTTGATTGACATGCGGCCCTGTTCCGAGTTTATCCGGTACTTGAAAAGTCAGGCCAACGCCGCTGCTACTGCGAGCACGCATCAACCGGTCCGCATTGGGCGACCGGGTTAGGCGAACTATTTTTCACTGATCCCGAAGCAGCCGCCCAGCTGCTGCGAGACGAAATTGCTCGGTGGAAGCCCGTTGTCAGCCAGATCGGGCTCAAGTTCGATTAGCCTGAACGCGCCCAGAGCCACAGGCCGAGTCGCCGTTACATTTCCCGGAAATTCCCCGGAACTCCGCCAGTACTTCCCAGGCTGTTGCTGCGAGGTTCTCGCACGCGGTCGCAACGGCCGCGATCAGGAGGCCTCGCATGACCGTTCATTATCGCAATGCTTTGGTCGCCATAGCCTTGCTTGGCCTGGCCCGACCGGCATCCGCCGACGTCATCTGCGACTGGAACACCAAGGCCCTCGATTTCATCGTCAGCCACAGAATGTTACCGCCGCCCGCCGAGCGGATCGTCGCCATGACGCAGCTCGCCATGTTCGATGCTGTCAACTCGATCGATCGCAAGTACCGGCCCTATCTCGTGCAGCTTGCGGCGACGCCGACCGCCTCCAAAGAGGCCGCGGCGGCAGCCGCCGCTGGAGCGGTGCTTGCCGGAGTCGATCCGCAGACCCGGGACCAGATAAAAGCCGCCCTTGCGGCCTATCTTGCTGCCATTCCCGACAGTGCCGCCAAGTCCGAGGGCATCAAGCTCGGCGAAGCGGTTGCAGCAAAGATCTTGGAGGCGCGCGCCAACGACGGCGCCAACGCGCCCGACACCTACCGACCGCGGACCGCGCCCGGCGTCTATGTGCCGACCGCGCCGACCGCAACGCCGCAGTGGCCCGCCGTCAAGCCATTCTCCTTGACCAGCGCATCGCAGTTCCGCCCGCCGCCACCACCCGCCCTCACTAGCGCTGAGTGGGCAGCCGACTACAACGAGATCAAGGAGCTCGGCGGCCGCAACAGCACCAAGCGTTCTGCCCAGCAGACCGAGAATGCCCGCTTCTGGTTGGCAACCGACGGCAGAGTCCACTATCCCGTCATCCGCACCTTGGTGGCGAACAAGGAGCTCAGCCTCATCGACAGCGCCCGACTGTTCGCGCTCATTGCGGTTGCTCGCGCCGATGCGCTGATCGCCGTGTTCGACGCCAAATACGCTTACGAATTCTGGCGTCCGGTCACCGCCATCCGCAACGGCGACATCGACGGCAACCCGGCGACCGAGCGCGATGCCGCTTGGCAGCCGATCGACGCGACACCGATGCATCCGGAATATCCGTGTGCGCATTGCATCAGCAGCGGCAGCCTCGCCGGCGTGGTGCAGGCCGTGTTCGGCACGCCAACGATTGCGGAAGTTTCCATGACCAGCCCGACGGCACCCGACGTTTTCCACCATTGGACCAATGTGCGCGACTACTCCAACGAGGTTTCCGAAGCGCGCATCTGGGCCGGCTTCCACTACCGCTTCTCGACCAAGGTCGGCCAGGACATGGGCTATAAGATCGGCGACTACGTCGTGAAAAACTTCATGCAGCCCGTCGCGACGGCGCTGCGCTGACCAACGGGCCTACTGGGTCGGCGCCAAGCCGGCTCAGTATAGTTCGGGCGTATGACCCGATCATACAAAACGGATCAGCGCCATGAACGATCAAGCCGCGCAATTCGCCGGGACCATTCCGGAAAACTACGACAGCGGGCTAGGCCCGCATCTGTTCGTCGACTTTGCTGCCGATCTGGCACGCCGGGCCGCGGCCGCCAAGCCCGGCCGCGTTCTGGAAATCGCGGCCGGGACCGGGATCGTCACGCGCATTTTGCGGGATGCCCTACCGGACTCCACGCGTCTGGTCGCGAGTGATCTCAATCCGGCCATGCTGGCGGTCGCGCGGCAGAAATTCAGCGCGCACGAGAGGATCGAATTCCAGTCGGCCGATGCCACCGCGCTACCGTTCGACGACGACGCCTTCGACGCGATAGTCTGCCAGTTCGGCGTCATGTTCTTCCCCGACAAGGACAAGGCCTACCGCGAGGCCTATCGCGTGCTTGGCTACGGCGGACGCTACCATTTCAACGTCTGGGACTCGTTCGATTTCAATCCGTTCGCGCGCATTTCGCACGACGCTATCGGCGGCTTTTTCAACTGCGACGCGCCGGCTTTCTTCACCGTTCCGTTCGGCTATCACCGCATCGATGAAATCAAGTCGTCGCTGCTCGCCGCCGGCTTCACGGAACTTGCAGTGCATGTGCTCAAGATCGACAAAATGATCACAACGGCACGGCAGTTCGCCGAAGGCTTGGTCCTCGGCAATCCGATCATTGATGAAATTCGCGCGCGAGGAACGACCGATTCGGCGCCGATCATCGCGGCGGTCACCGAGACACTACAAAGCGCGTTCGGCGAGCATCCCGCGCGAATGCCTTTGCAGGCGATAGTCTTCAGCGCCCTGAAGCGGTGAAGATGGTGGTGTCGCCATTATCGCCGAGCCCGCCAATGTTTTCTATGGGTCATAGCTGCGCCCCGATAGTGTTGCGTTGCACCGAAGCTCCGCAGCAATCGGTCGCTCAGGGTCATCAACTGCCGCGCGGCTTGGCCAGAGGCGCGGCAGCTTTACCCCTCATGGCGGACACGAAGGCAAACGGTCGGCGTGTTTTTTGCTGGCATCATTCTCGGTGGGTCACTTTCTGCCCACGAAAACAAACCGATGCCGATCTCTCCTAAGCCGTCTCTAGTTCGGGTCTTGTCGGCGCGCTAATTCAGCGAATGGAGCCTGGCTGCTTTGAAATGGGCGCAGCGATGCGTGCGCCCACTCCGCGCCTAAACATTTGGGGATGTCCGTTATGCACCCGAAAGCGACCGCCTGTTGCGCTGCCGCGGAATGACGCTTGGTGCCAGTTTCGACCAAAGTGCAACGCAAAAATGGCCTATTCGATCACCTCGTCGGCGCTGGCGAATATGGAAGGCGGCACCGTAAGGCCCAGTGCCTTGGCGGTCTTGAGATTGATGACCAACTGGAACTTCGTCGGCAATTGGACCGGAAGCTCGCCGGGTTTTGCACCTCTGAGGATGCGGTCGACATAGCCCGCTGCCTCGCGGTATTGGCCGAGGAGACTGGCTTGATAGCCGTAGTACATCAACCCGCCCGATTCCACGGCGCTCGAAGAGTTCCCAGAAATTGTCGGCAGACGGTAGCGAAGAGCCAATTCGGATAGTAGCTTTTCCCGCGATATAGCGTAGTTGTCGGTCGGCAGAACCAGGCCGCCGTTTGGCTGTCCCGCGAGACTTGCCATTCCGGCTTCGATCTCAGCGTCACTGTGGACGCGCAGCGGAACGATCTCCACACCGAAGGCCGGTGCGATCTTGGTCATCACCTGGAGCTGATATTCGTTCTGCGGCGAGATGTCGGGGTTAAATAACAGGCCGACCCGCTCGAGTGCTGGTGCAACCTGCTTCAGCAATTCAATCCACTTGCCGCCGATCGAGAATTCGAAAGCGGCGAAGCCGGTGATGTTGCCACCTGGACGCGTCAGGTTGGGGACGAAGTGCTGCGCGACAGGATCGGAGACCTGTACGAAGACGATCGGAATCGACGGCGTCGCCTGTCGCAAGAATGCGAGATTTGCCGTGCCGCATGCGAGAATGGCGTCAGGCGCAGATTTGACAAGCTCCGCAGCATAGGACTTTTGGAGATCGGCGTTGCCGCTGCCCCAACGCAAATCGATGTGGACTTTTTGGCCATCCACCCATCCGAGATCGCGAAGTCCCTCTAAGAAAGCCGTTACGCTTGATTGGTATGTTGGATTGTTCGGCGTACCGAGGGCCAGTATCCCGACTTTCCGTTGTCCACCACCCTGCGCGCGCACCGTGCGGGGCGCCGCAGCGGCCACGCCGCAAAGCAATGTCAGGAACTGTCGCCGCCTCATGAGCCGCCCCAGACTGGGAAGCTCAAACTTTAGCACACCCGCGGAGCCTGCGGGACTGCGTTGTGCGACACAGCGAACGATCCGCTGGAAATGACGTTATGGGTCATGAACAACCGATTTGGGGTGTCCGCTCGTTGTCCGCTTCTCCCCCGATACTGTTGCAAAAGTCGTTTTGCAATGGTGGTCGGAAATTCTGCGGGCCGCCGATGCGACTTTCGTGTAAAGATGTGGGGGGCCTCATCTCCCCACGTTAAACTCACAGGCGACCTCGCTAATGTGAGTGCGGCCATACGAATCGGCGATTGCTTCTCGTTTCGTAATTTCGCGAAAAATCAGTCGCCCTGCAACTTTCGACTTTTGCAACAGTATCCCCCCAAAAGCGACCGTTTGCTGCGCTGCCGCGAAATGACGCTAAGGGCCAATAGCGACATTTTGCAATGCGGAAAAGTCGGGCACATTCCAGGGGCAATTCTGCTAAGCGGCGTGTTCGACTCGCGTGTCAATTTCGCTACGCAGCGCCACGAAGTCGATCGGCTTGGTCAGGAGTGCCTCGGCACCTCCCTCCAGTGCCCTACGCTTGGTTTCGTCATCACCATAGGCGGTGATCATGATGATCGGGACGTCCGGTCGCAGTGCCTTGGCCTTGGGCAGGAGCTCAAGACCGGTCATCCCGGGCATGTTGATGTCCGAGAGGATCAAGATAAGGCGAACATCTCTGGCACTGCTGATGCCCTGCAGGGCTTCCGGCGCAGACCTAGCAAATTCCATGTTGAAGCGACCAGCACGCAGGTCGCGCCGAAACTGCTGGCGAAACAGCACCTCGACATCGGGCTCGTCGTCGACCACGAGAATGAGCACATCCACGCGCGTTCTCCGATTTGGCAGGCTATGCCGCAGACCGAGGCAGAATAATCCCGAATTCCGTGAACTCCCCGGCTCGAGTGTCGACCTCTATAGACCCGGAGTGTTGCTTGACGATGATGTCGTGACTGATCGACAGGCCAAGGCCCGTACCCTCGCCCGCCGGCTTGGTGGTAAAAAACGGATTGAAGATCTTTTCCCGGACTTCAGGCGGAATGCCAACACCATTGTCACGTATCCTGATCTCCACACGGTCGCCGAGGCTCTTTGTCATAGCCGTGACGGTGGGCTCGAACCCGTTGCCGCTTTCCTGTTCTTGACGCTTGGTAGCCGCATAGAAGCCATTTGAGATCAGGTTCAATAGTACCCGCGTAATTTCTTGGGGGAAGACATCGACTTCACCGGCGGTGGGGTCAAAGGACCGCTCCAAGGTGACATTGAAGCTCTGCTTTTCGGCTCGGGCACCGTGAAAGGCGAGATTGAGACTTTCCTCAACGAGGGCATTCACGTCCACCAATCGACGCTCGCCAGAGCCTTCGCGCGAATGAAGCAGCATGTTCTTGACGATGGAGTCGGCTCGCTTGCCGTGCTGCACGATCTTGTTGAGGTTGCTGCGAAGGGTGTCGGCCAGTTCGGCGATTTCCTCACGCGTTTTCTTGTCGACCGTCACCCGTCCGAGTGTCTCCTGCAATTCGTCGATCAGCTCGACCGAGACACCGGAGAAGTTATTGACGAAGTTGAGCGGGTTCTTGATCTCGTGGGCGATACCAGCTGTCAGCTGACCGAGAGAAGCTAGCTTCTGGGTTTGAACCAACCGATCTTGTGCGGCGCTCAGGTCCTCAAGCGATTTTGCCAATTCCTTGGTGCGCAGCTGCTCTGACTCGAACAGTCGGACGTTCTCGATAGCGATGACCGCCTGGTCGGCGAAAGTCTCGGCCAGTTCGATCTGCTGAGCGGTGAACGGTCGCGGTTTGGAACGCCCAAGGATTAGTACGCCGATTGCGGCGCCCTCGCGCATGAGTGGAACGCCAAGTATGGTCCGATAGCCTCCCGTCTTCTGACCTTCGATGAAATCGTATTCCGGATCGTCGAGAACGTCGGGAATATGACTGGTCTTGCCGTCGAGCATGACACGGCCGGTGATGGTACCGCGCCCAGGCTGCATTGGATTGCGCAGCAGAAGCTCTTGGAAATCTGGGCTATAGCCGAACGTCGCAACATGGTCGAAGATCGCGCCAGTCTGCCGCGGGATCGATGCCAGGTCTGCTTCGCACAGTCGCGCCGCCGATTCGACGAGCGTGTTAAGCACCGATTTGAGATCGAAGGTCGAACGACTGATGACCTTGAGTACATCGGCGGTTGCGGTTTGTTGCTGCAGCGATTGGCGCAATTCATTGAGCAGCCGCATATTCTCGATGGCGATGACAGCTTGGTCGGCAAAGGTAGTCACCAGATCGATTTGCTGCTGGCTGAATGGGTTCACCTTGTCGCGGGTTAGCGCAAAGACACCTATCGTCGTTCCCTCTCGTAGGAGCGGCACGCCAAGGATGGTCCTAAACCCGAATGCCTGCTGATAGCCGGCAGCGGTGTACTCGGGGTCGGCCAGCACGTCGGGGATATGAATTGCTTTGCCCTCTAAGGCGACTCGCCCAACGGCGCTCTGACGGCCCGCACGCTGCGGGTGGTCGAGCGCATACTGCGTCGCGGTGGGTGAAAATCCATAGTTCGCGCCCAGCCGATACAAATCTCCATCTCGCTGAAAGATGACGCCCTTTTCGGCCGCACAAACTTTCGCGGCGGACTCGGTCAGCGTATCAAACACTGTCTGCAAATTGAACGTCGACCGACTGATGACCTTTAGCACATCTGCGGTGGCGGTCTGTTGCTGCAGCGATTCACGTAATTCGTTGAGCAGCCGCGTGCTCTCGATGGCAATCACGGCCTGGCTAGCGAAATTCTGCAACAGCTCGATCTGTTTGTCGGTGAATGGCCGAACGTCCTGGCGGTAAATGATAATTGCACCGACCAGTTCGTCGTCGTTGAGCATCGGAACGATAACCTGGGTTCGCGCGCCCGCGAGCTTAGCCGCGATCCCAGGTATTGCCGAAGCGGCGTCATCGGCGACGTGACTAAGTTTTTTGGTGAGCATGACACGTTCGAGCTGGCCACCCGATTGTGGTCGAAAAACTCCGCGCTGTCGGTTGAATTCCGCGTACGCTGTCGGTACACCAACCTCCGCTGCGCATTGGAAAGCCGCGCCATCGAAACGGTACAACACACCAAATTTGGCCTCGCAGATGCGAACCGCATTCTCCAGCATGGCCTGGAATACCGGCTCCAACTCGCCCGGTGAACTTGAGATGACGCTCAACACTTCGGACGTTGCCGTCTGCTGCTCCAGCGATTGCCGGAGTTCGTTGAGCAGCCGCGTGTTCTCGATGGCGATAACCGCCTGGGCGGCGAAGTTCTCAACCAACGCAATCTGCTTGCCGGTAAATGGGCGGGCTTCCCGACGGCGGACCAAGATGTTGCCGATGGCGGTTCCTTCGCGAAGGAGGGGCACGGCCAGAGTTGCTCTATGGCCGTACTCAAGTGCATCTCTCTTCCCTTGCGGATACTCATTGCTCGTGCGCAGGTCCGGAACGTGGATGCTTCGCCCTTCTAGAATTGCCCGGCCAGTCACCCAATCGGGGTTGAGCGGAAGCCGCTGACCGATCGGCTGCCTGCCGAGAGGCCCAGAATGTGCATAAGCCACTGCAACATCGCCGTCGCGAAGATAGATCGATGCACTCAGCGCCTCGCACAGGCGGGCCGCACTCTCGACCACAGCATCCAACACCGGTTGCACAGCCGTCTGCGACTTGCTGATGACTTGCAGGACCTCGGAAGTCGCCGTCTGCTGTTCCAACGATTCTGTGAGGTCGTCCGTGCGCTGGCGCAGTTCATTGAGTAATCGTGTGTTGTCGATAGCGATCACCGCTTGCGCGGCGAAGTTTTGCATCAGCTCGATCTGCCTGTTGGTGAACGGCTTGACATAGTTGCGCCGGATTAGGAACGCTCCGATCGGGTTTCCCTCGCGCAGCAACGGCGTGGCAAGAGTCGTCCTGTGCCCATACCGCTTCGCATAGGCCGCTCCCTCTGGAAATTCGCTCTGGGCCGCCTGCAGATCGTGGACATGGACCGTTTTGCGATCAACCACCGCTCTTCCCGTCACCCAGTCGCGGCTTATCGCCCGCGTGGTTCCTATCGCCCATTGCGGTGAGGTTCCATGCCTTGCCACGGCTCTCAGTAGTTGACCCTCGACGCGCATAATGTAGGCGTCGGGGACATCGAGCAGTCGAGTGGTCGTAGTTGCAATAGCGTCCAGTACCGACTGGATCTCAGTTGGCGAGCTGGCGATGACACGTAGAATCTCCGAGGTCGCACTCTGCTGCTCAATCGCCTCGTCGCGCTCACGCGTTCGGAGGTCGAGCTGGGCGCGCATACTGGCTGCCGATTCACGCACAACCGTCGGCTTTCGCGCTCCGTGCGTAGCAGTTCGGCGGCGGCGTTTGGCCGGACCGCGCGCAGCGTTGCGTCGCCTCATGTCGCCCCTGGTATTCCGCAAGGATGATCCATTCTACGCAAAACCGCCAATTCGCGCCAAGGCAAGAATTAAGAGACTTAACGGAATCCGATGTCGCAGTTGGGCCATGAACCGACATCCTGCACCGCAGCAAAGAGCGCTACTCGATCACCTCGTCAGCGCGGCCAAGCAATGGCAGCGGGAAAGTCAGGCCGAGCGCCTTCGCTGTCTTGAGATTGATGACCAGTTCAATTTTTGTGGCCTCCTGCACCGGCAGGTCGGCCGGCTTTTCCCCTTTGAGAACGCGGCCGACATAAATGCCCAATTCCCGGGCGGCAGGGAGAAAGTTTGCTCCATAGCTCATCAGACCACCTGCCATCACGTTTTCGCGGTAAGCATACAGCGCGGGCACCCGATAGCGCGTCGTTAGTTCGGCAAGTTGAGCGCTGTGTACCATAAAGAGGCTTTCACTGTTCGTCAGCAGCGCGCCAGCCTGCTCTCGGACTAAGATCGCAAAAGCCGCATCGATTTCACTTTGATTGCTTGCGTTGAGATTAAGCAGGTTCACCCCAAGGACATGGGCCGTTTCCTGCGCCTCCTTCACGTCGGCTATGGCTAAGGTCCGGTTGGCGGGGTTGACGAGAAACGCGATCTTCGTCACCGAGGGCAAGAGTTCATGCATTAGTTCGAGCCGTTTCGCCGTCACCGCGGTTTGAAGGGCGGTGAGGCCCGTGATATTGCCGCCGGGATGATTGAGGCTTTGAACTAGGCCAATCTCAACCGGATTGGACCCAAGCGAAAAGACTATTGGGATGGTTTGCGTTGCCGTCTTGGCGGCAACCGCCGACTGGGTTGTATTTGGTATCACAATAACGCTTACCTGTCGCCGAACCAAATCCGCAATCAGTTCCGGCACCTTTTCGAACTGCCCGTCTGCGAAGCGGTACTCGATCACGACGTTTCGGCCTTCGGTGTAGCCGGTTTCAGCCAGACCTTGGCGGAAGTAAGTTAGATATTCGGGAGCATCGTCCGAAGACCAACCACTAAGGTATCCGATCACCGGCATCGGCTGCTGCGCGCGCGCGGCGAGCGGCCAAACCGCCGCGCCGCCGAGAAGGGTGATGAACTTGCGTCGCCTCATGAACATTGTCCTCAGTCCGAGGTCGACACCCTACCACATTGCAGAATTGGAGCGTGTTGTGCATTGCTGCAGGCTTTGCTGCTGATTGGCACCTATGGCTCAATAAAGATGCTTTGAACACCGGCCGGAAATGTCCGCATCTACTCCGATAGCGACCGCATTGCTGAGTACCAGCGACCGACGAGACGAGCCGGACGCGCCGATTGGTGCATGATAGTCTACCCCTCATTGCAGCGGACATCATCCCAGTCGGACGGGGCAAATGGCAATCGAGATCGGAACGCGAAAATTCATATCAGCGCTCGGCTTCACCGTGCCGCTCTCGTTACTCGGCCGCGCCGACAAGGTAATCGAATGAAACGCCGGCAATTCATCGCGCTTCTCGGCGGCGCGGGAGCCGCATGGCCGTTTACGGCGCGTGCGCAGCAGCACGAACGAATGCGGAGGGTCGGAGTACTCATCGGCACGGCCGAAAACGATCCAGAATCGAAGCGCCGCGTCGAAGCGCTACAGCGGGGACTTTTGGAGGCCGGCTGGATAGAGGGCAGCAATATTCATTTTGAATATAGGTTCGCCGGTGCCGACCCCGAACGAATGCGGCAGTTCGCGCTGGAAGTTGTTGGCATCGCACCAGACGTAATCGTAGTTCACAGCAATGACTTTCTATCAGCCCTTCGCCAAGCGACCAACAGTATACCGACTGTCTTTGCCCAGGTTGGCGATCCCGTGAGCAGTGGATTCGTAGATAGTTTGGCGCACCCCGGCGGCAATCTGACCGGTTTCACGAGTTTTGAATCCGACATAGGCGGCAAATGGTTGCAAACACTTAAGGAGGCCGCGCCTGAGATAACGCGGGCGCTGGTCCTATTGGATCCAAATATTTCCGCCAATCTTGCGTTTTTGCGCTCTGCCGAGAAGGCGGTAACAACAAACGGGATCACAGTGATCGCTGGCGCTATTCGAGAGTCATCCGAGTTCGAACACGTGATCGCAGCATTGGCAGGCGAGTCGCATGGCGGTCTAGTTGTCTTACCGAGCCCGATGATCGCAGTTAACCGCAAGCAGATAATCGCGTTTGCCGCCAAGTACCGTCTGCCAGCAATTTACCCTTTTCGCTTCTTCGCCCATAGCGGCGGTTTGATGTCATATGGCGTTGATACAGCCGACCTGTATTGGCGCGCGGCTTCATACGTGGATCGCATCCTCAAGGGCATGAAGCCGGCCGATTTGCCCGTGCAAGCGCCGACAAAGTACGAGCTTGTAATCAACCTCAAGACCGCCAATGCACTCGGCCTCACCATACCGGGAATACTGCTCGCGCGCGCCGACGAGGTGATCGAATAGACCTTCGCGGTGTGATAATTGACGGTACTGAAGTGTCGCTATGGGTCGATTGTGTTGCAAAAGTCGTTTTTGATCGGTGCTCAAAAATTCTAAAGGCTACGGGCGCGGAATTCGTGTAAAGATGTGAGGGACCTCATCGCCACACGTTAAACTCATAGGCGACTTCGGTAGCGCGATTGAGGTTATACGAATCGGCGACTTCGTCCCGTTTCTGATTTTCGCGAAAATTCGTAGCCCTGCAACTTTCGAGTTTTGCAACACAATCGGTCATGAGCGACTGATTAGGGATGTCGCATCATGTACGCATTACCCCCGAAAGCGACCAGATCGCTGCATTACGGCAACCGCCGCTATGGCCAGACTTGCCGATAGGGCCGTGATATTCTTTCCCACGTTTCAGCGAGCATGAACTCGTTGGGATGGAGGCAAATGCCTATCGGCGTAGGAAGGCGGCAATTCATACGCGCGTTTGGCGGCGCGGCCGCTGTGTTTTTGCTCGAACCGCGTATCGCGCGGAGCCAGGCCGCCGGGCTCCGGCGCATCGGCGTGTTCATACCTACGGCCGCCGACGACTCCGACACGACGACGACCTCTAAGGCATTTCGGCAAGAACTCGAACGGCTGGGATGGACGGAGGGGCGTAACATCCACATCGATTATCGCTACGCGGCCGGCCGAAGCGATCAGTATGTGGCTCTGGCGCAAGAGCTGGTGGCCTTGCAGCCCGAGGTGATCTTCGCTCAGGGAACTCAAGTCGTTGCCAAATTGCAGCGCGAAACTCACGTGATCCCAATCGTGTTCAACAACGTCTCCGATCCGATCGGGTCAGGCTTTGTCGCCAATCTAGCGCACCCAGGCGGCAATCTCACCGGAATACTGCTTTACGAAACAGGCATCACGGGAAAATGGCTGGCGATGCTCAAGGAAATCGCGCCACCCCTGACGCGTGTCGCCCTCGTCGGCAACCCGAAGACAGTCCCGTTTGACTATTTCCAGCACGCGGCGGCGGTGGCAGCGGCGGCGCTTGGGATCGAGCTCGTGCCAACGCCCATAGAGAACGCCGACTCAGACATCGAACGAGCGATCGAATCATTTGCCGCCGCGCCGAACGGCGGATTGCTCGTCATGCCGGACCCGACCATACGAATTCATCGTGATCTCGTCATCGAGCTTGCCACCCGGTATCGTCTGCCTGCAGTCTATCCGTTCCGTCTGTTTGTCTCAGCTGGCGGTCTGATGTCCTACGGGACCGATCAGGACGACGTGTTTCGGCAGGCGGCAGGTTATGTAGACCAAATCCTACGCGGCGCCAAGGCCGCCGATTTGCCGGTGCAGGCGCCAACCAAGTATGAAACCGTCGTAAACAACAAGACCGCAAAGGCAATCGGTCTCGGTATACCCCCGTCGCTGCTCGTGCGCGCCGACGAGGTGATCGAATAACTGATCGAGCAAGACGAGATAGCTGCACGCTGCTCGTGCTGCGCTGCAGCGAGGTCTCGTAGCAAACGGTCGCTCAGGGTCAAGAACTGCCGCGCCATCTTACGGGAGGCGCGGCTGCTGTACCCCTGAGAGCGGACTCGAAAGTGGCTGAGCGGCGCGGCTGAAATGGGCCAATAGCGGACATGCAGACCCGCTTTATTCAATCACTTTGTCGGCGCGGGCCAGAAAAGTTTCCGGTATCGTAACGCCAAGCGCTTTGGCGGTGCTGAGATTGATGTACAGATCAAACTTGGTGGGCTGCTCTACCGGCAGTTCGCTAGGTTTCACACCCTTCAATATCCTGTCGACATACCCTGCGGCGCGGCGGAAGAGGTCGGTGTCGCTTGGTCCATAACTCATAAGACCTCCTTCTTCGACAAACCCTTGGAAAAAATATACGGCAGGCAACTTATACTTGCCGGCGAGGTCAACGGTTCGCTTTCTTTGGCTAAACAAAATGGGATCAGTCAAAACAATCAGAGCTTGTGCGGCGACACTATTCATTGCGGCAAATGCGTTCTCTAATTCGTCCCCAGTTGATATTTCGGCCGGATGAAGGTGCAGTCCCAGTACCTGTGCCGCTCTCTGCATCTCCTTCATTTCTATTTTCGATTGCGGGTTCTTGGTATTCGATAATACGGCTATTGACGACAAATTTGGCACGATCTCTTTCAGCAACTCAAGACGCTTTGTCCCTAACTCCGGAGCAACAATGCTAAATCCGGTTGCGTTTCCGCCTGGACGCGCAAGATTATTCACCAGTCCGGCGGCGACCGGATCGCCCACGAGCGCCATCACAATCGGAATTGTTTGAGTCGTGGCTTTGAGAGCCTTGGCAGCGGAAGTTCCGCCCGTAACGATTACATCAACGTTGCTGCGTACAAGATCAGCCGCAAGCCCAGACAGTGTGTCGAGCCGGTCTTCTCCCCACTTCCATTCAATCGCAATCGTCCTTCCCTCCACATATCCGAGTTCTTTTAATCCATCGAGGAATGCCTCTGTGCGGACGGAGAACGATGCCGGTGAACCCGGAAGCAGGACGCCAATCCGAGGGATTGTTCGTGATTGCTGCGCGTAAATATGCAACGGCCACAGCGCCGTGCCGACGACAAAAAGCAATGCAAAATCGCGCCGTCTCATGGGCATCTGACCTCCGACGCTTCGCCAAGAGCATCGTATCGCCTAAACTTGCGCCCTTGAAGGGTGCCAATGCCCGCTTTGGGTCATGAACCGCCGCGCCGATCATTCGCTGCCGTGACCGGTCTTCAACCAATAACGGCCGCACCTAGCTGCGCCTCGGGCGGCGGCTAAGGGCCAAGAACTGCCTCACGCATCGCAGCATGCGGAACGTTATTCGATCATCTCTTGGGCAGCGACGAACATCGATGTCGGAACAGTAAGGCCGATCATCTTCGCCGTTTTCACGTTGACGACGAGTTCAAATCTGGTCGGCTGCTGGACTGCAAGCTCGTTCGGCTTTTCACCGCGAAGTATGCGGTCGATGTATTCGGCCGCGCCCCGGAGCAGATCGGTTACATCGACTCCGTAGGACATCAAGCCCCCCTCGGCGGCAAAGACACGATACGGATAGATTGTGGGCAAACGATAGCGCTCGGCGAGCGAATAGATCGCTTTGCGATAAACAACCATTGAGGTGTCCGACATGACGAAAAGGCCAGCGCCAGCTTCGCCCCCGAGCTTCGTCATGAAGGCTTCAACCTCCTCGGTGCTGCGCACTGCGCCGTCAATCGGCTCGATGGCAAGCGTCAGCGAAGCCGCCCGGAACGTATCGAGATAATATCGGGCATAGGGCGCCGTCTGTGGATTGTACAAGAAGCCGATGCGGGAAACCTGCGGTGCAATCTCACGCATCAATGAGAGCCACTTTCCGACCACTGAGGCTTCAATATTGAGGAAGCCCGTGATGTTGCCGCCTGGATGTGCCAGGCTTGAGACAAATCCGCTGCCAATCGGATCGGACACCCACGCAAATACAATCGGAATTGTGCGAGTCTCGGCCTGCAACGCCGCGGTCGCTGGAGTGCTTATGGTGACGAGCGCGTCCGGGTTTAGCTGGACCAGTTCCCCCGCGAACAGGCGCATGCGGTCTACGCTTCCGGCGCCCCAGCGATAATCGATATGAACGCTGCGGCCATCGATCCATCCCAGCTCAACGAGCCGCTTGCGGAAAGCAGCATCCCAAGCCTGGGCCTCCGTATCGGTCTCGGCCAGTGAACTCAGAACGCCGAGACGCCGCATCCTCTCGGGTTGCTGCGCATGAGCAACTAGCGGCCATATGACCGCTGTGCCGCCAACGAGCGAAATGAAGTCGCGCCGTCGCATTGCCTCACCCCTAAGACCACACCACAGGGAAATTACAGCAGGGATTTGTGATCAGCGGAATGGGGAAAAGAAACCTGTTTGCAACGCAGCAATTTCTAGCCGCTCATGTCCGCGTTGGGTCAACAACCGCCTCGCCGACCATAGAGCCCCGCGGCAGCTAGACTCCTGATAACGGACACGAAGGCAGACGACTGGCGCGGCAGAGATGGGCCAATTCCAGACCTGAGCAGGTGCAGCAATGTTCATGAACAAACTGCGACTAGATAACCTCGTCGGCGCGCCCAAGCAGCGTAAGCGGGAAAGTGAGACCGAGCGTCTTGGCGGTGTTCGTGTTAATAATCAGTTCGACCTTCACCTCCTGCTGCACTGGCAAGTCAGCGGGTTTTTCACCCTTGAGAATCCTGCCTGTGTAGTCCCCGACGACACGATAAGCCTCGGTAAGGCTAGTGCCGTAGCTCATCAAGCCGCCAGCAGCTACGTATTCGCGCCACGGCCACACGGCGGGCAGCGCGTGCTGTGCTGCGAGCGCCACGAGTTGTTTGCACATGCTGAGAAGAACAAAGTCAGCGCTTACGAGAAGCGCGTCGGGTCGCAGTTCGGCAAGGGTTCGGAAGGCGGTATCAATCTCGCTGGCAGTGCTCGCGCGCACGACATGCAGCTCAAGTCCGAGAGAATGCGCGCCGTCCTGCAATACTCGCGTTTCGGTCTCCGTATAGCGGTTGTTTGGGTTGACTAGGAAAGCGATGACGGCTGCCTTTGGCACGATCTCGTGTAAGACCTGGATACGCTTTGCAATCAAATCGCCTTGTAGACCTCCAACCCCGGTCATGTTTCCGCCAGGGTGACTAAAGCTGGCAATGAGCCCAAACTCGACCGGGTCAATGCCGATATAGAAAACAATCGGAATCGTTGAGGTCGCCGCCTTGGCCACGAGCGCCGAAGGTGTGCCGCCGAGCGAAGCAATCACGCTCACCCGTTGACGAACCAGATCGGCTGCCATCGGTGCCAGCCGATCATATTGAAATTCGGCCCAGCGATATTGAATGGTGACGTTTTGCGTTTCAACATAGCCCGTTTCGCTCAATCCCTGACGGAAGGCGGCCAAAGGGAGGGCGTCGGATTCGGGCGATCCGGTCGTTAGATACCCGATCACCGGCATCGCCGGCTGCTGCGCGCTCGCCGCGAGCGACCATGCTGCTGCCCCGCCCGCAAGCGCGATGAGATCGCGTCGCCTCATGGCTGCCCCTCAAGCCGAGGGCCGTACCCTAGCAAAGAAGCGTGTTGTGCGTCACAGCAAAATTAAACTGCCGATGACCGGTTTGGGTCATGTATGGACGGCGCCCGCGGTGCAAGAGGGAATCTGACTTTTCTGCGAAGTTCGGGTGCGGTCATGTATTCGGCCTGTTTTCGCCTGGAGGC
>Ga0210395_10000642_pt1 | contig 26855 bp, 40 predicted proteins | sample IncBWH4OmetaG_FD_150861 | JGI IMG/M metagenome (GOLD analysis project Ga0210395, IMG submission 150861) | Forest soil microbial communities from Barre Woods Harvard Forest LTER site, Petersham, Massachusetts, United States - Inc-BW-H-4-O ... | reverse complement strand
CGCGACCTGATCGGCGCCCAGGGAGCAGCCGCGGCAGGCGTGTTTAGGCCAGCCGGACACCCCGGGCTCGAAGAAGGCGCGATAGACGATCAACTGGCGGCGGCCCTCGAACAAATCGACCAGGCTCACCTTGCCCTTGGGTCCGTCGAACTCGTACTTCTTCTCGACGACCAGCCACGGCATCCGCCGACGCTCGGCTGCCAGCGCGTCACGGGAGCGGGTCAAGGCCTTCTCCTTCACGAGGAGTTGCTGGCGCGCTGCCTCCCATTGCTGCGGCGACACGATCGGTGGTGTGTTCATTGCGAGATGCCCTTCCCGGTGCTCCAAGTATCCCTCGTTGGTTGTTGCCATTATATTTCTCCTTGATTTTCTGAAATTGACCTAGGCCCTTCGCCCTGAAAAACTTTCTGAACTTGCCGATGCACACCGCTAGAATTCCTCCCGTGGATCCCGCTCCGGCGGCCATCACTGCCGCGCTTGCGATGCATACTGGGCACATATTTCCCTCCAACTTCTAGCCAACACCTTTCAAGACTTTCAGGTGCTTCGAAACCGACAGCTGCTCCATCTCCATTGCGTTCACAGTCTCGGTGACGGACCTCTCCCGTCTCGCTCGATCGTTCAGGATGTCCCGCCGCCGCGGTTCCTCCACGGCATTGAACACGTCCGAGTTTGTCGCCGCCCTCGCCAGGCTCTCAATGTACTCTCATCCATTTCGTTCGCTCATCGCGTCTGGCGCGTTTCTGGAAGGCGCACGTCAGCACTGACGCGTCTGCGGTGTCGTTTCGCCCACCTGCACATACCACGGAGTGGAACGATGAGTGTCCTTCCCAGATGGGTCAAGGAATACTCGACAGCGATGGCCCTCGATCTCGTTACGCGCCTGTTGATTAGTCCCGTGGATTCGAGATTGCGGAGAGTTCTAGTAAGCATGCGCTGCGAGACGATTCCAATATGGCGACGCAACTGCCCGTGTCGATATGGTCTCTGTTTTAACGAAAACAAGACCTTGGGTGTCCACCTGCCGATGAAGACCGGGGAAACCATTTTCGATTCTTGCATCCCGCTCATACTGTCGTGCCTCCTGCGAGAGTTTCTCGGTGAGAAATCCTTTCGACTTTGCCTCGCTCACGCCCTCGGCACGGTCCCACCTTGCCAGTCCTTGCGCGCCAAGCGCAATTAGGAACACAGGTGTACCTAGGCCCGAGTAGCTCGAGTCGGCTCCTCGATTCGTAAGTCGATGAGTGCAACCTCGGCCGGCAAAGCTTGCCGCTAAACGCGCCTCTATAGTGGTGACGGGTAAGGTGGGGTGATTTCTACAGAGCCAGGAGAAAAAATTAGCCCCGTCTTTCGAGAAGGAACTCTTTCACTGCGGGATCTTCAGCTAAGCCGATGGCGCGGTCGTAAGCATCCTTTGCCTCGGTTGGCTTCCCCAGGCGCTCGAGGAGATGAGCGCGAACTGCCCAATAGGGCTGATACTGGGAGACCACGCCGAGTTCGAGCCCATCCAGTACGGCCAGCCCTGCTTCAGGTCCTTTCGCTTCGCCAACCGCCGCGGCGTATCCGGTTTGGGTGCCGAGCGTTCGGGAGATGCGGATCAACTGTTCGTAGAACAGAACGATCGCAGTCCACTCAGTCCGGCCTTTGTGCGCACGCTCGGCGTGCACCGACTGAATCGCGGCCTCGAGTTGGAATCGGCCGGTGCGACCGCGACTCGCCGCTTCGGCGAGATGGCCTTCCGCCTCTTGGATCAGTGACAGAGACCACTGCTGTGCATCCTGCTCCGAAAGAGGAACGTACCGGCCGTCTGGCGCCCGCCGCGCTTGGCGCCGGGCTTCGCAGTGGAGCATCAGAGCCAGCAGACCCCGAACCTCTGCTTCGCTGGGCATGACCTGCAACAGGACACGTGCGAGCCAGATCGCCTCTTCGGCCAGATCCCGACCGCGTTGGTCAACGCCCGCCATGCCATCCCAGCCGATCCCGAAGGCGGCATAGATCGCTTCAAGTACAGCGTCGAGTCGCTGGGGCAGTTCACGCTCCGGCGGGACCTCAAACTGAATCCCAGCGTCGCGGATCTTCGTCTTCGCGCGCACCAGGCGCTGGCCCATCGTCTTCGGTGAGATCAAGAAGGCATGGGCGATACGCACTGCATCCAGGCCGAGAACGGTCTGAAGCATGAGGGGCGTGTGCATAACCGGATCGATTGCCGGGTGGGCGCATACAAAGAGCAGTTTCAACCTTTCATCTGGAAACTCCGGCGATAAAGAAATTTCCGTGGACTCCTCCCTGAGGAGCAAGAGAGCGGGCTCGCTAGCCAACGCGACTTGCTGATGACGCATGAGATCGATGAGCGAATGGCGCGCCGTCGTCAGCAACCAGGCCTCCGGATTCTGTGGCAGGCCGTCTCGTGGCCAAGCCGTGAGAGCAGCTAGCAATGCATTGCTGAGAGCGTCCTCGGCTCTGGCTACGTCCCGTGTGTGCGAGGAAAGGTAGGCCACCAGCCGGCCGTATGATTCTCGGGCCACGCGCTCTACGGTCCGGTGAGTGTCCTCCTGATTGCTTCCGTTCATCCTGTAAACCCCCGCCGCATGGCTTCAGGCGCCAGCGGCCGGACTTCAACTGCACCGATCGATGCTCCCGGGCATCGCGCAGCCCATCCGAGGGCTGTATCGACCGAAGGGAGCTCCAGGATGATGAATCCTGCCAGTTGCTCCTTGGTCTCGGCGAATGGGCCATCCTGCACGCTGCGTTTTCCTTCCCTGAGACGTACCGTCGTTCCTGTCTCGGGCACTTCTAGCGCATTGGCGCCGACGTAGACGCCCGCCTCGACGAGCGCCTTGTAGTAAGCCCGCCAGGCGCCGAGATGAGGATCACTATAGTCGTTCTTCCGCATGGCGAACTCTTCCGGTGAGTGGTAAATCAGCAGAGCGAATTGCATCACCTTTCTCCTTTGGAAACATTTTGAGCGCGTTTGCGCGCCTGATTGTATGACGGTTGAAAGGCAGCCCATTCGACAGATTTCAGGAAGCGCGCCTGCCTGTTTTCCCGACGGAAATCACCGGCCATGGCCTCGCGCCATTCTGGCAACGACAGGCCAGAGCCGCACGAGGGTGTTCAGATGTTCAGCGTGCGGGCACAGCGCCCGCGGGCCAGTACGGCGTATCGGCGTCGGCTAGGTGGCCATCCGCGTAGCGATCGTGATGACGGAGCCATGACATCGTGAAGGCCAAGCCATCCTCATCGCGGCCTTTGGGCACGTAGTCGAGATAGTTGTAAGCGTTCATAGTCGTCTCGGTGCCGCGTGCGTAAGCGGAGTAGGTGTGGAAGATCTCTCCGTTCCGGTTCTTGTAGAACACACTGATTCCGGGCGCATCCGTACCGGGGAATGCCTCCAGCTTGAAGTTATGGTTCACCTTGCCCGTGCCCAGTTCTTCTTTGGTGAACACCACATGATAGTCACGGTTGAAATCGTTCGCGTTCGAGGAAACCCAGTTAAATCGCCAGGCCATGCGCTTCTTGAAAGTCGCGATCTTCGGATAAGGTGCTCGTGAGATCGCCGCGAACGACACGTCGCGTTGCGCCAGATGTACCAGCGCGCCGTCGGTGTGGTCCATGTTGAACGAACAGCTCGGGCAGGCCTCTTGCCAGTCCGGACCGAACATCAGGTGGTAGATAATCAGCTGGCTTTTGCCGTCGAAAAGGTCCGCGAGTGTCACCTTCCCGTTCGGCCCGTCGAAAACGTAATTATTGTCGACCTTGACCCACGGAAGCTGGCGCCGTTCGGCAGCGACGGCGTCGCGCTCGCGCGTGAGCCTCTTCTCCTTGGCCAGCAGTTCCTTGCGAGCCGCAAGGCACTCATCACGCGACACTATTTTCGGGTTCTTCACCATGCTCGTTGACATCTTGATTTCTCCTTTCATTTGCATTCGGCACAATTTCAGTTGCTCCGTTGTTTTTAAAGGACACCTTCACGGCCAACGCCGTCAGTCCGCCGGCCGAAGCCGCACCGACGACGATGAGTCCCATGGTCGCCATGCAAACTGGGCACATCGATCACCTCCCGGGGTGGCGAAGCTTGATCGCTAAGCCGCCTCTACAGGGGTGACGGGTGAAGAGGGTCGATTTCGACAGGGCCAGTGTGGAAAAGTCATCCGACTCTTTAGGGCAGGAACCGAATTCCACCGGCCCCTTTCAACCCACGTGTCGAATAGGACGATGGCATAGGCGTCTTCGTGTTTAACCTCGCAGCTTCGTTCTCTGCCGATCTTTTGTTCGTGCCCGCAGGCCACTTGCGATCGCACGCGCCTGGCGGGATGAAGCTCAAGAATCCTCGTGTCGAAACTACAGGCCTCTTATAGCCCTCGCTCCCGACGCATAGTTCGGTCATCTTGGACTTTCACCACATCGTCGATGCCATTTAGCTTGAACTTGATTGGCGCTGGTACGGTGCCTTGGACGTCTACCACGAGCCTGCCACTGACCTTGCGCACCGTCATGATGCGTTTCACCGGATTGTCGCGTACAGTCATTGCCTTTCCTCGTCTTCGCGAACCAAATCGAGACGCGCTGTGTGGTTGTGTACGCGTTCTCGAAAGGCGCCTCTATAAGGGTGACGAGTGAAGAGGATCGATTTCGACAGGGCAACGAGGGAGAAATCAACCGCGTCTTTGGAGCAGGAACTATCTCACTGCCGGGTCCTCGACTAGCGGCCAAATGTAGAGTTTCACATGCAAGCAGTCGAGTGAGGGGGCTTCGGTCTCGAACTCCCGTCCGAAACGGCTGTTTTTGGACCGAAACTCGAAGTTGGACCAGTTGAAGAACTCGCTGTAGGTGATTGGGAGTGTGTTGGTTGCACCGTGCGGGATTGTTGCTCAGTTGGGAGAGCACTTGCTTTGCAACCGAGCAGTGTCAATTACCGCCTTCGAACGAGAGCGCGTCAATGACGCCGGTCACCGGACCCGCGTGCGAATTATCGCCTGCTGTTCCATGGCAGACCAATGTCGCAAAGGACAGTCCCGCGACCAGCGAAGCGACCAAACTTGACCACGTCAATTTCGTCGCAATTCGAAGCATCGACTATCTCTAGAGATTCGTCTTGAACGACGTTGGCCCAATCGCCACTCCCAGCTCGCAGCCGGGAAAAACATCCGCGATCACCCAGCGGCAGCCTCGATTACGCTGTACCGGCCGGTGGGAACAACTCGGTGCATGTTGAAACCGCCTTTCTCTAGTACGGCGCGGAATTCACTCGGAGTCCGCTCGCATCCACCCGGCCCCCGCAACATGTTTAGATCATCCAAAACGACAAAGAGATCGCGGGCGCCGGGTTCGAGGTTCTCGGGCATGACTTTATCGATCAGCATCAAGCGCGCGCCGGGACTCAGCGCGCGATGACAGTTCTGAAGAATACGCACGCAGCGCTCATCGTTCCAGTCGTGGATGATGCTCTTCATTACGATTGCATCGGCGCCGGTTGGCACCGACTCAAAGAAACTTCCCTCGATGAATTCGCATCGATTGCCTACACCTGCGTCGGCGAGGTTTTTCCTTGCGCCTTCTGCGCAGTGTGGCAAATCGAAAACTATCCCGCGCATCTGGGGATACTCTCTCAAGATCGCGCTCATCAGTTCACCCAGTCCGCCGCCGACATCCATTAACGTCGAGATCCCGGAGAAGTTATAAGCCGAAAGCACAGCCGGAACAGCCATCCGCGTCATGGCGACCATGGCATCGTTGAACAATCCTGCGTCCTTTGTCTTCGCCAACGCCTCAAAGCGTTCTTCGCCGAGTCCCGCCAACTGGGCCGCGGTCTTGCCGGTGCGAATCGACTCGATGAACTCGCCCCAGTTGGCTCTCAGGATCTTACCCTCGAGGAACACCCAGGCCTTTAACGAGCGCTCGGAATCGGCCGCCAAGAGGGTTCCCATCTCCGTGAGCTTGAACTTTCCGTCCGGTGCTTCCGTGCAGATCGCCAGTTTGACCAGCGCCCGCATGAGACGGAGCAGCGAGCGCTCGTGGGTGTCCGTTAGGTGCGCCAGATCTGAAACGCTCTTAGGGTTTTGCAAAAGACGGTCCGCGATTCCCAGTCTCGCAGCCGCGTAGATCACTGCCGTGACACGGTGCCCCTCGACGAGGTTGAGCAGTACATTGGCGGGTGAATCGGAGGGTTGGTTAGCCGCCATATCGGACCTCCCGCTAATCCGCGTTTCTCTCGTCGGGCGTATTGCTCCCGCGACGTTTAGGGCCAAGTCAGTAATGAGCTCGAAAACTTTCTGCGCAGAGCAGTGATTCTAGCATTTCTTACTCCCGTATCGCCGGCAGCCCGAAAGACACGCGAAAGGACTCCCCGAGACCTCAGCGCTCGATGAACGACCTGCAAGCTCGTAGTACAATGCGGAAACGCTGTTGAAATTAGAAAGGAGATTCGAATGAATTACCTCCTAAGCGCTTCGGTATTTTTCCTTCTCGCCTCTGCCACGAGTACCCTCGCCCAATCCAGAACAGAGCAAGACGCTGTAAACAAACTCCCGCAGGAATTCTGCGACGCGTTCAACAATCACGACGGCCACGCCCTCGCTAAGATGATGGCGGACGACGTCGATTTTGTGACGGTTGCCACGACATACCTGCATGGCAGGGCAGACTTTGAAACGTTCCACGTACGCTTGCTGAGTGGTCGCTTCAAAGACTCCACAATAACCCTTCTCAAATCCACCACCCGGTTCCTACGACCGGATATGGCGGTCGTTCACTGGAGTTGGAAAATTGAAGGAGATAAGAACCCGGATGGCACGCCGCGTGAGCCGCGCTATGGGATGATGACGTTGGTTTCGGAAAAGCGGAGGGGAAATTGGTTGGTCGCCGTAGGTCAGAACACGAACGCCATTCTTGGCATTCCGCCGGAGCTTAAAGACATCAAAACGCCTATAGCGATTCCCGGGACTGCTCCGCAAGGCAACAATCCGTGATGAGCGGTTACCGCCTGCGGCGTTTGTAACCCCTATTCGAAAAAGGTGTGGCATTTTTCACGTCGAGCGGCCGCACGGTAGTGTCGGCATGGACTTGAGGCGGAATTTTTCGGAGCATGAACCCCTGAAGAAGAAGTCCGGCGATCACAGTTCTGCGGCGAAACGCAAAGGGATCCGAAAAACGTTGATGAGTACGTAGCTGGCATCCCTAAACCCGTCCGCAGTGCCTTCAACAAGATTCGCGCCGCGATTCGACCCGCTGTGCCACCTTCGAACCATGGCAGTCTGTTTCCCAGTGCCTCGATTATCGAAGCATTTAAGGACGAACTGAAGGACGACGAAGATTCACAAGAACTTACGCGCTGGCCTGCTCCGATTAGTCGGGTCTTCCCGAATCGAATTCCCCATCATCGAAGGAGAAAGTTTCCGACGGTTCAAAAGCGCGAACGGTGGGGCAGCCGTCGGACGCGCGGGGCTGGTGCTGGAGGGAGGAACAGGCGCTGTCGTGGACCAGTGGTCCTGCTTGCGGTAGCCAACTTGACTACCGAATCATGCGGATATAGCATTCGGGCCAAATCTCGTTGGAGTGGCAGTGTCCACGGTCAAGCGCGACTTCGGCTCGGGAGGCAGACACCATGGCCAGGATCGCAGCGTTCCTTTATGGAATCGTCGCATACCTGATTTTCTTCGTTACGTTTCTCTACGCGATCGGCTTCGTCGGTAACTTCTTTGTTCCCAAATCCATCGATTCCGGTGCGGGAGATTTTTCCGTTGAGGCTCTGGGAATCGATGCGCTTTTGCTCAGTCTCTTCGCGATCCAGCATAGTGTGATGGCGCGCGTGTGGTTTAAGCGCGTGTGGACGAGGTTTGTTCCCCACCCCATCGAACGCAGCACGTATGTCCTGCTCGCCAGCCTCTGCCTGGACTTGCTCTATTGGCAGTGGCGACCGATGACGGGAACTGTGTGGAACGTCCAGAACGCCGCTGGGCAGTGGATTCTTCTCGCTCTTTTCGGCCTTGGCTGGCTGACGGTTTTGGGGAGCACTCTTATGGTTAGCCACGCTGACCTCTTTGGCTTGCGGCAGGTCGCACTGTACCTGCGGGGTCAGGCCTATGAGCCGATTGGATTCAAGACCCCCATGCTCTACCAGAAGGTTCGACACCCAATCTATCTCGGATTCCTCGTGGCCTTCTGGGCCACCCCCAACATGACATACGGACACCTGTTATTTTCCGTCGCCACAACGGGCTACATCCTCGTGGCCATTCAATTTGAAGAACACGACCTGGTCTCCTTCTTCGGGGACGCCTACAGGAAGTACCGGCAGCATACCCCGATGCTCCTGCCATTCGGGAAGCGCGCAAAATGACCCCGGCGCTCGAAGCGGCTAAAGCGCATTCGGAAATTATCCTGATGATTAACGCTTACCCACCTACCGGCAGCGACGCCGACTTGGTCAGGCCGTCCGTAGCGAAAAAGCCGCGCCTCCCCGCGCGGAAATCAGCCTGTTGCTGCACAAATGCCAGAGCCGTGTTCCTAGCCGGACAGGAGAAATCCTGATGAGTACGGCGCGCCATTTGTCGAGGCCGACTTCAAACGCAGCTAACACCACGCCGCCGAACGGGGAGAGCGTTCTGCTGGATTTTGCCCGTCCTCCCGCCGCTTCCTGCCCTTATGCCTTTCTTATCACCGTGGAGGTATGATTCTCGGTAGGTGGGCTACCAGAAACGCGCGGACTACTATCGATGCTTGTCGCGGAATCCGCGATGTGAGGCACTGACGTGATTGTGACGGAAGGCACGACCGAGATAACCAACACTGCTTGGGACGCGGTGCTGAAGAAAGATCGCCACTACGATGGCAAGTTCGTATACGCGGCAGTCACCACGGGTATCTATTGCCGTCCTTCATGCCCGGCGCGCAATCCGCAGCGTCGAAATACGTTGATCTTTTTGACCGCTGCTGAGGCCGAGCGCCAGGGTTACGTGGCGTGCCTTCGTTGCCATCCCGGATCACCACTTACCCCTGCCGAAAAGAGCATCAAAGCGACGCTTGATTACATCGAGACACATCTCGACCAGACGATGAATCTCAACACGCTATCGCAGGTATCAGGTCTCAGCCCGCACCACTTGCGAGAAACTTTCAAACAGATCGTGGGCCTGTCGCCAAAAGCATTTTGTGATGCGCGTCGGATCGCCCGTTTCAAACAGTATCTCAGGGCGGGTCGGTCCATAACCAATGCCTGCTATGAGGTGGGTTACGGTTCTAGTCGCGCCCTATACGAGAGAACGAACAAAGGTTTGGGAATGACACCGGCCGCCTACCGACGTGGTGGTAAGGGAGTTCATATTCGCTATACGGTTGCGGGTTCAGAGCTGGGCCCAATTCTCACAGCCGTCACGGAGCACGGACTCTGCGCAGTCTTATTGGGTGAAGACGAAGACCTGCTTGTTCGTGAATTGAGGGAAGAGTTTCCGAAGGCCGATTTGAAGCGTGAATCATCGGCCAAATCGAAGACCGCTATGCATTCCTGCCAGACTGGGGAACCGCTACTCTCGAAGCTGCCGATGAGTTTGCAAGGACGAATCCTACAAGCCAAGGTTTGGAATAACCTGAAATAGTATATCTTCGCCGAGTCGAGCCTGTACGGCCACCAGACGTGTAAAACCTGCCTCCCCAATTATCGAGTAAACGTCCGTTCCCTCCATAACTCCCCATCCGAGTCACTATCGGTGAGAATGCGACGGAACTAGCTCGTCAACCCCGGCACTTTTTGCGCGGGCTGGAAATCAGGATAGGCAAGCACACCCATCTGTGTTGCATCCAGACCCTTGATCTCCTCTTCTTCGGTCGGACGGATCGGAATAATCAAGTTGCTGAACTTCATCCAGACGTACATGACGACGAATGCCCATGTCACCAGAACCGCCAGATCAATGGCCTGCATCAGCAACTGACCAGAGCCACCACCATAGAAGAGACCGATAACTGGAGTAGCAATGCCATTGTAGCCTGCGCCGTATTCGCCACTCGCAAATAGCCCGACCGACAATACACCCCAAGCGCCGCACGTCCCGTGTACGGAGATTGCGCCGGCGACATCGTCCACGCCCATTTTCTCGACGATCGTGCTGCTATAGACGACCAAGATACCTGCCACCACGCCGATGAGCGACGCTCCTATGGGAGTGACGAACGCGCAGGGTGCAGTGATCGCAACCAGACCAGCCAGGAATCCGTTGCACATCATCCCGGGGTCCCAAGTGCCTGCCTCGAGCTTGTATACAATCATCGAAATGATCGACGCGATGACCGATGCGACGACTGTGTTCGTGTAGATGAAAGTAATGCGCAGGTCGGTACCCGCCAGCGTCGAACCGGGATTGAATCCAAGCCAGCCGAAACCAAGAAGTAGCGAGCCTGCCACGACCCAGGGAATGTTGTGAACGGGGATTGGAACGGGTTTCCCGTTGACGTATTTTCCAATGCGAGGGCCCATCACGATCGCTCCAGCGAGAGCCATGACGCCGCCTACGCAGTGGACAACTCCAGACCCGGCAAAGTCGCAAGCGCCGTTGCCCAAGTGCCAGTTGACTCCGCCTTGCGCCAGCCAACCGCCTCCCCATACCCAACCGGCAAATACGCAATAGATGAACGGAGCGAAAGCCGAATACAGACAGAAATTGGCCCAGTTCCAACGTTCCGACATCGCGCCGGTTGGAATAGTGATGCCAGTTTCCATGAAGACCGACATGAAGAAGAACAGAGCCAGTACTCCGACATCATGGAAACCCTTGGTTAGGAAAAAGCCTCCCGTGCCCAACAATCCGAACTTGAACGTGCCATCCCCGTGCGCGCCGATTCCCAATCCATGAGACAACACGGATAAGCCGGGACCGAGTGAAGGATACCAACCAGGTGCGGCAGGACCGTTGAACCAGTTTCCCCAACCCAGCGCAAACCCGTACACCCAATAGGCTGCCGTACCGATGATAAAAACCATCAACGTCATGGCCATTGTGTGGTTCGCGTTCTTAGCGCGAGCGAAGCCGGCTTCGAGGAATGCAAACCCCAACTGCATGAAATAAACGAGCGCGCCGGAAAGCAAAGTCCAGATGATGTTGATCGAATACTGGTTATGGAGAATTCGATCATACAGATCAGCAATTCCGAGCTTACTCGGGACATCTCCAGCCGGACTGCCGTCGGCATTCGGCGTGCCCGAGGGAGTTGACCATACCCCGTAGTTCGTTCCCGTGGGATCTGCTGCTTTCAATCCTGAGAAATAAGACGGAAGAGCGGGCTGACTAGGCGCAGCAGTCGGCGACGGAGCCGCCGAAGTTGAAGCTGGCGTCGCACTCTGTTGGGGAGCAGCCTTTGCAGTGGCCCAGATCAGTACGGTTGAGATCAACGCAAGCAAGAGAGTGGCGTAAGCAGTGATTCTCAGCCTGAGTTTCAGACTCGATCTCAACGCCGATCCGTCGCGTTTTGAAGGGACGTTCTTCACGAGAAACCTCCTTCGAGAGATGGCCATTCGTGTTGAGAGGTCGCATTCTACGTTTCGAGCTGACTACGGTTCTATCCGGTTCTACTGCTCAAACTCGAAAGTTTGGCCGGTACAAACGGATAGATGTCACGGATGCGAGCAGGTATAAGTGATCGCGTGCATCCTAAACGAGCACAACGGAGGTAACGAAAATGTATGTAATTGCCAAAGAACAGCTTCTGCGGCAACACAATCTGAAGGAGCAAAAATGCACAATCGCCATCGTGGCCATTGTGTTCGCGATAACAGTACTATCGACAATCCTCGCTGCGAACCACCAATCATTCCGGAGCGCTTCCACAACCCTTATGAGCGCACCCGATTCTCCGATTCCCATGACGCCCAGTGGCTCTCAGGCCGGCCGGAAGCAGACGAATCCTTTCCGGGGTTTCAGAAATGTAGGCAGTCCACAGTAGAGCCTCGCAACGGAGAATGACCACGATGAAAACGAAGCGATCTCTCAAGCAGCAGTTGCGGTTGATAGTCAGTGTGTCGGCTTCGTTCGTTATGGTTTTACTTCTCGTGCAGAGCTACCGGCACCAACGTCAGACGGATCAGCGTCTATCAGAGATGCAAAAGGTGCTGCAAGACGCGCATACGGCACGACCATCGAGCCCGCAAGAGTCCTCGCTCCCCATAATTCTTGACGGCGAGGGTAGTGGTTCTAAGGAGGTTCGTAAGCAGCACAATCTGGAAGAAATTGAGAGTGCAGGTTGGAACCTCGTCAACCAACGCTCCCCAGAACAGGCCGCCATTGCGGCTCGTATATTCAACGACGGAATCGCCAACGTCGATTCACAGAATCCACAGTTGTACAACGGGCTCGGCCGCGCCCTGTTAGTTTCCGGAAAACCTAGGGAGGCGATTTTGGCATGGCAAAAAGGCCTTGAATTCGATCCACGCTTCTCTGATATGCAAAGCGGAATCGGCTGGGCTTATTGGTGGCTGAATGATCCAAGCAGGGCAAAAGATGCCTGGCAGCGGGCGCTGAAAATGAATCCCCATTCAGTTGATGCTTGGTCAGCGATGGCCTGGATTGATCTCGCGCTCGGGAAGAACACAGAGGCTATGAACGGCTTTCAAGAACTCGTGAAGTTCGATTCCGGGCAGAAGTCATGGGTGATGGGCCTTTCGATGGCACGAGGGAATAACACTGATGTCGGAGAAATCTCAACGTTTTTTCCACTTCCGCCACTGTCGCTGTTTGAGCGGCCCTTATCAGTCGATCCGGCTTCATAGGGAACAGGCCTATGATGACGGCTGTTAAGAAGTCTCGTCAGGGGAAGAAAAATGAGCACCGCTTCATATGTTGCGCTCTTCGCCCTTATCGTTATGGTGGTCCTATATGCGATTGAGAATCGGTGGTCGCTTGCGCCGCTGGGGCTCTCCATAGCCGCCACGATTGCAGCCGTGAGCGAGTTTGCTCTTGGTCGCTGGGCTCTCGGAATAGCTGGTTTGGGATTTGCTGTGGTCGCGTCGGATCGGTGGTACGTGGGAAGGCGTCGAGAGGGTCACGCCTAGATCTCGAAGGTATCGTGGATGCCCGAGGCGTTTTGTCTTTCTCTCTGGATTTTCCGACTTCAAGAGGGAGGTCATCATAATGTGGCGGCCGTTGAGAACGATTCTTAGTGATTTAAATCTCCGACTCTTCCACCGTCGTATTAGACGGGCGCTGGCGCTCAATTTGCGCGGCGAGGCGCGGAAAGATGGACTCACCGTGGACAACGTGTCCAGCCATCTAGAGATACGATGGCGAGCGAGAGACATCCACCCCTGGGACCGTCACTGCCCCAAGTACGAAAGAGAAGTGATGTTTGCTGAACAAGCCATGGCCGACACCGAAGCGGCAGTTGTGAGACTCTTTGAGACATTACCGGAGGTCGATGTCATCGATCTCAGCGTAGTGGAACCGGCGTCAGAAACTCTGATCGCGGCGGGAACCGTGCATCGGTCAGATCTGAATGCACCTCGACCTCGGTTATCGTCGGTCGGGATGCGGCTCAGGGAGGTGGGTATCAGGTACTGCTTTGCACTGCCGGGGAGCAGCGATTTTACCGAACACGCTCCCACATGCGACCTTTGTACGAGGGGTCAGGTTGCGTCCTGATGAGCTTTCATAGTCGCATTCATCGACAAGTTACTGGTCCAGCGTTTCGAATTACCTGAGCGGAGAAAATAGGATGGCTTACGTTATCGCAGAACCTTGTATAGGTACGAAAGACACCGCCTGCGTGGACGTGTGTCCCGTGGATTGTATCCATCCCAGAAAGGACGAGGTAGGGTTCGCGGAGGCCGAGCAACTATACATCCATCCAACCGAGTGCATCGATTGCGGTGCTTGCGTGCCGGTGTGCCCGGTGACCGCGATTTTTGCTTTGGAGGATTTGCCTGAAAAGTGGGCCTTCTTCACTCAGAAGAACGCGGAGTATTACGAAAAGAAGTAGCCCTCAGACAATATTTCACCTTTGATGAAGAGGGTCTACGCAGCCATGAATTGAAATTTAGTTCAGGAGCTGGTCGATTGTCCAAACCGAAACATTTCTTGCGCGGTATGACGATTACCCTCGTTGTCTTAGCTGTTGCTTTCGGGGGCGCCCTGCTGATCAACGATGCGAGGATAGGTACCATCCCGCGATGGCCCGGCAGTGTGATTTCAGCAGTATCCCTGTTGCTCGCTGGAGCGGCGCTCTTGCTCGTTCAGTCGGTGATGGGCTTTCAGCTGAAGGAATTCCTGAAAAATGTACTGCTCGCGGCGACCTTCATCCTATGGGGCGTTATTCAACTAATTCCGCAGAGTGTTTTATCAATGAGACTAGGCAATCTTGTGGTCGCGCTTTTTGTCCTGGATGTTGCTTGGGCCATTCTGATGGGCGTGAAACGCACGCAAAAATCTAAGGTGGCATGGGCATGTTCTGCGGACTGCTGCACATCGGAGAACATCGTCTCGCTCGGTCAAATTTCGGAGTTAAAGGCGGGCGAGCACACGAGTGCCGCCGCCCGTGCGTTTCTAAATCTTGCGCCCAAGACTGGTCGCTTGATCCGTGAAGACGGTTCAGCGGAGGATGTGGCGTTGGACCAAATTCGGCGGAGGGACCGGCTCCGGGTCATGCCCGGAGAGAAAATCCCCGTGGACGGTTTCGTGCTCGAAGGACGGAGTATCGTAGATGAATCAATGATTACGGGCGAACTGATTCCATTGGAGAAGGAGCCAGGGGACCGCGTCATAGGTGCAACTATCAATGGGCCCGGCGCGCTCATTGTGCGAACAGAGCGGTTGGGTAGCGAAACTCTTCTCGCTCAAATTGTCAACATGGTTGACGATGCACAGAAGAGTCGAGCGCCCATCCAAGAGCTAACGACCGAGTTTCGAGCCCATTCATTCCACGTATGGCTGTTACCGCAGCTCCATCGCGTAACCACCCGCCGACTTGGTTACGCTGTCCGTAGCGAAAAAGCCGCCCCTTCGTCCCACCTTTCGAGCATTCTCTCTCCGATTTCAGCGAAATCAGGATACTGTCCTACGTAGGTGCGAACTTCTCCGGCCGTCTCCGAAATCGCAGTGTCGATGCGCTCTAGGATCTTCTTGACTCTCGCAGGCGGGTCCCCCAACCGCGTTTCTCCAAGTCTCTGAAGCACCCTGGCATTCGGCCACCTAGTTGTTGCGTTGAGCGTGAGTGCAAGGCTGTCCTTAGCCAGGTACACCGAAGTCGTGACAAGGTCGTAGACGGGCGCAAGCCTTGCTTCGCCGAGTACGTCATTGTAAACAATTCCGAAGTTTTTCAGATGTGCATCGCCATTGCGCAACGCGCAGTTCAGGGCAATGAGTGTGAATAGCTTTTCGAGATCTTCGTTTGCGTGCGGAGAGTTCGCGAACTGCTCGAAGCGTTTCATGACGGAAGTTTCGTAGCTGCCGCGGTACTTCTCGTCTGTCCGCCGGCCGTTCAGCACGCAGAAATCCTCAAATCCGCGATAGCTACCATCCTTCCGCAGATCAAAGCGATCGCCATCCCGCCAGAGTCGCTGCTGCGCTGGCGTCGAGCCTCGATTTTTTGCAAGGCACCCTTTAAAAAATCCACCTCCATCGCCTTCTCGGCGAGCAATCGCTTTAGCTGAAGGACTTCCTTTCGATGGGCGTTTGAGTGTGTGCTCGGGCGCGACGCTTCTTCACCAGCTTCCACCGTCTCAAGCTTCGTGCGCCACTTGTAGAGGCATCGCTGGGTCACCCCGAGTTCCTTGGCCAACTCTCCGACGCTCTCGCAGCTCCTCATGCGCTCTACAGCCATGCGCTGGAACTTCCGGGAATATCGCTTTCTTCTCTCCACTCGCGTTTCCTCCCCGGAAAGTGTGCCCATCGCGAGTGTGCCAATTCAAGGGGTCACTCCATCCTATCAAGCCACCCCTCGTGGCAACTTACTGCAACTGGGACGACTTTATCTGGATGCGCGGTCAAAATTGTCATTTCAACCAGCGCCGGATGGTTGAAGCGGGAAGTGATTACCAGAGCTTCTGCAAGTTCTGAAGCCCCTGCAGATAGTCTTCCTTCTCCAGTCTGCTTTCGACCCCGAATTCCACCAGGATCGTCATCATTTGTCCGACCGGCACTCCCGCCAACTCAGCAGCCCTACCGAGCGAGGCCTCTCCCTTCCTGTATCTCTCGACAGCGAGCAGAATTCTTCCGCGAGTCACCATGTCCCGAACAGCCTTGGACAAATCACTCCCCTCTTCCTTTGTGATCTCGTGAAGGAAATCGTAGTTCTCACGATCCATGCGAACGCTCATCGTCTTGCTCACGACTTTCCCTCCAATTTTAGTCTCGCGTCCTCGATAATCGAATCCTTGAACTGCCCATGCTTCGCCAGCAACGCAAGCTTCGCAAGGGCCTCAGGTTTCTCCAGCAAGCCCTTTCCCCGACTTCGAATCAGGATGCCCACGGCTGTAGTGAACGCGACGCCCAGTAACTTGCAGGCGTTGATCCCATTCTTGTCGTCAATGCCCAGGAACTGAGCCTTCTCATTGAGCGCAAGCGCGATGGCCTCTGCCTCACCACTGCCCAGGATAAAGTCTGCCTGCAATTTGGCAACGAGGCGTCGATTCTTGACCGTGACCGTTTTGATTCGCGACTCATCCAAGGCTTTTTGAATGATCACCGCATCCAGCACTTTTTTGGAACCACAGCACTCCCTTTCAACTTCACCGGGAATCACAACGGGCATACCGGCATGAGAGATAAACAGGTCAAGGAACTCGCCCTTGGCGATCAGGATCAGCGTCGACGCGTCGAAGACGATCATTATGACGAAATATTACAAGCGTAATTCTAGCATAGATAGTCCGTAAATTAGAAGTTCGAAGTTCCTCTTCATTTCAGATAGATGACCAAGATCTGCAACCCCGACACAGTTGCGTCAAGCGTGTGTGCGCCTGCATTGCGGATAAAAGTACGTTCTTGGACCGAACAGACCGAGAATCGAAGTTGAAGCTGTTCGAAGGATGGCTGTAAGTGATGGATATAATGGAGCTTGTATCTGATGGGCAGACATCGCAGTCTGCGAAAGCACCTGCTAAGCGAGCAGGTAGTCATTCTCACGAGATTCCATTACAATGATCATTGGAATCATATAGTTGCGGGGGGCGTGTAGCTCAGCTGGGAGAGCACCTGCTTTGCAAGAAAGCAGGCAAAATCACACAAGTGCCGCATCTGGTGTCGCTTACACAGAAACGCGCGGTGCAACCAAGCTCTTGAATTGGACTGACGTTGGACCGAAAGTCACATCCAAAGTATCTGCCCATCTCCGCGACGATTTCGCTCATGCCTACCCGCCAGGTGTGAGATCGGTCGATTCCGACAGTGACTTCCAGCGTTCCGTCTCTTGCGCTACAAATGCGTTCTTGGAGGCAATACGGCGGACAGCGTCGGGACCAAGCGGAAGGCGAAGGGGAGGATCGGGCAACGCGACGAGCTGCAGAAGCGCTTCGGCAAGCTTCGCGGGGTCACCCGGCTGTTGACGGTTGTTCGTCTCAGCGAAGATCCGCGTCTTGCCCACGGTTGCTGCGTAATCCTCAATCTGCGTTTTTGTCCTCTGGAGAGAACTGCTATCCATGAAGTCCGTGCGAAAGAAGCCGGGCTCAATTACTGTCACATGGATGCCCAAGGCCTTCACTTCTCCATAGAGCGCCTCCGTGATGCCCTCCACGGCAAACTTCGTCGACCCATAGACGCCCCAACCAGGCGATGCCTGATATCCGCCGAGCGACGACATGTTCAGGATGTGGCCTGACTGCTGCTTCCGCATGATGGGAAGTACAGCGCGTGTTACGTTCAGCAAGCCGAAGACATTGGTACGGTAGACCGCTTCGACCTCCGCCGCGCTCGACTCCTCAATCGAACCAAGCAGGCCATAGCCGGCGTTGTTCACCAACACATCAATACGTCCGAAGCGGTCGGTTGCGGCCTCAACCGCTGCCTTGGCCTGCTCCTCGCTGGTCACGTCGAGAGACAATGCCAGGATCTGCGATGCGTCTGTAGCACTATCCGCAACATTGCGGAGCGAATGTTCGTTGCGTGCCGTCGCGACTAAATTATCACCGTGCGCCAAAATCGCTCGGGCAATCTTCGCTCCGAGACCTCGCGACGCTCCTGTTACCATCCAAGTCTTTTTCATGCCGGCCTCCCCTAATATCTATACGATTCGTCTCGGATAGTAAAGATGCAAGATCCTCACTGGAAATCTAGGCGGTATGTGAAATCCAGAATTGTTGACACCGGGAGGTCTGCTCTTGGCCGAGAATGGACCCAAGCGCCGTCACGATCACAGAGTGGCACTATGCGTCGTGGGCCAAGGGCAACGTGAAGTATCGTTCTATCATTGCTGCAGTGTCGCCTGGAGTTGTGGGGAGGGGAGAAACTCTCATACGACACCGCCTTGAGCTTTCGGCAGACGTTGCTGCGCGGTGCGGATCAGCTCGATATAGGTTTCGATCTTCTCGACCGGAATGACCACGGTCACGGGATTGCGGAATTGCTCGTCGCCATCGTGCCGCGTCAGCATTATGCCGATCGCTTCGCCGGACATCGGGTCTATCATGCCGAAGGTTTGCACTTTGTCGGGACGCTGCAGCTGACCGCCGATCCTGTCGCCGGGTGCCACGATCTTCATTTTCACTTCGGCCATGCGTGCGTTTCCCCTAATCAATTTCACGTCCTCCATTTTCTTAACCTGTGAAAGCTCAACAGAACACGGAACCGACCGATCCGCACGCGACTTTCACTTCACATTCAGGAGGATTCGGTCGCGAGGCGAGTGCTTTTCTCAACGCCCTGATTGATTGAAAAAGTGCATTCTTGGACCGAATGGACCGACGTTCAAACCTCAAGCTCTTCGGCGAAGGACTCTACGTTTCTGATAACAGGACGGTTGCATCCGGCACGCGGTGCATCTGTTTGTGAGACCGCCTGCCAACAGAGCAGGTAGTCAATCTCACGGAATTCGGTTAGACTGACCATTAGAATCATATAGTTGCCGGGGGCGTGTAGCTCAGCTGGGAGAGCACCTGCTTTGCAAGCAGGGGGTCACCGGTTCGATCCCGGTCACGTCCACCAACTTTTTCTCCGATTGCAAAACACTTACATTGACCAGGCCGAGCTTTTTGTGCGAATAAACCTGGAGCGGCTATCGCGCGCTGAGGTTTTTCTTATTCACGAGGTTTGCCAGCGTTGCCCTCACCCGTTCTCATCCAAGGTTGGAAAACTTGATCTTCCGCCTCGCGCCGTGGCGGATGTGGAGCACCCATACCACTTTCCGTCGTTCATCAACTTCATAGATCACCCGATAGACATGGGATTTTTCGCCATAAAGCAGGTGCCGCAGTTTTCGCCTTGCCCTCCGAGCTTCCGGAACGACCGGGCACCGAAAAGGATACTCAGCGAGCGCATATACCGCCTCCTCCAACTCGTTGTACCAGCGAGAGGCAGCGCGTGATTCCGCAGCGTTCTTCTCTATATAAAGAACTTCAAGGTCGCGGGACGCACGAATGGAAAACTCAACGACGTATGTCATGTTTGCGGCGGATCTCGTCAAATACCTCTTCCGCAGGGCGAGTACGTCCGTGGGCCACGTCATCAAGCCCCTGACGGATGCCTTCCTCTGCCTCGACACCGGCCGCAACATCAAGCAAACGCTGATAGGCTTCGGCATCCTGTACGATAGCCGCAGCTTTCCCCTTCACCGTAAGAACCACGGGGCGCTTACTCTTCTTGAGCTGTTTCATGAAGTCGCCGGAACGTCGGCGGAAAGTCGTCAGCGATTGGATGTCCTTAGTGATGTCAAGCACCAGCCTGCTCCTTTTGATAGCACCTTATTAGGTGCTGTCAGTATACTCGTTCCCCCTGGAACGGAAAAGGCCTTTTGGGGCGCATTTGCACACCATCGGACTTTGGAAATCAGCGCGGTTCAACGAAGGTGTCTCAAGACAGGGGCTCAGCCACTGTGCACAGACTGTGCAAGAATCCAACCTTGTGATGCAATTGGGGATATCTCGGAGCGAAAAGCAGGCTCCCCGATTTGTTGGAAACGTTATTAGTTGGCAGTAACGGATGGAGCGGATGGAATCGAGTCCGATGCTTTGCAAGCAGGGGGTCACCGGTTCGATCCCGGTCACGTCCACCAACTAACTTCCGGCGCATTCAATTAGTTAGTGGACCGGACTTTTCTGCGTTTGTTGGAACTTGAGTCCGTTAGAGTCCGATACTCGGTGTTTATGTGTCCACCGACTATGAGTATCATTGAGTATCTGGAGGCAGCGGTGGACATTAGGAGAGTAGCCGGCATTGTGGTCGCATTCCTTGTTGTCGTTCTTGTGATTGGCAGGTTCGCGTCAAATCCCTCACACACTGCCGCAACGAGTGTGGCTGCATCACCGGCAGATCAGTCTCTTGCAGCCGATAAATGGCAGCTTTCGGAAAGCCGCTCACCGATGGATGACTCTAAGACCGTGGTGCTCTCACTCAAGAATTTGTCCTGACTGCGTCGCGCCGCCCTGCGCCAATGTCGCGGCGCGGATCGCTCTGAGACCTATACTTGAGAAGCTGCTCTTCTCGCGGGAATCGCGCTGAATGATTCGCGTTGATCATCACCAGAGTCTACAAAGGGCACCGTCGCAATCACTGTGGTTCCGTGACCATTCGACCGGATTTCCAATTTGCCCCCCAGCTGCCGTACTCGCTCTCGCATTCCGCGCAAACCGACGGCCGCAGTTTCGCCGGAGAAAATCTTCGACTGCTTTTCCGGATTGAGGCCCTTGCCCTCATCGCTCACTTCGAGAGTGATTCCTCCGGGAGAACGCAACAGCCTCACCAGGGCGGTCGAGCTTCCTGAATGGCGATGGATATTCGTCAGGCATTCTTGCGCAACCCGGAACAGACACAACTCATGATCCTGTGGCAGCCGCTCCAAATCCGCCGGAAGTTCCAGTTTCGCGGCGATCTTGCTGCGCTCAGCAAATCCGTCGATGTACCACTTCAGAGCGCAATGCAGTCCCAGTTCGTCCAGCAAGGGTGGATGAAATAAATAGGAAATTGTGCGAATATCCGCCGAAACCTGGTGAATCAGCCTGGAGTTCTCCTCCGCGCATCGCGCCGCATCCGGGCTAAGATTCCCCTTCTCTCCGTCCAGCCTGGCTGCATTCATGCTCATAGCCGCGAGCAGTTGCCCTACCCCGTCATGTAATTCGCGGGCGATGCGTCTTCTTTCTTCATCCTGAAGTTTAAGGAGATGCGCGGCGAGTTCCTTTTCCTTGATAGTCTTTTCGGTTTTCTTGCGTTCAGTGATGTCCCTGGCGACTTTAGACGCCCCAATGACAACGCCTGCGGCATCTCTCACTGGCGAAATTGTAGCGGAAATATCGATCATCGATCCGTCCTTACGTACGCGAACGGTTTCGAAGTGATCGACTCGCTCGCCTCGTGCGAGATGCTTAAGGATTGTTGCTTCCTCGTGGTGGCGATCTTGTGGAACTATAAGCCTAATATTTTGACCGATGGCTTCTTTATCCGAGTAGCCGAACAATTGCTCTGCACCATTGTTCCAGCTCGTAATAATGCCATCGAGATTCTTGCTGACAATCGCATCGTCCGAGGAATCCACGATCGCAGCCAGGAGACCGGTCGTTCGTTCCGCCTGTTTTCGTTCGCTGATGTCATGAAAGAAATTCACGACGCCGACAACGGCGCCGTCATTGCCTCGAATCGGATCAATATAGACGGAAACCGTAACGCGGCTTCCGTCCGGCTTTTCGACGACGACTTCCTGCTCGTGTACAGAGATCCCCGTCTGTAATGCGAGGGCCACAGGAGTGTCGGAATGGGCCATGTGCCTACCATCGCCATGGTAAAGTTTGTACGCTCCGCAAAAACGTTCATCCGTGTCATTCAGTGCGGGCACACGGCCCCAAAGTTTGGCAGCTCGTGAGTTGAACCAGGCGATCACACCATCGGGCGCTCGGACCGCATAAGCGGCCATCGGGAAAAGCTCAATCAGCTGGGTTTGGCTACCAAGATTGAGGAGGTCAGACGAATTCGACAACTGCGTCGTCATGTCGCTTTCCGCGTGATCTAGATCGGATGCGTTCAGGTTTTCTGGCCCGGCTACGGAATCGGGCAGATTTCGTCCGTCGACATCCCGGGGCCTATTGTCTTGTCCGTTGTGATCGGTTTTCCTCATGATGAACCCTCCCGTTTCACACCAACGTGATGAGGTTAACGCTGACCCTAAGAGAAAAGGTTTCTCGGAGCCGAAGTGTGGACGGTTTCCGAGGGAAGAGAGCGGCGGCAGGCGCGAGCATCATCAGGGCATACCGTAATGCGGGCCCGGTATTCCTCATAGCCAATTCCTAAGAGAGCTGGGCTAACCACCAAGATTATCGCTGCGGTTAACAAATAAACTACAACAACACGATCTGAAAATCAAGCAAGGCCTGCGATTCTTCGTGTGAGATGTGAACGCTTCCGGAAATCAGGGTTTCAACTACTTATCGTACGGGTTTATCTGGCCTTTCCCGTCCAACATAAGACCCTACCGATGACGCGCCACGAAGATCCATTGGCCAATGAAACCAACTGATTCTCGCGTTGATCGGACATCAGGGCGTCTGTGTGATCGAATCTTATCAACCGCGGGACAAGCAGCCGCTTCTCCTCGGTATTCCGTGCTACAACAATTTGGCCGACTAGGTCGTCGCGAGAGATATCGGAAGTATCCACCGCGATGAAGTATCCATCGAGGATGAGCGGCGACATCGAATTGCCTGCCACTCGAAGGCTAATTGCGGACGCGGGGTTGGGACACCATTCGGCAGGCGCCGCCCAGATTGCTTCGGGTTTCAACTGATCAAGGTCGGAGACTTCGTCTCCCACAGCGCCAGGAGTGGCTGCCCGAACGGGGAGAATCGGAATGGCGACGAATGTTGCCGGCTTCACTACCAACGCGCCAGCGTGCACGACTTGCACGCTGGCAATTCTTCCTTGGCGCAAACGGCGGCTTGCAGTTGGCAGGACCCGCATCACGTCCGCCGTACTGAGACCGGCGCGTTCCCAAAAAAAAACCAACAGAGCGGATCAACTGCGATATTCCCAAGCCGTCTATATGCGTGTGCAGGGGGCTCGGCGTCTCCGCGCTACCATCGAGAAACGGCCATCGCTGATATTTTCAACCGTTTGCCGAGTTCGCCTTGGCTGAGCTTCAGGGCTTGACGGAAACCCAGGATTTTGCGGGACTAATCCGGAACGGCGTGGTTGGATTTTCGAAGCATGCCAAACCCTGAGAGCCCGGCTGACTGCCCCTTGTTTGCTGCCCGGACATCCCATTTATAACCCCCAGCGAAATCAAAAGCCAAGTCCCTGATGCGGTCACGAATGGCGTTCTCTATGAGCGATAGGAATTGATGCTATCGCTCATGACCTCGGGGAAATCTGAGTGGTGCCCGACCGGTCCCGGGTTGGACTGATCTCTTTGACATGCCAAAAAGGGCGGGTTGGGCGGAAATCAGAGGGATTGGGCGCAAACCACACAAATCCCGTCGAGGCGGTCAGCGGTTTGCCAACGTCGCTATCGTCCCGAGACCTAACAAACGATGGTCGGCAGTCACAAGGGTTAGGCCGAGCAACTCCGCCGTGGCAGCCAAGAAACGATCGGCTGGGTCCTGGTGCGGGAGGGGCAATTCCTGCGCCGCCACGACTATTTCATGCGTTAGCGGGGCTTCGCGCATGTGCATCGTCGCTTTCGCGACCCAATCCCGGGCACTCTCGTGCAGCTGTATTCGACCCTTGGAGTGAAGCAAGAGCGCTTCCCACGTGCTCACCGGGGATAGCCATAGCTCGTTATCTTGGTTCCTCAATTCGCGTTGCACGCGCTGAGAGAGTTGCTTCGGATCGGCCAGGCTCCAAATCCAAATGTGGGTATCAAGTAGGAGTTTCAATTCTTCAGAGCCTCGATGGTCTCCATATCGACGACCGGCGAGATGATATCGCCAACGATTTCGATACTGTCCGACATGGAGCCTATCCAGCTTCTTTCCTCAGTTTCCAAAGACGCGGGAATGACATCTGCTATCGCTTTGCCGCGCCGAGTGACTCGGAGCGGAGTTTTTGTCTTGCTCACTTCTTGCAGCAACGCTAGGCATTTTGCCTTAAACTCGGAAATCGCAACTTCCCGCATCGATTTCCTTCGCTTACTCGGCATCGCATCCTCCACTGACCAGTACAGTGTATCATGGTCATAACAAATGGTCATGAGCGCAAACAGCATCGTTGTGGCCTGAGCGCGGAATCCACCCGGGACGAGCCTGCGGTTGAAAGAAACCTCTTGACAGCAGGAATGAGTTGCTGTATTTAACCGATAGGTTAAATACGATCATGGTTCCCGACCAGCTCACCTCCACCTTCGCGGCCCTTGCCGATCCCACCCGGCGCGCGATCCTGGCGAAGCTTTCCCTCGGCGAGGCTTCGGTCACAGAGCTGGCCGAACCCTTCGACGTGAGCCTTCCCGCCATCTCCAAACACCTGAAAGTGCTTGAGCGCGCCGGCTTGATCGCGCGCAGCCGCGAAGCGCAGTGGCGCCCCTGCCAGCTGGAAGCGGGCCCTCTGAAGGACGTGGCCGATTGGATCGAACACTATCGCCGATTTTGGCTCGAGAGTTTCGATCGCCTCGACGACTATTTGCGCAAATTAAGGACAAAGGAGAAGCAACGTGGCCGCAAGTAATCCGCTGAGCGCAAAAGGACCTCACTTCACACCGAATAGCAAACTCGTCCTCACGAGGATCTTCGATGCCCCGCGCGACGTGGTTTTCAGGGTGTGGACGGACCCTAAACACGTTGCTCTTTGGTGGGGGCCGCACGGTTTCGCGACTACGATTCACGAAATGGACGTGAGGCCCGGAGGCGCGTGGTGCTATTCCATGCGCGGGCCCGACGGCAAGGACTATCCCTTTAACGGCGAGTACGTCGAGGTGGTCGAACCGGAGCGATTGGTATTCGACGGCACGATTCACAGCGACCCGAGCCAGGGCGTATGGACGGAAGTGATCTTCACCGAACAAGAAGGCAAAACCAAGGTGACCGTTCATCAGGTGTATTCATTCGACTCGCCAGCCGTGCACGGCGCGCCGATCGGCTGGAACCAGCAGATGGACCGGCTCACTAGCTATCTGGCGAAGCTCTGATCTGGCGCCAAGGTGAGACTATGAAATCTGCGCCATCAAAAGACGGCACGCGAGTTGCATTCGATCAGTACGGCAGCGGCCCAGCCGTCATTCTCGTCGACGGTGCGCTTTGGCACCGGGGCTTCGGGCCGATGCCGTCGATCGGAAAGCTTTTGGTTCCGCACTTCACGGTATTTCACTGGGATCGCCGAGGACAGAGCGGCGACATGCCTCCATACTCCGTCGAGCGCGAAATCGAAGACATCGAGGCAATCGTCGACGAGGCGGGTGGCTCCGTATATCTGTTCGGTACATCCTCGGATGCAGCGCTTGTCCTGGAAGCCGCCTCACGTCTAGACGGCATCACGAGGGTCGCCCTCTACGAGGCGCCATTCTTCTTCAATGATGTTCATCCCCCGCGACCCGATAACGACGTTGCGAAGCTCACGGCACCCGCAGCCGCGAATCGGCGCAGTGACGCGCTCAAGTTATACATCAAGACCGTCGGAACCCCGGGTATTGCGATTGCCATCCTGCAGCTCACGCCGATGTGGGCTAAGCTCAAAGCTGTCGGGCCTACGCTTCCCTATGACATGACCATCGTCTCGGACAAACGCGCCGGAGAACCGCTTTCGGCCAGGCGCTGGAGCTCGGTGACGATGCCGGCGCTAACGGCAGTGGGAGGAAAAAGCCCGGGATGGTGGCAAGATGCGATGAAACAACTCTCGAAAGTTCTGCCGAACGCGCAACATCGTGTCCTGGCCGGCCAGACACATATGGTAGAAGCCCCGGTGCTCGCGCCGGTGCTAACGGAGTTTTTCTTGAATTGAAACTCGCTCGAAACACTGAATCAACCAATCGAAAGGGAGGCAAATCTCATGTCGTCGACCACTGAATCAGCCACCGCTTCAAAGGGCATGCTCTGGACCGGACGTGTCATCAGCATGCTGGTCGTGCTGTTCATGCTTTTTGACTGCATCACGAAAATACTGAAAGTGCCTCAGGTCGTGGATGCCACCGTCAAAGCGGGCTTTTCCGCGGGCCAGACTGCCACGATCGGGTACATTCTCCTGTTTGCGACAATTGTTTACGTGATTCCGCAATCCTCCAACCTCGGCGCGATCTTGCTCGTCGGCTATCTTGGCGGCGCAGTGTGCACCCAGCTGCGTGTGGGTGCACCGATATTCGAAAATGCGTTTCCAATTGTCTTCGGCATTCTCACCTGGCTCGGGCTGTACCTGCGCGAACCGCGCCTGCGCGCTCTGGTTCCGTTTCGTCGCTAGGGCGAAGACGATCTCGGCGAATCAGTGATGGTCGCTGAGATTGGTGATCCGCATTCGCGTCGGTACGGTGAACTTCCCGTCGCCCAATCGGCATCACGGGCTAACGGATTACCGTACCCTCTTTGGGAACAAACAGCGGCGACTGTGATATGGAGGCGGAACAGAAGGTGTGCCAAGAGAGCAGACGAGGCGGCTACTTAAGATCGCCATGATTACCCTCTGAATAGTTGTTCGTGGTGCGCCTCGAAAAAATTAGGGAACAACTTCGGGAACAAAGCCCGTCAAACAACATCGAAAATCGGGCAAGACGACATCGGTAAAGGCAAATCAAGGCAACCACATAGCGTTTTCAGGCCTGCT
>Ga0210395_10000641_pt1 | contig 26857 bp, 27 predicted proteins | sample IncBWH4OmetaG_FD_150861 | JGI IMG/M metagenome (GOLD analysis project Ga0210395, IMG submission 150861) | Forest soil microbial communities from Barre Woods Harvard Forest LTER site, Petersham, Massachusetts, United States - Inc-BW-H-4-O ... | reverse complement strand
CGTATGCGTTGCTAGTCGGCTAAAACACGCAAGCGTACAGTGGCAGCGCTGGCAGGCCGGCGAAATCGGGAGGACGACATGCAGATCGCGCGGGCGGCCGTATTGGCGACCGCCAGCTTGGCACTGCTCGGACCAAACGTACACGCGCAAACGGCCGCTTGGCATCCGGTCGGCAATGTCGAGTTTTTCGTCGGCGCCGGTGCCGGCGGCGAGAATGACCGCATCGCACGCGCCATCCAGCGCGTACTGACCAAGGAGAATCTGGTCGACTCGATGACGGTGCTCAATAAGCCGGGCGCCGCCCAAATCATCGCCATGACCGACCTCTCGCGCAAGGAAGGCGACGGCAACGAGATCGGTCTTGCCTCGGGCAGCTTCATCAACGCGATCGCCCGCAAAGGCTTGGACCTGCACCAGCATCTCACGCCGTTGGTCAAACTGTTCGACGCCTATCAATGCTATTTCACCGCGATCGACTCGCCGATCAAAAGCATGGTCGACGTGCGCGACCGGCTCAAAGCCGATCCCGGCTCGGTGACTTTTGCGTTCCCGGTCGGTCTCGGCAGCCCGCTGCATGTCTCCGTGGTCAATGTCGGCAAGACGGCGGGTGCGCCGGCGAAAAAGCTGGTGACGGTGGTGTTCGATTCCGGCTCCGACGTTTCGGTGCAAGCCGCCGGCGGCCACATCGATGTCGGCGAGACCAGCATCGGCTCTTCGATGCCGCTGATCCTGGGCGGCAAGCTGCGCATGCTCGGCATTGCCGCGCCGGAACGGCTGCCCGGCGAATTGGCCAAATATCCGACGCTGCGCGAGCAGGGTCTCGACGTGGTCACGGCGAATTCCTACACCGTGCTGCTGCCCAACGGGCTAAAACCTGAGCAGATCGCGTTCTGGGCCGATGCGCTCGACCGCGTGATGGCCGACCCCGACTTCAAGCTCGATCTCGAACGCAATTTCTGGACGCTGAAACCCATCCGCTATCCGGAAGCCGCCAAGTGGCTGCAGCATGACTACGACGACAACCGCGCGGTGCTGACCGAGCTCGGAATGCTGGAATGACCGCGCCGCGAACGCTGTTCGAAAAAATCTGGTCCGACCATGTGATCGTGGTGTCGCCCCAGGGCGAGGCGCTGCTTTACGTCGATTTCAACCTGATCAACGAAGGCCAATCGTTCCTCGCTTTCGATCAGCTTCGCATCGAGGGCCGCCGGTCGCGTCGACCGCAGCAGCATCTCGCGGTCACCGACCATTATTTGCCGACCATCAACCGCGCGCTCGGCACGGCTGGGATGGCCAATGCGGAAATCCGCAGAGTCGTCGAGATGATGGACGAGAACGCGCGCGATTTCCGGCTGCCCCATGTCGGCTGGTTTCATCGCGATCAGGGCATCGCCCATGTCATCGCGCCAGAATTGGGAATCTCTCAGCCCGGCATGCTGATCACCTGCAACGATTCCCACACCGCGACCAACGGCGCCTGCGGCGCGCTGGCGGTGCCGATCGGCGGCGGCAACCAGCTCCGCCACGTCGTTGCCACCCAGACGGTTTGGCTCAAGAAGCCGAAGACGATGCGCATCGCCATCGACGGCGAACTGCCCAAGGCGGTGACGGCGAAAGATATAATTCTTTCGGTCATCCGCGACATCGGCGTCGGCGGCGCCACCGGCTATGCGGTAGAATATTCAGGCTCCGCCATCCGCGCCATGACGATGGAAGGCCGGTTGACGATCTGCAACATGTCGATCGAGGCCGGAGCCCGCATCGGCATGATCGGACCCGATGACACGACCTATCAGTTTCTCGCCGGCCGCAAGCACGCGCCGAAGGGCGCGGACTGGGACAAAGCCTTGGCCTCTTGGCGGACGCTGCCGACGGATGCCGATGCTACTTTTGATCGCGAGCTTTCCTTCGACGCCACGCGTCTGGCGCCGATGGTGAGTTGGGGCACCAGCCCGGAAGATTCCGCGCCGATCGACGGTACGGTTCCCGATCCATCGCGCATCGGCGACGCCGATCGGCGGCGCCACGTCGAACGCGCGCTCGACTACATGCAGCTTCAGCCGGCGGCACCGCTTGCGGAAGTTGCGATCGATCGGGTGTTCATCGGCTCCTGCACCAACAGCCGCATCGAGGATTTGCGCGCCGCGGCGCTTGTGCTCAAGGGCCGCCGCGCGGTCGTTCCCGGCATGGTCTCGCCGGGCTCGACCGCGGTGAAGCGGCAGGCCGAAGCCGAAGGGCTCGACCGCATCTTCATCGACGCCGGCCTCGAATGGCGCGATTCCGGCTGCTCGATGTGCAACGGCTCGAACGGCGAACTGGTCGCGCCCGGCGAGCGCTGCGCCTCGACCACCAACCGCAATTACGAAGGCCGCCAGGGCCGCGGCGCGCTCACCCACATCATGAGTCCCGCCATGGTCGCCGCCGCGGCGGTGTTCGGACGACTGGCCGACGTACGGCAGCTGTCGTGAGGTTTTTTCGATGCAGCCGTTCACCGTCCTGACCGCGGTCGCCGCGCCGCTCGAAATCGCCAGCGTCGACACCGGCATGATTTTGCCAGGCCGCTACATGCGCCGGCATCGCCGGCCCGGGCACGATTACGGTGAGGCCTTCCTCTACGATCTTCGCTTCGACGCAGCCGGCCAACCACGCGCCGACTTCGTATTGAACGATCCGGCCTATCGCGATGCCAAGATCCTCGTCACCGACAAGGATTTCGGCTGCGGCTCGTCGCGCGAAGGCGCGGCTTTCGCGGTGATGGATTTCGGCCTGCGCGCCCTGGTCGGACCGAGCTTTGGCGAAATTTTTCAGGTGAACTGCATCCAGAACGGCATCCTCGCGATCACGCTTCCTGAGGCGATTATCCAGGATTTATGGCGGCAATTGCGCCAACGCCCCGGCGCCGAGATGACGATCGATTTGTCAAACCAGTCGCTGATCGCGCCGGATCGCGGCACGCATCCCTTCGACATCAGTGCGTTGCGCAAGGACCGCCTGGTGCGCGGCATCGACGATATCGACGTCACGCTTGAATACCGCGATGCAATCGAGAGCTTTGAGGCCAAGCGCCGCGCGGCGATGCCTTGGCTGCCGACGGTGCAACGCGAATAGCTCCATCACGCGTCCGGATATTTGGCGGCGATGGCTTCGGCCCGTACCGCATCTTCCGGCGTATTGACGTTGAAGAACGGATCAAACGGGACCGCAGGCCACTCCGCGATGGCGATGCCGTGCCGCGCCGTCCATAGCTCGATCTTGTGCAGGTTTTCGTCGACCAACGCGTGACGCAAATCCTCGCGTAATTTGACCGGCCACAGCCCGACGACCGGATGCCGCCATTCGCCGGAGCGCGCACATGCGAGTGGGACATTCGCCGTGGCGCGCACCTCATGCAGGCGCGTCACCAAATCCTTCGGCAGGAACGGGCAATCGCCCGGCACGCTGACGAGCCATTCGACATCCGGCGCGTTCGCGGCCGCCCAATCGAGACCGGCGAGAATGCCGGCCAGGGGACCTGCGAAATCCGGCACGCTGTCGGCGACCACCGGCAGGCCGGTATCGGCAAGGCGCGTGGCGTCGCCATTGGCATTGATGATGACGCGTCTGCATTGGGGGCTGAGGCAGGCGAGCACGCGCTGCAGAATGCTCACGCCGCCGATTTTGATCCGCGCCTTGTCGCCGCCGCCCATGCGCCGCGCCAAGCCGCCGGCAAGAACGAGACCGAGAGTAGGGGTGCCGTCACGCGTGCTTCTGCTCACTCGTCGTGCACCGCGGCCTTGCGGCGGTGCTTGGCGCTTTCCTCCTCGACAAAAGCGAGGTCCTGATCGAACACGATGCGGTCTTCGCCGGCGAGTGCGATGAAGCGTTTGCCGCGGGCGCGGCCGATCAGGGTCAAATTCGCCTTGCGCGCCAGCTCGACGCCCCACGCCGTAAAGCCGGAGCGCGAGATCAGGATCGGAATGCCCATGCGCACGGTCTTGATCACCATCTCGGAGGTGAGCCGGCCGGTGGTGTAGAAAATCTTGTCGGCTGAACCGACCTTGTACTTGAACATCCAGCCGGCGATTTTGTCGACGGCGTTGTGGCGGCCGACGTCTTCCATATAGACCAGCGGGCGGTCCTCGACGGCGAGCACGCAGCCGTGGATGGCGCCGGCCTCGAGATAGAGCGACGGCGTGGTGTTGATCTTGTGGGTCAGCGTATAGAGCCACGACGTGCGCAGCTCAGCCGCCGGCAGCGTGACGTTCTCCAGCGCTTCCATCAGGTCGCCGAACACGGTGCCCTGGGCGCAGCCCGAGGTCTGCACCTTCTTCTTGAGCTTCTTTTCGTAATTGGTCTTGCGTTTGGTGCGCACCACGACCACGGACAATTCCTCGTCGTAATCGACGCCGGTGATGACGTCGTCGACCTTGAGCATGTTCTGGTTGAGCAGGTAGCCGAGCGCGAGATATTCCGGATGATCGCCGATGGTCATCGCCGTGACGATCTCCTGGGCATTGAGGAAGATCGTCAGCGCGCGCTCCACCGTCACCGAGGTCTCGATGGCGGCCCCGGTCTGGTCGATGCCCTTGACGCGCTCGGTCAGGCGCGGATCGAGCGGATCGGGGCGGATCAGGTAGTCGTCTGCGGACGAAGCCATGGCGCTAATGTAAGGGAACATTGGCGCCAGCGAAAGCGCGCGCGCAAAAGGCCCGGCTCGCGCCGGGCCCTTCGCGTCACCACACGTCGCCTGAAATAGCCTAGCTGTGCAGGCCGCCGAACAGCCAAATCAGCAGAATGATCGGCAGCGGAATGCCAATGAGCCAAAGCAATAACCCGCGTCCCATGACATCCTCCTATGTTGCCTCATCACGGACTGCTTATTAACGACGCGAGACGAAGGAAGTTCCGTCGTTGCCGCCGGGGTCGGCCGCCCTGCGGGTTGTCATGCCGGGTGCCGCAGCTATATTGCGCTCGACGTGCCCGGAGGGGTGGCCGAGTGGCTGAAGGCGCTCGCTTGGAAAGCGTGTATACGGGAAACCGTATCGTGGGTTCGAATCCCACTCCCTCCGCCAACCTCTCTTCTAAAACCATTCTCCGGCGCGAATCGAGCATCAGTCGGAAGCCTTTATAGGGCCATTCGCCGGGCCGACCTCAGCACTTCCAATGGCCGCTGGGGCCCGCCGAAACCATTCTCCGCGGTCCTTTTCTCCAAGCCTCTGTACTTTCGGCCAAAGATACGGTTCTCGGAAAATCACAAAAGACCGATGCTTCGAGAGCAATTCCGTACCCCTGATTTCGATAGCCACTCGCTCGGCCAAGCTGGCTTTAAAAATATTAGTGCTCATGCGTTCGAATACCGCCACCGCAACTATCGCGCTCTTCATCCGCCGGTCACAGAATGAATCGGCGCTGGCGGTTGGACTTAGTCCTTTCCACCCATGAACATGAGTAGCCTCCCGGCAGGTTTGCACAGGGTGGGGCCGAACTTCATTTCCCCGAAACTGAGTACTTGCTTTTCGACGTTTTCTCCCCGTGAAAATTCTGCGGCCGATTTAGCAATGCACTCGCCCTTGTGATTTGAGCCCCAAGTCTCCCCGCAGCACAAAATGACAACTAATTGAGAGGCAATATTCGACTTGCCTAATTGAAATCAAGGTCCGCAGCCGACAACGGGGCCAGTCTTTGTGTGCACCGTCTGCCGACGGCGTGCGAAGCGCTAGCCACGTGCAGTAGCCCCTCGGCCGCCCAACCCGCTCTCCTAGTTCTTATTGGCCGCCGATGTGCAATTTGGTCGCTCGATTTACTGGCAAATTACTGTACAATACAATACGGGCCTTAAGGACGAAATTGAACGGCGAAAGTGGCACGCTGTGTTTAACGCGATTAATATGTGGGGTCCGACGACTAAGCGGTCTAAATGCCCGTCAGGGCATCTCCAATGAACCCTCATAAACAATTACCATCTACGGCCCGCGTAACATTTGGCGATTTGTCCAGATTTATACGTTCTCGATTGGATGATTGTGATTCCCTTAGGGCAATCGCGAGGTCTGATTACAATCAATTAGTTCTTCTAGAACGAGAGCTGTTCCCGGATACATCGGGAATATTCGATGCAGCCTGCGTCAGACATTCAGTCCGCTACTTTCCCTATTCAATATTGGTCGGAAAATCTAGCAATAGGATTGAGGCCTATTTTTCCTTTTTTCCTCTCACTGCTCGAGGATTTCAGTACTGTTTAGACAACAAAACCACCACTATATGTCAATTCCCCGCGGAGCTATTCAAGCCAAAGCGTCAAGTCATCAAGTCAATCTTCCTAGAGGTTCTCGCGAGCAAGCCGACGTGCAGCTATCAAATAAAGAGGGATGCTATTTCAATCGCTGTTTCGCTACTTCGTTCATTTAGTCACTTACCCTTTTTGTCATGTCCAGTCTCCCATGATGGGTTGCGAATATTGGAGAAACTAGACTTTCGGTCAGTGAAGTCCGACGGCTTAAATAGCCTTTATTTACGTGAGCCAAAAAACGGCGCGGCGAAATGAGCTCAATAAATTTTCGAGATACAGGAATTCTTGGAGCGGTCGTCACGGTCTTCGTGTTGATCGTTGCAGTGGTTATTGCAAAGGCGCAAGATTTTGTGCATTTTAACGATTTGGCTTTCGCGGCAGTGTTCGTAACAATTCCGCTTATCGTCTCTAGCGTAATAATGGTCTTTTTTCTCAAGCGGCAAATTCAAGTGTGGTCGCTTTTCTCCGAAGATCTGAAGGGTGCGATAAGCGCGCTCGATAGGCGCTTCGATATAGTGGCTGTCACTGCGAAGGCTGAATGGTTGGTGGCGAATGAACAGCTGATGAGGATCGAAAGGTCTGTGAAATGCGACACTGTTTGGATATTGACCGCAAATCTTGAGGAAGAGATCGATGACACCTTATTTGCACCCATAATTATAAGAAACCTGAAGAAGGGAATTAAATATCGTTATTTTGTTCCGGATGATCCTATCTTGAGGGGGCGGGCGTACGGTCTAAAAAAGGCGGTAGGCAATCACGAGGGCCTATCGTTTGATTTTATAGACGACTCGTTATTTAGGATTATCAGTATGCAGGATGTTGCTATATATATTTCTGATCGCAACTGTAAGGCATACATGAATTTGCCCATCAAAGAAGGCGGGACCGCATACTTTATCGAATTAGGGAGCGCCCAGACGGAAACTTTGGTTGGCCATCTAAGAGCATATCTTGAAAAAACCGATGTTGCAGCTTCAAGGATATGAATGTATTCTGTGCACCTGATCGAATTCGTGGGAACTAAAATTATGGCTACAGCGCTGATCACGGGTGCCTCACACGGTGTGGGCAAGGCTATCGCAATCTATCTAGCTAGACGAGGTCTTCGTGTACTTTGTGTCGCAAGGACGGCGGATTCGCTGGAGCAGACGGTTCAGCGAATCAACTCGGAGGGGCATTCTGCGGAGGCAATTACAATTGACATGGGTGAGATTTCACAAGTCGACAAGCTTCTGCGAGTTATCGCGGACAAGTATTCGGATTTAAAAGTTGTAGCGCATTTGGCGACCCCCCGACCCGATCCCGACGTCGAGTCGACACTTCAGTCAACCTCAGTCGACCAGATAAGCGGTTACATCAACGTCACCATTCGTGGTACGATTTTATTGACAAAGGGAGTGCAGCCGATCTTAGCTAATAATGCTCCTGCACATATTTTCTTTATGTCTTCTGACTGGGCCCTTAGGGGATCCCACGGCCCGGCGGTGTTTTCAGCAGCAAAAGCCGCTGTCGCACATTTCGGCCGCTCGATACGGCGTGAGATGGCCAGAAGCGCTATTCGCACGACCATTTTATTGCCGGGCGACATTGCATCATTTGACGTCGACTGGAACGATCCGGTCTGGGATATAGATGATCCAGCCGAAAAGGTAACTGAGTCTCTTGGCAATAGTCGTATTCTCCTCTCTGATATCACGAGCGCAATCGGTGCTGCACTGGATTCTAAAACCGGTCGTTTTGAGGAAATCATATTCGCCCCTGATGACGCCGAATATGACTATTAGACGCCAATGGCAAACATCGCTGTGGTTGGTGCAGGTCATAATGGATTGGTCTGCGCCTACTATCTAGCGCGTGCTGGCCATGAGGTTTCAATATTTGAGCAGTCTCCGAATTTAGGCGGCGCATGCAGAAATGAGCGCTGGAATTCCGGGGCGGTTGTCTCTCCCGGCGCCAACCACTACGGAATGCTGAATCGACGAATAGCCGCCGATATGGGCTTGTGGCAGAGGGGTCTCTCGATCATCCGAGCGGACCCCCAGTTAATTGTAGGGTTGGGCCCCGGGGAGAGCCTTTGTCTATTCGACGACGTTGAAGCGACCAAGGATCAACTGGCACATTACAATGAAGACGATGCAGCCAGAGTCGACAAATTTTTCACGGATGTCGCGAATGTAAGAAGGGTTATCCAAAGCCATATTTTCGACCTAAGTCCGTCACTCGATGCCTTTGTTGCCGATTTGAATTCCATCGAGCAGGGCCTCTCTGACCGATTTGTGATCAACTCGATTGATGATACTCTGACGTACTATTTCAAAAGCGCGCAGGCTAAAGCTCTTTTTTCCGCTACCACCTTTTTGTACAATGCGCCTCCGGACGAGCCGGGTACGGCCTTTACACTCGCCTATCTTTCATTATTTGACACCGAAGGAAGTCCTGGTTGGGGGATACCTGTCGGCGGTATGGGACGTGTTACCGAACTGATGACAGATTGCGTTAGAGAGCTAGGCGTCACAATATTTAGAGGCAAACGCGTGGAAAAAATATTGATTGAGAAGCAAGCTGCTGTTGGCGTGAAATGCGTGGGCAATGAGATAGTAAGGGCTAACTTTGTCGTTTCCAATGCTGACCCCTATTCGACTTATGTAATATTGGCCGGGCAGTCGCCGTCATCATTGAAGCTTTGGGACGACAGCAAATTCAGCGGACCCTGTGCGAAGTTCAACTTTACCTATCGCGGAGCTGTGCGTCCGACTTCTATCCGGCCCGATCATGAAGGACTCCTAAAGCGTAGCGCTTACGTTTACTTGCCTACGATCGAATATGCCGCTGAAGCCTTTCATTCGGCGACTTCTCAGGGATATAGCGCAAATCCCTATTTCGAATTCGTGTCGCCCTCGGAATTCGATAATAGCCTTTGTTCGGTTGGCACAAATATCGGTTCGATATATTGCCTCTTTGCCAACTATGACGTCATTAGCTCTTGGAATGAGACTAAGCGCTCGAAAATAAAATCAGAAGTCTTTCAATGTCTTCTGGAAAAACTGAATATTACAGATGTGCCTGAACGGGAGCTTTTGGATCCCGTTGATATCGAGTTTAAATTTGGCATGCATAAGGGAAACGTGGACCACGGATCTATGATGCAAGGCAATACTTTCGAGAATCGCAACATAGAAAGAAGATTTGGCATCGATAATTTGATAATATGCGGGTCTGGGTCGCATCCAGGCGGGTTGGTGTCAGGGGTGCCTGGTTTCAATGCCGCACAAAGAATATTGCTTCAACTGACTTAAAGCTTATGGAGCAGTTCGATGGCGCAGATAAACATAGCCCATGTCGCTAAGGCGCCGAGTCCTGAGGTGCTTGCGCGATTGCTTTGCTATGGCGTCCAACTTCCCGAAAACCTATCGCCTGACTATTGGGCGCGCTTTGGACTTGACCAACGTTTTATTCAAGGGTCAGTGTTTTTGGTAAACGGAATGCGCCCAATTAATACAGCGGTTTGGGCCGCGGACACTAAGAATATAAATGCGGTACCATTGGTTTTTCAAAATAACGAACTTTGGATCAACAGTTCTGGGCGGCCTATATTGTGCTCACCGCTCGAGCAGCCGCGGTCGATCCTTGATCGATTTAATGGATATGGGACGGTTGGAGAGTATTTAAAATATCATACCTCTGACACGATTTTTGCGTCGCCAATACGGGAATGCATATTTGGGGCGATCGGAAAGGGTTGCAGGTTTTGTACGTTTGATATGGCAAAGCCGAAGCCGTTACCCCCCTCAGTCTTCACCGAGATGTTTCTGCGTGTTAGCGAAAACAGACCCGGGCTCTCGCTGGCGATCGGACCCGGCACGCCCAATCTTCGCGATCACGGTGTCCGGTATATCGAAGCCCTTATAAAGGATCTATCCGTTCACTGGCGCGGACCAATCTCTGTGGAATTGGTTCCTCCAAACAATTTGGATGATCTAAAGCGCCTAGTAGATGTTGGTGTTGGCTCAATAATCATGAGCATTGAGGTTTGGGACGACGCGAGTCGGCAGGAGCTGTGCCCTGGAAAGGCTTACGTTTCAAAGCAGCATTATATAGATGCTTGGCGAACATCAATTTATTTGCTGGGGTCAGGGCGAGCAAGCAGCGTTCTTCTGGTTGGACTTGAAGAGATAAGGTCAACGAAGGCAGGCATTGATTTTTTGATCGAGCATGAAGTCGTGCCGACATTGATACCGTTCAGACCTTATGATCATATTGGACTGGAGAAGCGAGACCCGGTTGGTCATCACACTTATATGGAGGTGTCTCGGTACAATGTGGAATCACTAAAAAGACGCCATATTGGCCCGCATAATCAAGTCGGATGTACACGCTGTGGTGGATGCTCATTAGACATCGAAAATGTACTGTAACCTACACTTGCACGACGGCCGCGAAAACACATCCAATAAATCGGTGCACCACATGTTCAACACACGCATGTTCGACATTCTTGATTTTAAGGTCCCTAGCCTCAAGCGCTTCGATAGCCATTTGTGTTGCCTTCTTCTGAGCATCAAGCGCTGAGCATAGGCCCGCGTGCTCCATGATCACAGATTCTCTAGTCTTGGCGCAGGGATGCGCTATTGCCACTGCGGCTCCGATACGCTCGTCTGAAATGCCAGAAGTAATGTGCGCGTAGGCTGCACCCACAAAGCAGCCCGTAACGATTGCTTTGGGCCGCCGATTTGGTATTCCTGGTGGGAGAATCGATGAAAGCCTGATGATGTTTACATTCCCTATGCCGACAGATAGCAAAGCGCGATCAAATGCCCCCAGTTCAGAACTTCCTTCCCCTCTTGCAGAGACAAGAAAATAGCCGCGCGGAAAATAAATCCCAGATGCCCAGTCGGGGCGACCGCCGACTTTAGTCCGCTTTTGGCTGGGTGCGTAGGGTGGTTCGCTCATTGTACTGATGTTGGTTGATTGTGACAGAACAACCTAAAGGCTCGGTTCATTTCGTCATAGGGGTTGTCCCCAAAAACAACGCGCCGACAATAATTAGTGCAATACCAACGAGTTTTGGCGCCGTCACGCTCTCTCCCATCGCGAAGCCGGCGATGCTAGCCGTTGCGATGCTGACGCCGACCGATATGGGTGCGCCCACGGAGACGGAAAGGCCACGAGAATATGCAAGCAAGGAGAAAAAATCTACCGAGAACGCTGTAAGACCGATCAATGCGATCAAAGGAAATACTCGAGAATCAGTATACAGGGGCCTCTCGTTCCTCGTCAGGAGCAAGATCACCAAGCTGATGGTGGCGGCCGTTATAGAGATTAGTAAGGCGCCAAATGCTTGATTGATGGCTGGCGCGGTCATGCGTTGGAGCACACTATATGAGCCGGCTGCAATAGCACTAATCACTGCAAACCCAACATAATCCATAGCCTCACCCTATTTTACGTTTTCATGAGTTGTTTGACGTGGAGATCTACCTTTTTGCGCTCGATCGATTGTGGCCTTTTCCGATAAACTCTCTTAAATGTGCGATTAGAATTTCGGTTTGCAGCTCTCCCAAAGCAATAAAGCTATCCAATCCTCGTTCCTTTATAGGCAAATTCATAAAGGCCTGTGCTTTCGTTGTGGCTCGGCTTGGTGGAATAAAAATGCCGAAGTCTTGCATCGCGATAATGTTGAAGAGCGGGTGAGATACATATTCAAGCTCAAGGCCGCCTGTCTTACCGACCGTCTCCAATAAAACATTTCCGCGCTCACGTAGGAGTGGAATGTCAGGCAAAAAATACCGATATCTGACGCCGCGCTGTATGTTGTCGCTTACGATCGGCAAAAATTGATCGCTATCAAGTTCTTCCTCCAAGCTGGCTGTGATGATCCAAACTTCTGTTGCATTAGTGGAGCTTTCTATTCTTTTGACCTGCGAAGTTGGAATGAGCCACTCCGCCTTAAATACCCGGGATAGTTGCTCAAATTTGTCTCTCAGCAGCTCGTTTTCGCTTTTTAGCGTTCGTATATCGGTATTCCAGTCAGAGCGTAACAATCTGAAGCCGATTGCCAGGACAAGGGACACCACCGCAAGCGTGCACACCAAGATGACTGCAGCTAGCAGCGCGTGCGACCAATCGCCCAAGTCCAGTGTTTTGGATAGAGTGATCGTCAGGACGAGGAATATTAGACTGATCAATAAACCGCGAATGCCCTCATTCCTAATATCATACCAACTCATCCTGGCCTCTCCGCCGAATAAAATTGTCAGAATTGGAAATATATACTACATTGATATACAACCGCAAAGCGTTCAGTTGTTCTGCCCGTGGTGGGTCGAGAAGATACTGTCGGTTCGCAGCGAAAATATCGATTGGAGTTTTTGGATGGGCGGCTCGCTGAAGGCGCGGGACAAGTACAAATGGTTCGAACCGCCTGCATCTGGAATTTAACCCTTGGTGATCGGCTTGCCAGGTTTGTTTAGGCGCCGCCTGTGGCAAACGCCTCGATCAGTTGCGGCGAGATAGCTCGAGCGAAACGGGTGAATATCGAGCGCAAGAGCTCCATGCCATGGCATCGTTCCATGAAGCCGGACTGGGATGCGCGGAGTGCGCACACCCCTACGATGATCCCAGCGCTGGCCCAGTTCCAGCGGTGTCCTTCGTTTCCTTTTGGGCAGGCCTTTTGGGCGCTAGTTACTATCTCCGGCACATGGCTGGAAAAGCCGCGACAGTCGACGAACAGCAAATTTTATTGCCGACGTTTCGCTCCGAAAACGCGGTTCGCTCTATCGTGCATATCAGGCCGGACTGCCTCCCTTGCTCAACTAAAACTGACCCGGCCTTCGAGGTGAGCCGCATAGCAGGCTAATACGTTGTGGCCTCGGTGCGGCGACCAAGATTGCGTCCAACGGAAGCGCGATTCCGTCTGGCGTGGCCGACCTGCCTTTGGACGAGAGCACTTACTTGTGCATTATGTTGGTGACCGGCACATAACTTCAGATTACACAACGCGCGGAATGCCACCAGGCCAAGCCGTAAGAAAGGCGATTGTAAAGCCGAGCACGAGTCTGCTCAAATGTGAACACGAATCCAGTCCAAAAGCTGTTGCGCGCACGTCAACGCCTGCGAGAACGCGACATCAACAGGGCTCGCCGTCGCTGCCCATGTTCGCCCAACGAGGCCGGGTTCGGCTAAATTAATCAGATAAAGGACGGCCACGAGATAAGCCGCAATCATTGCTGCGACTACGGCACGGTACACCCACCGTCCCGCCCGTAGCTGATTTTCAACCAACTCGTTCCAATCGGCGTCCGACAAAAATGCATATAGCCGGATCCGCCAGTCCGCCCGACTGTGGTTGCTGAGGGCATAAAATCGGGCGTTTGAGATGATCGTAATCATGAGGCTCACCATCAGAAGGCCGGCGGCAGCTAAGGTGATCAGACGGAGCACTTCCGGGTGTAGTATCGTAGTCGACGCAATTGGAGGGCTGCGCAAAGCCAAAACGAGCGCTGCAACCGCGAAATCTCTCCACAGTGCGGCGAGTAGGTCCCGCGTTGCCTGCTGTGTCTTTGCGACCTCCTCCTGGAGTCCTTTCCGCAATTCCGCTAACGATTTGAGCGCTTCCCCGCTCTGATCTTGGAGATAGAAGGCAAATTCGTCTCGCGCGCTTGTGAGGCTATGGCGCAATACGTGCGCAAGCCCCCCCGGCCAGGTGTCAGCGTCTCGCCAGCCGAGGGAAAGCTCACGGTTGAGGAAGAGGAATTTCGCTTCAGCGTCGCGACGTGGAAAGTACACCCATCGCACCGCTTCCACGAGCAACAGGAAGAATTGGTCATTCCAGATGGCAGGATTTTGGGCGATCGCAATCGGTTGCGCCCGTGGCCCCTTCAAAATAACATAATTAGCCCCGTCGATTGCGCGAATTTCAAAAGGTAAGGCGAACGCAAGGCTTCTGCCCGCGAGTGTGCGCCACTGCGTAAAGAGGAGCGAAGGGTGTGCGGGCGGAGCGACAAGCAACCAGGGGATGACTGAGCTTGCCGTGTGCATATGAGTTTGATCACGAACTAGCTTGCGAGGTAATTCCAGGTCATCTGTAACTCCGGCGTATTGTTGGGGCCCACCCCAGGGACAGATCAATAAATTTCCTGTCGCAAACGATTCAAACGCTGCCGCCACCCAAACGGCTTTTGGAGTGCCGGTAGCTAACTCGTTCAAGGATGCGATGGCGCCCTCGTTTGATAGGAAATAGTTCCATTGCGGATTAAGACGCTTTCGGATTATCAGCACTAAGTTGTCATTTCGAACATTGTCGAAAGCAGCGGTAGTCAGGTTGATCGGACCCCCAACTGCTCCGTTGAGCTCGACAGTTCCAAAATTCTCTGCGACTGCTTCTTGTGAAAGCGCAACGATTGCTGCAAAGCAACCCTGATCCGCACACCGTCCAGATTGTATTCGAAACCACTCGATGGTCTCATCGGTCGTCGCCCCGGGCGTATGCAGAAGTTGGATGACAGCAAGGGCGCGATCAGCGAATGTCATTAGGGCTGCTCGATCAGGCTCTTAGTTCGAATGGTAATGATCGTGAAGCCGTCGTCCGCCTTTGAGATGTGGACGTAATCGCGAGCCTCTGGAGAAACCTGGAGCCCTACTCCTTCAATCGTGCGATATCGGGCTGGACCGGTACTTTGCAGACCGGCAGCGTCAAAATCGAACACCTCGCCCTCCAGGTCGCGCTTTTTTAGCTCCTCCCTGAAGGTTGCCTTTAACTCTTCGGAGGCGTTTGCACCAAAGAATCGATCCACAAACCCATCAGAATCGAATTCTGGCTTCTTGCGAGCCAGTTCGGTCAAATTTGGGCGCCAGTTTTGTATCAAGTTCGCTGGTAGCGTGTCTTGGTGGGCTTTGATGGTTTCGTAGACAGCCTTTCCTACCTCAGCGGTCATTTGTTTGTTTTCGTATTTTCGTCGCACGTTGAGAAACCCGCGGAAGAAGTCAGTAATGTCCTTACGAACCGTTCTATCAATAACGGTCAACTCTCCTCCCGTTCGGGCGAGTTCGATCAAGGCCGACTTGTGGAGCGCATTAGGCGATTCTGTGAAGCTGTTTTGAACAGCACTCAAAAGAGCACGACGGGTTTGAACCCTATACGTCAACACCCTTTCATGATCGTACTTGATCAATAAGAACAGTATCTTGCTTCCGGCCGCGAGTCGCATGAGTATCAATACGCCGGGCTTAATACGCTTATCCTGACGCGAATGAAAATCTATCGCGAGTTCCTTTGATATCGGAACGAACTGTTTAGGTGTTTGCATTACTTTTCTTAGAAGCTCCAAAGTGCGGGAGCCGTCGACAAACTCAAAACGATTGCCGCGCAGCGTCTCGCGCGCTCGATCAAGAAAGAATGGCTCGAAAGGGCCGAGAGGGGTCTCGTCAAATAAGATAGGCTTCTCTTCGCCGTGGTGCACCACATGGAAAATGAAGTTTCTAATCCTGAGGGAGGAAAGTTCCCCTTGTGAGAGCATGGCGCGACTCGCAGTTGTTTAGGGTTGTGTCCAATGCGAATTCTACCTATTATAGTATTCCTCACGCATGGGAAAGGGCAATTAGTTAGCTGCGCGTCAGCCCACAGTTGGAGCTTAAGATGCGGGTAATTCAAAGCGCGATTGCTCTCGGAGTGCTGGCGGTTTCGTCGGGGCCTGCTTGGCCGTGGGGAATGGATGGGCACCACACAGTCGGGATGATCGCCGACATCTTTCTGAAAAATGATCCAGCGGGCGCGGCTGCCCAACAGTTGTTGGGCGCGACGCTATCGGAGCAGCGGTTTGGGCTGATTGCGCAAAAGGTAATTGCAACAGGCCGTTCACTCCCGACGAGAAGGTTATGTGCAGGCTAATCCCCACACCCATGGTGTTTCGCCTCTTGCGGCGCTGGACTCAGGTCACGTTTCATCTTCGCTGTCGCCCTACAACGGAACTGCCGGTGTGATCGAGCTCGAAGAGGATCGTGCCGTTACCTCATTGAGTGAAGAGCTACAACGGCTGGGGCACCGGATAAAAATCGGGCCGCTTCAGAGCGGCCTCGGATTCGTAGCGTGGCAAGGTGGCAGGTGGTCAACGGCGGCCGATGCTCGTCGCGACGGCAGCTCGATTGTCAGGAACGCCACCGAGCATCCGACGGTCCATTGAGTACTTGGCTCTGCTCATCCCATCGTACGGGCAGCGGCTTCATAATTCGCTTGAGCATGAGATCGGACGAATATCGGCCATCGAGGATTTCGGTGACGATCTTTGGTGCGAGGAGCGTCAGGCGAAGAACGCGACAGGCATAGGATTGATTGACATTTTCGGCCTTCGCCAGCTCAGTGATTGAAGCATGCTCTCCGCTCTCAATTTTCAGTCGCCATCGGTGGGCTCTGGCAAGCGCCTTGAGAAGCGCGTTCTCCGTTCTTTGCTTCGGTACGTCGTGAGATAGTTTGTATTGACGTAATTCCCCATCCCCATCGACGTCAGAAATGATCGTTTTGCGGCCGCCGTGGATCGCGAACGTCATTGGGACGTGGACCGTGATTGTCGCGGGCTCGGAAGAATTTTTCATGCGGCGATCCTGGTGTCGGCGGCGCGCAGGTCTTGTACGAGGCCGGCAAGCCCGTCCACACGGAGAGTGATGTCGGCGCCGCGTTCCGAAATATCGACCCGCTGGACAAGAAGCTGAACGATCCGCGCCTGTTCGGCGGGGAACAGCTCAGCCCACAGCGCATCGAAGCGGTGCAGCTCATCGCGGACTTGACGCTCGGTCAGGTCTTTGAGCGTCTTCCGAGCAGCCCGCCACGTGGCGACGATGATCTCGGGGCTTTTAACGAGTTCGCGGATTTGGGCGAGGACAGCGTTCTCAATCTGCGCCGCCGGCACGCGGCGGATAGGAGAGGGCGATTTGCCCGTCCGGATGACATCCTGAGAAACATAGTAGCGATACAGTCTCCCGCTTTTGCGGGTGCTTGCGGGCGTCATAGGCGTGCCGGTCGGTCCGAACATCAGGCCCTTCAGCAGGGCGGGCGTACGGCCTCGCGGTCGCTTGGCGCGTGTGCTAGGGCTTGCGTTGATGAGAGCGTCAACCTTGCCCCAGAGTTCGCCGGCGATGATGGCGTCGTGCTCGCCGGGGTACGCCGTACCCTTGTGCACCGCCTCGCCGAGGTAAACCCGGTTATGCAGGATCCGGTATAGGTAGCCCTTGTCGATTGGCTTGCCCTGCTTGTTGAGCGTGCCCTCCGCACCTAGCGCCTCGATCAACTGCTGCGGCTGGATGCCACGCGCAAATCGCGTGAATATCGAGAGCACGACCTCGGCTTCAGCCCCGTTGACAATGAGCTTGCGATCTTTGACGTCGTAGCCGAGCGGCGTCCAGCCGCCCATCCATATGCCCCGGCGGCGGGAGGCTGCTATCTTATCGCGGATGCGTTCGGCGGTGCTCTCCCGCTGATATTGGGCAAACGATAAAAGCATATTGAGGTGCAAGCGACCCGTGGAGTCCTTGGTGTTAAGCGTTTCTGTGACACTGGCGAAGGAGACATTCTTGCGGTCGAAGATATCGACCAGCCTCCCGAAATCCATGATATCGCGAGTGAGCCGATCTACCTTGTAGATCACGATCACGTCGACCTTGTTGGCTTCGATATCGGTCAGCAGCCGCTTGAGAGCGGGGCGCTCCAAGGTGCCTCCTGAGACGCCACTGTCGTCGTAGCGATCTGGCAGCAGCACCCATCCATGGCCTTTTTGGCTAGCGACATATGCCTCGCAAGCGTCACGCTGGGCATCCAGGCTGTTGTACTCCTGCTCCAGACCGTCCTCGCTGGACTTCCGTGTGTAGACCGCGCAACGAAACTTGCGGGTGAGGGGGAGCGGCGCGGTCATGCTTGCCCCCGCATGTTCTTGAGACCGAAGAACACAAGGCCGTTCCACCGGGTGCCGGTGATGTGGCGGGCAATGGCCGACAGCGACTGGTACGGCCGGCCTTGATACTCAAAGCCCTCGTGGCGGACCGTGACGCTATGCTCGACGCCCTTCCACTCGCGGACAAGCCGCGTGCCGGCGATAGGGCGGTTGTTCAGGGCCGTTCGGCGCCGGGGCGCTTACCCTCAAGTTCGTCGGCAATCGCGTCCAGCCGCTCCAGCGTCTCCGCGCTGAGGCCGCCATAGGCCAACTCTTGGATACGGTAGCCGAGCCTGTGCTCGAGGAACCGGCGGTTATAGGGCGGCGGCTCCCCCTCAAAGAGGTCGCGCCATTTTCGCTTGAGTTCGGCGATCGGGGCGGCCTTGAGGGCGGCCAGCTGCGCCAACACGGTGTCAGCGGGCATCTGGCATTCTCCGGTTTGCAGGGGTCGGATGACCGCTCCTAGGGGCCGATAAGTCGAGCAAATTCTCCGGCTTATCGGGCGATTTTTCGCTGGACTTCGGGGCAGAAAGACGTACCAGCCCGGCGGCCAGAATCTCGCCGATTTCGGATATTTGCGCCCCTGCCGGCGGTGAGTCGGCGCGCGGAAATGTAGTCACGCTTTGCACAACGCAACTCCTGTTCAACGACGACGTGGTGGTGAGCGGTATTCGGCCGCCGAATTGGCGGCCAGTCGGAATTCATTGGTCAGTGCGGCGGCGACGCCGGCGAAAAAAAGAATTCTCGCCGGATTCGAGTTCAAAAAATCTCTGCGTGTGGGGCCAGGCGGTTACGGCGCCTGGAGTCGCATTAATTAAACCCCCATCCCCCTAGTGGAGAGCATTGGGGCCGGGCCACGCCGTTCACGGCTGGCACGCGCCGTACAAGCTTGTCCCGGCTTGATATGGCGCCCAGGTACTGGCATCGTATCCGCGTTTGCGAGCATTAGAGAGCGTAGTTGAGGATTTGATGAGTAACTGTCGCTGCGTAATTTAATTCGAGCATTCAATCCTTTGAGCTTGTGTTCTTTGTTATTAGCGAGAGTCACGATGGTTTTTCTTATAGGATGTTTTTTGCAATTCCGACTTTTACGTGTCCTCACCTTTAATCTCCCTATTTGTAAACTCAAACCGTCGAACGTTCGCGCTCACCCCCGAAGGCCTTTGATAAATTGGCCTTTCTGTTGGCGCGACAATTGACTAGGCCACCTCGCCCGGCCTCCCGACGCTCGTGTCGTTGCTCCTGCGGTGAAAGCGCGGCTTACACCCGCAATCGAACTATGGGCTGCAGTCACTCAGGCAACACCGCTTCCGTCGGGTCAAACGGCGGCGCATCTTCGGGATTTATCGTCGGCACGTCATGGAGCTTGATATCGAGGTAGCGGCGCACCCGGCCGTCTTGCCGCTCATGGAGCGTCTTCATTACGCGGCCGAACTTAGTCTCAAAGACGGGATTTTTGGCGTTGGCGTGAGCCCAGTCCCTATAGGCATTGTAGAGCGTGCGCGCCGTAACAAACTCACCTGGACAGCGTTCGATGCAGTCCCGCGCGAATTGGCCTATGGAATCCATTTCATCACGATAGTCCTGCGTCGCCGCCGCACCTCCGGTGCGACGTAAAAACCATTGTTGAGAAAATCGAGCGCGCCATCGATGAGCCAATTCAGAATGCCCGGCGCCTCCTTGAGCAGATCGGTGAGCACGTCCTCGAGATTGCGCTGATCTGCCGGCGCAATCGTCTCGGTCCAGTGCATCACCAGAATGCGGCGCCAAATGCCGTTATCGGTGCCGTCGATTTTGGGAAAGCCGTTGCCGCTCATATGCGGCTTCGCCATGTAGGTGAAATCGACGTATCCTTTGAACAGTGATCGCGCGGTGATGCGCTCGCCGCCGGTGATCTGCTTGATCAACGCCTCCTGCAACGGCTTATCCGCAGGGACTTCCGGTACGCGTAGCATGCGCTTGCCAAATAGCCGCATGATATCCGGCGAAGCTTGGCCGGCTCCGCGATCCGTTTTGCCGATAAGCGTTTCGGGAGGTAGCGATACGGCAAAGTCCGGTCCTAATAGCCGCGTCAGCGTTTCGAGGAATACGCTCTTGCCGTTGGCGCCCAGGCCATAATGGTACATGACGTTTTGAACCAGCACGCCAAGTAACCCGATGCCGCAGTATTGCTGTAGCGTCCGGCGCTTCTCCTGCTGCGCGGGTAGCGGCATGAAACGATCAAGGAACTTCTGCCAGCTTGGCGCCACGGCCTCAGGATCGTACTCGACGGGAACCAGCGCGGTAATCAAGTCGGCGCGGTTGTGACCGTCATACGCTTCGACTTGCCACTTGAGTCGCTCGGCATCAGGATCGGGGCATTCGAGATCACGCCCTTGCACAAAATGCAAAGTGTGGCGCTGGGTAGCGACGACATAGGGATTGGCGTTGAAATCCTCTGGATCACGACGCAGATGTGGGGCCGCGGTGGCTAGCATGGCCGCGATACGGGCCATGTTTTTTGATGACACGGCGAACCTGCGCCGCGCCGCTTTTCGTTTGTAAAGCGCCTCGCGCGCGCTGGAGCCTGCAAGGATTTTTTCATCTAGTACCCGAATTTGAGCATTTTGTTCGTCGTCGAGCTTGGATTCTGGAATGAGATCGAACGCTTGACGCTGCTTCGCTGCTGCGTCAGCCGTTTTGATCAACTGCAGTTCTCTCGGTGTGGCCGACATTACGTCAGCTTCGCGCATGATCAGGTCGCCAACACGCTGCGCCAGGAGAACTGCACCAGCAGCACCATTACCGAGGTCCCAGTAGCGTCCGCTCCAGACCAGGTACGAGCCGCCGGCGACTTCTTTTTCCAGCCGGACTAGAATGTCGCCGCCGAAATAGGCGCGCAGACGTTTCCCATTGTCGGTGTCGGAATGGTCAAACTGGGCGCATTCTGCAAGACACGGCAGCAGCGTGGCTTCGGTGGTCGCCGCTGGTGCAGCGAGGGTTGGTGGATTTTTTTGAGCCAAAGACCGGGGTTGCGGGCCGGCGTATGCGCCGGGCACGCCGGCGAGGGCGGTCGCGGCATCCAACATTGCAGCAATGGCGTGGGCGGTGGATCCGGCTTTGGTGGCCGGATCGGATGTGGGATTAGTCATGTCGCCAATACGTTCCTTTTCGACAAAATTTACGCAGCGTCTTTCAAACCGAGATTGTCCTGCTGCGCGAGTGGTGGGGGTCCAATGAACATATCCGGCTGTTTCAGCGCTTCGCCGATGCGGTGACAGGCGATGTCGAAATAACCAGGATCAATCTCGACGCCGGTAAATTTGCGGCCCAGCCTTACGGCGGCGACGCCAGTGGTGCCGGAACCCATGAATGGATCGAGGATGTGATCGCCGATGTTGGAATGCGTATTGACTAGCCCGGTGATAAGCTCGATCGGCTTTTCGTTCGGATGCTGGCGCTTGTGCGGCGGCGCCGGCATCATCGACAGGATATTTGGAACCGCCCGACCGTGGACATTCCAGCGAATGCGGCCTCCAGCTCGATGCGCGATCATGATCATTTCATACTGGCGTCGATAACGATGCCCAAGGCCAGGATTGCGTTTGTCCCAAATGGGCAAATGAAAAAATTGCAGACCTAAACGGTTCATGCGTTCCGCAAGCCAAGGAAAGGTTAACCGTGGTCCACCTCCGCCCGAGGTGAATACGCAACATGCCGACGCGTCTTTAGGCAACAGTCGGGCCGCCTCAGTCAGCATCGCATCGACGACCTCGCGCATCGACGCCTCGTCGTCGTTCGCGATCGGCTTGTTCTCGATGCCGCGAAGCGCATTAAGTGCGGCATTGAAATCGCCGTCATGGTTGGAATTTCCATAAGGTGGGTCGGTCACGATAGCATCGACCCCTCCTAGCATCGGCAAGATGGCACGGCAGTCGCCGCAATAAAGTGTTACGCCATCGGCCAGCGTTTCCATGCGCTCGCTCATGTCACTCCTCCAATAATTTGTCGAAATCGGCATCGGTCGACGCCATCAGCGCCCGCAACACGCGGCCCTGCTAGGCATGCGCAACGCGCCGCCGGAACATGGCGGAGGTCGAATTGCTACGTCACAAAGCCGCCGGCTTTGGCTTTGATCGAGCGCGGTTGCTGGCACGAAATTGGCGTCGACTTGGAAACGGCCGCCGTGCTGATGATGCTAACGGTCCCCGCCACAGAAGCGGCGGGCGACGGCAGTAAAAGCCCATATTTCCAGTAATGCGGAAGCATACTCAGATTTCACGACATGGCAAATCGGACCGTTCCGCGCCGAGATTGACGACAGAGTGGCCGTCAGGCCGCGATTTGTATGGTGTCACTGCCCGCTACCACCAGTTTGGCCTGGTCCAGCATAGGCTGTCTTTGGGCAGCCTGCGCTGCCACCTTATGCACTGTCCGCGACCGCACGGCGGATGCTGGCGGCTCAGCCCAGGGCGTCGCCGACGCGGTAAGCGGCGTCGCCCCGTGTTCCTTCAACTTACCGGCAAGTTGTGACCGCAAAAACATCAGCGCGTGCCACCAGAGGGTATATTCGGCGCGCTCCTTAGCAACGCATATAATTGACGGGTCATCCCAGGATAGCGGGGAGCGCGGTTGGCCATACCAACGGTCGTTGCCGTACTTCCAATGAACCACGTTTGCGTCGATCAGGCGACCATTGACGTCGAGCCGTAGCACCTTCGGCCGCCGTCGATCGCCGCCGCGGAACGTCTGGCACGGCCGCGGATGCTCGAGCCGCAGAATTGGGGGCCGTTTGAGGATCGCACAGTTGATCATCAGGGCTGCCACATCGGGTCGCACGCCGCGCGCGGCATTGATTGCCAAAGGATCAAGGTCGGCCAAGTGACCTAGCAGCCTTCGCGCCCAATTTGCCGGCAGACTCACGCTGACCCCGAAACGGTATAGCGCCTTGGCAACGATGAGGGAGTCTGGATGCGCCTCGCCCTCGAGATAGCAGCCGGTCATTTCGTGAAGCTGCACCGTCAATTCCGGCCGAATATAGTTGCTACCGGACGTCTTATCAGCCAACGCCGCGCGTTCGATGGTACGCACCACATTCTGCATCGTGTGGGCGCCCTTCGGTAATTCGTCGTTGAGCACCCACTCCAAAAGCTTGTCGATGGTCAGACGCTTGATCATTGTTACGCAGGTCCTACTGTTGCGCCGCGCGTGCTGGGACTTTGATCGTCGTGGCCGAGCAAGTACACGGCACGCCGGCCGACGCGCAAAAGCTACGCGGCAATCTCTAAGGCGACATTCGTCGCGATGATTCTGATCACAGCTAAATGCGGATGGTGGCCAACATGGTCCACCCCGCGAAGCCCCAGCCTCTGATTACATTATACTCAGGAAAAGGCGTCGTGCGGACCCCATAACATTGTTGTTGAAATTTAATCTTTCGCAACGGCATCGTGCAGACCGGAAGTGGGGTCGACGTCTGGTCGTAGCCGGCGACCAGAAGATTTCCTGGGGTCAAAGCCGCTAGCATCAGGCAAAACGGCCAGGTGAAGGAGTACATAAGGGGGAATCATCCGCCGCTCCGCCTGCCGTCCTCGTGAACCTCACTCGCAGTTGAGGGATTGCGACCCACAATTCCTTTTCTAAAATTGCGCTTCCGTGACGCCAATTCGGTTCAGCGGCCGGTAGTCGAGTGGATCCTGAAGACGTCCGCTCCGACAATCGATACATAACCGGGAATTATCGTGCCTCCGACGTCCGGTACGCACTCGCAATCATGTCCGCTTTTGGGGGTGAGTTCAACCGGTCGACGCAACACCCCTCGCTGGAGCGCACCGACTGTTGGTGCCGGAGCAATTTCTCCATTAAGAGCCAAGACATTAGACACCGCTCTCGTTCCTTCGAGCGGCTCAGGCGTTATCCGCCAATATTGGCAGCTCTTCCAGCCCTCTCAGCGCTTTGCCTTCAGCTGCGGCATGAACCGTGTCCGCGCATGTCCCTCCATATGCATGCCATTCCAACGTGGCGGATTAGAGTGAAGGGGTGTTGCGTCGACCGGATGAGGTCGAAAACGACGTGACTGATGCCGACGGCAGTGTATCGCCCGGTTATCGAAAGGTATTTCGCGTAATCAGCCCGGCTCGAAGCCCTTGGCCTTCAGGACTGGCGCTGCGTCCGGTCCGGTAATGAACTTGATGAACGCTTTGGCGGCATCGGGTGCTGCGCTCGCCGCGGCGATGCCTGCGGTAAATAGTGTCACGCTGCCAAGATTGCCCGGCAACGGTCCGAGTACCTCCGCGCCCGCGACCGGAATGATTTCCGAACCTTGCGCCACGCCCAATTCGGCTTCGCCCTTGGCGACAAGTTCGGGAGCCTGGGCGCCGGGCACCAGGATCGTCTTCGCTTTGAGTTCATCGGTCAGGCCGAGCTGATCGACAACCTTGGCGAAGTAGACGCCGCTGGCGCCGCCTTTCGCTGGGTCGGAATATGAAATCGATTTGGCCACGATCAGCGTATGTTTCAGTGCATCGACAGTGCCAATATCCGGCTTGGGGGTGCCTGTGCGTATGGCGATCGCAACCGGCGTGCCGCCGACATTGACGAGGCTGCCGGCCGCCAATTTCCCCTGCTTGAGAAGATCTTCCATCATCGGCCGGATCAGGACAGCAACGTCGTCCGCTTCGCCGTCGGCGACGCGCTGCTTCAACTGCGCCGCAAGGCCGTAAACCGTCTTCACCGTGCCGCCGCCGGTGCTTTCGAATTTCGCCGCAAGGTCGTCCAGTGTCGATTTCAGGGCGACCGACGCCATCACTTTGATCTCGTCGGCTCGAGCAAGTCCGCTGCCAGCCAAAAGCGATAGCGACAAAATGGCCGCGCCTAAGTAGGGTGCAGTACGCCGCATTCTCCTACTAATCATGCCGTCCTCCCAGCTTTCGATTTTTAAAAAGTATAATCAGCGCGGTCCGACCTCGCAATCGGGTTGGCTTTAGGCGGCGCGAGGCGATGTGGCCGGTTGGAGCGTACCTCGATGCGTCGCAGCCTCTCTGTTTGCAGCACTGCACTTTGTCACCTTCTAATCGGCCGCCTGGCAGGTTCGCTATTGCGGTCGCTATTGGGGCAACATCTGACATCGCCTGACAAAGGTCAAAATCGACGCTCTTGACCCATAGCGGGCATTGCACCCCAATTTTTGTTGTGGTGCACAAGCCCGTCCCACAGACTACCAGCGCTGTGGCAGAGTACAGTCGTCGCGCCCGAGTGTACGCCAAGCGCTGACATACAAACGCTCAACGCCGAGAACGGCCGCGCGCTAAAGGACCTGCACGCGGGACGCTAGCGATCACACCTAATTTCAGAACGCGTTCTTGCTCGCGATTGTACCAGATTATATCAGTGGCGCAGCATCTCGATCTGAAGCGGCGACAGCAGATCAGGCGCCGTGGCGGAGCCATAATATCTGGTCACGGTCATGCCGATGCCGGGTAGAACCTTCTCTGCCGCCGCAATGTCCGATTGGGAGCCTGCCAGATCTCCCTGTTGCGACCGCGCAAGACCGCGGCCGTAAAGCGACCAGGCATCTTTTGCATCGATTGAAAGCGCCGCATCAAAGTCGGCAATCGCTTCAGCGACGTTTGCCAATTTCAGATGGATGAACCCTCGGCGCGACAGCGCCAGGGTTTGGCGTGGCTGAAGACGCAGCGATTCGTCGCAATCGGAAAGCGCCGCGTGCAAATCCTGCCCGGCCGCGGTTCTGGCACCGCATCGGCTAGCATAGCCGAGAGCAAAGCTCGCATTGAGCCGGATCGTTTCGTCGAAATCCGCAATGGCGTGGTCGTATTCCTTCTTTGCGGAATAGGTCATGCCGCGTCCGTAGTAGGCAAGAACCCAGCCTGGATCGAGCCGGATCGCCTCGCTGTAATCGCCAACGGCGCGGTCGTACTCCATCTCTTTACCGTACAGTCGACCGCGATTGTTGAATGCGAAAGCGCTTGTCGGGTCGAGCCGGATCGCTTCGTCGTATTCGGCAAAGGCGGCGTCGTAATTCTTTTCAATCGTGTATTTGTTGCCGCGAATGCGGTGCCCCGAGCTGCTCGTCGCATCAAGTTGGAGCGACGCCTCGTAATCTCGCACCGCTGCGTCGCTATCGCCGTGGTTTTCGTATGCCACCCCGCGAAAACCCAAGGCCTCCGCCCGGTTGGCCGGCGTTGCGCCTTCTGATTCGATGATCGCGGTGCAGGCGCTGATTCTTTCTTCGAACGTCGGGACGCTCCTGCCGCTGCAAACGTCCCAGCTCGGCGCCTGCTCCGCGGTAGCGGCGGTCGCGAGCGCCACCCCAGTCGCCAAAAGGATTACGCGAAAGAGCACGGTTTGCCTCGTGAAGCCGACGTGAAAGGTCGTCGATCACCCCAGACGGGCAATTCCAAGTAGCAGATCGAAACCGATTCCTGCAAGAGCAGTGCCGTCGTCACTCCTGATCGAATAGGTCAGAATTTGCCGCGGTGCACTTGGTCGCAAATGGCCCACAGCGACAGATATCGCGACGCAGCGATTTGGTCGCTTTTGGGGCGATTGTGTTGCAAAACTCTCGTTGAGCCGAATCGCGAACGGTGATTCCGTTGGATTGAGACGGGCATCGTCGGGAGCGGCTCATGATGGGTCGGCGGGAAGGCAGACAAGGCCAGTTTTTTTATTC
>Ga0210395_10000640_pt1 | contig 26886 bp, 17 predicted proteins | sample IncBWH4OmetaG_FD_150861 | JGI IMG/M metagenome (GOLD analysis project Ga0210395, IMG submission 150861) | Forest soil microbial communities from Barre Woods Harvard Forest LTER site, Petersham, Massachusetts, United States - Inc-BW-H-4-O ... | reverse complement strand
GTGTTCAGCCGCGCTGAACGACATGAGAGCGCGAACTAACAAATGGCGTAGCAGAACCCACGCACTTCGGTAGCGCCAAATCTGGCGGCGCTCATACCTTGCGCTGCTGAGTCCGTCTGGACTACGATTCGCGGATGCGCCCAGCAGTACTCGCTCTCGCCTTGCTTTCTGGGAATAATACCAGCCGCGCACCGGAGGGTTGGTGCAATTAACGTTTCTAACAGTTCTAACACTTGGGATGGGGAGCGGTCGGTAACGCCTTCCGCTGACGAGACTTAGAAGTGAGGGATCCAGTTTCGATCCCCACCGCCCCTACCAACCATCCTTTTTCCCTTGAACAACTTAGGGATTTGTCGACGCGGTAAAAGGTGGCAATAAGCAGCGGCCACGCCTTCAGCGTGGTTATAAGAGTCAGAGACTTTGTTAGAAAGCTTGATGGCCTTGGGTTGTCTCGGCGCGAGTTTGAATCCGAGGTACAACGTGGCTCGGCAGTTAAGGCCGTTGGTTCTTTGGAGCGTTTCTGCCCGACAATAAGCATGGCTCCGGCGGCGAGGGACAAGGCTATTATTTCAGTCGTCCTGTCGTGGCCGAGCAGGCCGGGAAGATGCTTGAGTCCGGGATTCAACAAGGGGTCGTCCATTAGGGATTGAAGAGCCAAGTCAAGATCGCAGGCCCAAGCCGGTGGCTCCGTCTACGGTCGAGAATTGGGAGAGCCACTTGGAGAACCGGATCAACCCGAACAGCGGGGGACATGGCCCTGGGAGAGGTCAACAATCTGGCCATGAACGAGTTTGGGAAGTCACGGTGGATCTAACTATCTCCGATCTCCGGGTGCTTTGTATTTGGAATTATTTGGAATAGCGGAGACCCGCCCAAAAACATATGATTTATATGCGGTTTGCGTCGCTGGCTTGAATCGCCTCATTCCGCGTCACTTATCTGAATCCCGGGTGGTTTATGGGCAGGCTGGAAATGGTCCGCTGATGGCAGTCAGGGCACGGAAGCGGTTTGCAAATCCCTGCGGGGATAAATATTAAATTTCTTGGCTGGTGACAGGGCAGCGTTCTAACCAATTGAACTACGTCCCCATACCACCGAACACGCTCCAGGAACATTGAAAGAATTCGACGCCTCCGTAGCGACCTAGTCCACGGGATCCTCATCCCGAGTGCGGCCGACACGCGAGCCGCCGGTGAGCGACTCCACCAGATTGCTATTAACATCGAGCAGAGAGTCGCGGAACTTCGAGCACCTTGAACAAGGGCCGGAGCTCTTGCTGGGCCAGAACGATGTTCGATTTGCGTTCACAAAACAGATGGTTTCCAAACGCCTGTGGCGGCTTTTTCCAGGGCGTACAATCAATGACTTAGGGGCCGGGTTGACCGAGGATTCTATACGCTCCGTTCTGCCCCACCCAACGTCAATCCTTCACGACCGCCGTATGCTTCGCCGCGATCTTATCCGCCAGCTTGATCAGCCAATGGTAGTTTTTCGTACGTAGATCACCGGTGACGGTGTTGCCATGGGCATCGGCGGCTAAATGCCGATAGTCTTCGGCGATTTCCCGCAAAACTTGTGATGTCGAGAGCCTTTTTGCTCCGTCTTTGGGCAGCGTTTGAACTTCGATAATCTGTGCCGGGTTTATGACGGCGGTCACGTTGCCGTAGACGATGTGAATCTTTCGACCTGCGCGGTGTGATTTGATCGTTGTTATGTTTGCGTCCACGATGTGGCCGGAATAGAGGCGGACGCGGACGAGAGAGCCTACGCTGTAATCCATGCTATCAGTATACTTCTTGGCCTAGGTTAGTGATCGCCTTGAATTGGATCAGGCCGTCGATCGTCGTCGACGCGCAGTTCCGGCGTCAATCCTCCAAAACCGGCAAAACAAGACTAGGTTTGAGATTACTCAAGAATAGATTTCGGTCCCAGTACCCAAGATATCGATTAGCGTGGACCAGGAGCTGACGCCTTAATTATTGGTGCGCGGGTTCGGAAGCCTCTGTGCCCAAAACCACTTCGCAGTCTTTCACCTGCTCGCGGTCGCCAATTCGCAAAGGCGTGTCCGGGGTCACTCCCTCACCGCGGCATGTAATGCCGCGCAACACAACGCCTGCCGGATTTTTCAGAAGCTTGAATTCATAGCTGCCCGGGAGCACACGGCCAAACGCGAAGTGCCCGGCCCCATCCAGATCCCTGCCTTGGGCTGCACCCTCGTGTGATTTGATGCCGATCATGACTCCCGCGGGAATCTTGGCCAGCGTATCGTCCGACTTTACGATGCCTTGAATCCCTCCGAGTCCGCCAACGCGTAACTGCACAATCACGTCGCCCTTCGTAACATCGAACATCGTGTCCCCTGCCCCTTGATAATCTGAACCCAACCACGCCACACTCACCAACCTGTATCGGCCTGGCGGAATTCCTGGAATCACGTAACTGCCGTCTGGTTCTCGCCTCGAACTGTGGCTCCTACCTTCGATGCGCACCTCGTAACGATCCGGATTCGTCTGCCCTTCTGGACCGGACGGCCAGACGGTTACATTGTAACGCTGCTCCCGTTCAACTTTAATGCGAATGTCGTTCTGCGCTTCACCCTCCTTGAGCGTCAAGGCCTTCGCGTTTTTCGCTGAGCCGTCATCCCCGTACCAGGTTTCCCGATACCACCCTCCGGCGTCAGGGAATGCATTGAACCCGTCGGGGCCGTTCACGCAGACAAAATAGGTACCAGACTCGAGCTTTGTAAATACAAACCGTCCATTCCCGTCCGTCTTCACGGTGTCCACAAATCGCAGTCGAACTTTTCCCGGCTCTCTCTCCTCCTTGCGAACCGCGGTTACGGAGACTCCCTCCCCAGCGGATTCTCCGGTTGTACCGGTCAGAATTCCGCGAATGACAGCCTCACGCTTGAGGCGGAAGTCGATTCCATGAAGATGGGTGGTTTCATCGATTTGCAGCAATTCACCTCCGCCGGTGCCATCTCGGCTGTAGGTCTGCCACACAAATCCTTCGGCAGATGCTCTGATTCGGTAAGCAGCAGGCGTCACGCTTTCAACAAAGCGATATTCTCCATTTTTGTTACTTATCTCAGTCGGATATTGGCCATTCGAGGACACCATATGCGCTCGCTCTAGCTCAACGGTTGCGCCTTCGATGAGCTGTCCGTTGTCTGACCGAACTACTCGACCGGCAACCTGCGGTTCGCGTGTCTGGGCGTTCCCGATCGCGCATCCAGGAACCAACAACAAGAGGGCACATACTCTCGGAAAGTTGAAGTGCATACGCGACCTTTACCCGAATGTTATACCCATCCGTATGCTGCGGGCCCTGATTAACGAGCTAACCTCCCAAGTTCATTTTGGCGCTGAACTTTACGGGTAGGCATTGCACAATCACTACCAGATCTAATTTCGCCAGATTCCTCTCGCAGAGATTTTTTCCACTGCGCCGGGCTGGGCTTGCGCAACTCCCGGCTCACGCTCGATTTCTGGATCCCATAGCATCCAGTGAAGAACACTGAGTACCTGAAACTCCTCGAGCGTGCTTCCTGAGTGGATTCGGCCGACGCTCACCGCTAGGATCGCTTTAGCCAGTTTCTGGGGATCTACCTGACTAAATGTTGTTTCCCTGATGTTTTGGTCACACACACACCACAAAGCTCTGACCTGGCTGTCTATCGCCGTGCAGAACTCCGTTTGGGAGGGTTGGCCGAAAGTGCCCCACCAACTGCTATTGCCGCACCATCGCCAGTGTCACGTGATCTGCGATGAATACCACAATCAAAATCCACATAACACCACCCAAATAGAGTGCCCTGAAATACATCTCCTGCTTCGGCTTTGCGTATGGTTGGACAGCGGCGATGACTCTCTCGCCGACTGTCCACATCGCCCGGGTGCAGGTCCCACCTAATATTAAGCCAATCAATATTGCCAATGCATAGCCGCTGAAGCCTACTCTTGCCTGCTTAGCCCCTTCGACTGCGGCTATAACAGATATCAAAAAACAGATTGCGTTCAGCATAGTCCACAGCATGATGTCAGCATCCGCCTTTTACTGCCGTTGCGGCTCCAGCGCCTGCCATACCGGAGGCACCGGCAGCTGCCGCCGCATCCGGGCCCGTTCCTAGCCATTTGCCAAGTGAGCCCTTACTGGGCATGAAACGGTTCGCAATATCTCGGCCCAAATTCCAAAAGCCCCGAGTTGCGGGTGGATTGATGTTGTCACCGACAAATCCCCCGACTAAGCTGACACCAGCCACGCCGCCAACAATCGATCCCGCGCTGTATGAAGCCCCGGCTCAATTGCCATTAGAACCTTGGTTATAACCCTGGTAAAGGGCGCCAGCACCGCCAACGGCTCCAACTGCAAGTAAAGCCCCTGAGGCTACGGGTGCCGAAACGACACCGGCGCCCACTGCGCCCGCAGCGAGAAGACCGACGCCAACGGCTATAGCAGCCCCCACTGCAGCACCTTTGAGGAAGCAGCCAACACTCCGGCCTACGCCGCCGCTGCGGCTATATTGCCGCGATAACACTGTCGACCGCCTCGCGCCTCCCGGTCTAATAGTCTGCAACTCACGATCAACGTAGCCACAGGAAGCTGCTGACTAAGCGCACCATCCAGAATCCAAGGAATCCTGCACAGACGGCCCAAATCAAGACAGCGAGAGAGAAGACTTTGCCATACCTGGCTTGCACAGCTTCAGGCTTCTCTCTAGTGGTGGCCGCCATGCCTAGTCCTGCCCGCTGAACACTGAAGAAGTTCACTGCGGCCAATATGAGCGCTAACGCGATAGCAATGAAACCGTGCCCCGTGACGTGTTGCTCCTGCACTGCAGATATAGCGCCGACGAGCAGGGCAGTCGAACTGATGATGGCGAGCAAAATAAGCAGCATGATTAGTGACACCCCGCCCCAAACAGAGAACTCAGCCATCCGCCAGCACCTGTTGATACACCTGCGGAGGCATGAGTTGGACCAGTTCCCATCCAATCTCCAAGAGATCCTTTGCTGGAATCGTATGCTTGTGCACTCCAAATCCCTTACGCAAATAAACCTTATTTCAATACTAAAAGCATTTATATTCAATGATAAATAAACATGGTAAGTCGTTGAGGCTAAGAAATCGCCTCATTCCGCGTCACTTATCTGAGTCCCGAGTGGTTTGTGGGCAGCTGCGCGCGTGCCTCTGCCAGGCCCGATGTGAAGCCTGTGGAGATGCGGCGCTGTAAGGCTGATCGATGAAGCAGGAACCCGCCGAAGCGACCATGCGAAGCTGTCATATCTCCGCCGTAGGAATCCTCGCCATTGATGGCGAGGAGGAAGTCAACAGGCTGCTCGATTTCAGGACCTACTTCAACAAACATCGCAGGCATGCCTCACGGGAAGGGCAAACGCCGGATACGCCCGGGTCACGGCCAATCCCCAATCCCCGTTCGTTTCGATGGCAACCACACTGTCGGGCCCTCTATCAGACACCGGTGGCTGCCTGACACGTCGGTTTAGGCAGGGCTCAGGTCAGAGACTTAATCGACCCTCTTTTCGAATCGAAAGTTCCGGATGCGGCCGGCGTTGAGGACCAAACCGGAGATGCGCTGCCTGGAATCACGCGTGAAGCGCGCGGTGCCAATGTCCCCGGTAAAAACGTCGCGCACAGCTGGCCGAAGAGTCTCTGGTTTGTTCTTCAGCCTCGTAAGACTCAAATTACCGTCCTGCAGCACAATGCGGTAAACCGGGTCGATTTCTTCGCTGACGTAGGCGCCAACATACTCACGCAGTTCCGTGCCGCTCGGCGTAAACGCCGTCGCGGATTCAAATATGTCCGGCTTTTCGCCCCCGAAGCTCTGTTCCAATCGGCGTGGCTTTTCCGAGCTGGCGGGCAGGAATCGTATCTCCACCTGATCGCCCCAGGGAACGTCGGCAACGTGGAAGCTGGTTTCTCCGGCGGGCTTCAGGGTATGAAACTCGTCGCCGCCAAGGTTGATCTGCAGCTTGCCATCCTTCACCATGATTTGATGGAAGTTATCATCTTCCCGGTTCCAATAAGTCCCCGCGAGCGCGGCCATCTGCTCTGCGCTAAGTGGCGCTCCACTGCTCTTTGCCGTCTCTTTCGCAGGGGTTGATTCGGGAGCCTTGAGGTCCTTGGCGAGAAGGATATCTGCGACCTGTCGGACCAACGCAGGCGGATTTGTATCCGCCGCGTTGCAGAGCACCGCTGCGGAGAAGTGCTGCTCCGGAAATCGTGTCATGTCCGAGCGATACCCGGCATCGCCGCCGGCGTGGTCTACCGTTGGCAGGCCTTTGTACTTGCCCACCACCAACCCAAAAGCATAGTCGAGCTGCTCGCCGTTATTGAGCTTGCCGCGTTCGAGCATTTGCTGGAGGAACGTCGGCCCGCCAAGCCGCGGGTCATAGAAATTCTCATCCCACAGTTGGAGGTCCTCCACCGTGGTGTGCAGACTCGTTGCGCCCACGGTGTCGAAGTTCGTGACGCTCAGCCGGAAGGGCTTGTTTTTGTCTTCCTGTCCGTACCCCAGAGCATTGTGCTTAACGATCTCTGCGTGGTCGTCTCGGAAATGCGTGTGCGTCATGCCCAGCGGCTCGAAAATATTCTTGGCCGTAAACTCGCGCAGAGACATTCCGCTTACTCGTTTTACGATCAGTCCCATCAGCGTGTAACCCGTGTTGCAATAAACGTGCTTCTCGCCCGGTTTGAAGTTCAGATCCTTCTGCCGCGTCATCACGGACATCACGTCGTCATCGGTAATCAAATCCAGGGAATAGCGCCACCCCGCTAGCCCAAGTAGCGACCACTGATCGCGCAGCCCGCTGGTGTGGTGAACCAGATGCCGAATCGTAATCCGCTCCCCGAAGTCAGGCAGGTCGGGAATGTATTTTCGCACATCGTCATCCAGCGAAAGTTTCCCCTGCTGCGCAAGCAACACGATCGAAGCAGCCGTAAACTGTTTCGACATCGACGCCACATGGAACACCGTCGCGGGCGTGATCGGCACGTCGTCATTCAGATTGGCCATGCCGTAGCCGTGCTTGTAGATAATTTTCCCGTCTCTGTAAACCCCCAGCGCGCACCCTGGCGAGTCGCTCTTGTCCCACTTTTCGAAAACCTTGTCCACCTGCGCTTTGACATTTGAAGGCAGCGGTTGTGGTTGTGTCTGTGCGGCCGATCGGCCACAGAGTATGAGCAGAAAAAGTACGGCAAGATTGAAACGCCTCACGTAGGTCCTCCCATCAAATCGCGGTTCAAATCATCAGCGGCAGCGTACTGCGCGGCTCGTTTGAGGTAAAGGCCCAAACGCGTGGACGGCCACCCGGGACTGAAATCCTTCATCTCTTCGAACTTCTTCGGGATCTCTTCATGGGGGCGGCGGGCGCGGCTTTGATGGTACAGCGGTCGATCACTCAATGGTCGGACCTACTCGAAAAAACAGGAGACTTGGCCGATCCAATATCTCGTTCCCGGCGGCGCGTATATTCACCAGAAAAACTAACCGGCCGCGAGCTACTTGTGAAAGCTAAGAATCCCGAAACGGCTCGGCATGTGAAACGTCTGCCCCTGTGGAATTGCGCTCCAGGCAAGAAAAAGCCGCTTGTTATCATCTCCGTGCCCGGCAGCGCGAAAAAAATTTACCCGCCAGGCGTCTCCTTCGTGAACTGTCTTCGCATTGATCGCGGAAAGCGGAATGCGCATTTCCGCCGTCCACGTATGCCGCTTGGCATCGATCTGGGTCGCGTGTTCGAAGCCGGAATTCCACGATGCGTCGTTAAACGGATTGTTCTTTTTCTCGATTTCTAGATCAATCCATTGATTGTTGGGCGCCACTTCGAATTCGTAATAATGGGTCATCCGCTCAGGTTGGGGGTTTAGAAATACCTCCACCACGTCACGATTCCAAAGTTCCCAGCGCTCTTTGGAAATATCTTCTCCTTCGAAAATATTCAGCAAATCGTACCGGCACACGAAGGCGAAATAGATAAAGTGGTCTGTCCAGGCAGCGGCAACGCGCGTCAAGGCGATGGGATTCTCTGTCCTGCCAGCCTTGTCTCGGTCGAGTTCCGCCCAATTTGCCTTCTTCCAGATTTTCTTGTCGAGATTACCGTCAGGTGCAAAATCTGCCGCGGAATATTTTGCTGCTATCTCGATGCTGCTTGAATACCGAGTCTCGTTTTCCGGCGCGGCTGATTGGCCAAAGTTTGATTTCGGATTGCAAACGCCAACGCCTGCGAGAACCGACAGCAAAACAGCGTTACGCCTGTAAGTTTTCATCGAATATCCTTGATCGTAATCCCCTGAGGGATTCACCGCAAGACTTGCCGGGTTTGAATCGGCAGGCAATTTATGCCACTCTGCCAATCGAAAGTAAACGATGTAGAAGAAAATAAAGAATAATTTGAATCCAAACTGGAGGAGTCCCCGTGCCGTTGCTGACAAAAGTTTCAGGAGGCACACGTGAGCGCAATGAATCGTAGGCGTTGGCTGGAGAGCGTAAGCTCAGCTGCGATTGCGGGAGCTTTGCCTGTGCCATCCGGCATCGCGCAATTAAAGTCTCCCGAAGGCTCCGGCAAAATGAAACTCGATCTCGCCGACTTCCAGCCGAAGAGCATGCTTCATGTGCCGGAAACAAAAGTTCACCGCTCGCGCTATCCGCTGATTGACATCCACACCCACCTCTCGATTCGCTCAAAATCGGTGAATGGCGTCGGAATTGGCGAGAAAATGGATTTTCTCGCGACGCCGGAAACGTTGTTGCCGGTCATGGATCGCAGGAATATCCGCATCATGGTGAACCTGACCGGCGGCTCGGGGAAGGGGCTGGAGGAATCCATCCGGAAATTCCAGCAGCCACACCCCGATCGCTTTCTAACGTTCACCGAGCCTTCGTGGGATCATGCCAATCAACCGGGGTATGCCAAATTCCAGGCCGAGGAAATTGCCCGTGCTCATCTCGCAGGTGCCCGTGGCGTAAAAGTACTAAAAACTCTTGGACTGTATCTGCGCGAAAATATTTCAGAAGGTGCTCTCGTCAAAATTGACGATCCGCGTTTTGATCCTATGTGGGAAGCCTGCGGAGCGTTGGACATTCCGGTCGCCATTCACGTATCAGACCCGGAAGCCTTTTTTCTCCCTACGGATCGCACTAATGAGCGGTTTGAAGAACTAAACAATCATCCGGATTGGTCCTTTCATGGCAAAGATTTCCCCGGCAATGCGGAATTGCTTGAAGCTCGGAACCGCGTTCTGGCGAAACATCCGAAGACTCAGTTCATCGCGCTCCATGTCGGAAACAATGCGGAAAATCTCCCCTATGTAAGCGAGTGCATGGATCGCTTTCCGAATATGACGGTGGAATTAGCCGCGCGAGTCGGCGAACTGGGCCGCCAGCCCCGCATGTCCCGCAAATTCATCGACAAGTATCAGGATCGCATTCTCTTCGGAACGGACGCGGTTCCGAACGGAACGGATACGCCGCAGCAAATTTTCGGAGACGAGCTTTACGAAATCTACTATCGGTTCCTCGAAACCGAAGACGAGTATTTCGACTACGCTCCGGCCCCCATCCCGCCGCAGGGCCGCTGGCGAATCTATGGCATCGGCCTGCCGGATGACATTCTGAAAAAAGTTTATTACGAGAACGCCGCTCGCCTCTTGCAACTGACGACCTGACGGCATCTCGTCAGGGAATCAAGCACTGACGAGATGGGCGTTGCCGCTACTAGTCCGAAAGACAAACCGGAACAGTGGCCCCCTGGCCGCCGAGCAGCGTGTTCTCTCCAGTCCAGGTTTCTCGAGTGAATATTTTGCCCGACAAGATGTGAGGGCTCATCATCATTTGCTTGATTGCAGTGCATGCAGGGCCGCGCGGCTCTGTGCAACCGGTGGCGGAACATCACCCTTCAACATCAGCCACAGAATGCGGTTATAGAGCTGATCGTCCACGCGATCGGGTGTGCTGAGATCCAGACTCTCCGACAAACGTGCGGCTGCAGTATTCTGCGGATTCTTTTCATTCAAGTCTTGCGTGGGGATGATTGGATCAAAAGGCGTCAGGTCGGGCGCCCGTGCGAAGATGTCCACCAGGGATCGGCTGAAGTAATCGAATTTAGAGAGCCGCCCCATGCCGAGGATGTCCTCGATAGCCGCGATCACGTCCGTCGTGTTGATGAAGCGATGGACGGTGCCCGACCGGTTGTAGGCCGAGATGGCGTAGAACGGCGCACGGTGCGAATCGGTGTGGTCGGGTCCCGCCTGCGCGTCGTCTTCAACTACGAAGATCGCCGTGTCCTTCCAATACGGGCTATGCGAGAGCGCCTGCACGATCCGCCCAAGTGCGAGGTCGTTGTCGGCCATGCACGCGCGCGGCGTGCATTTGCCCGGCCGCCCGGCGGCTAGGTGGTCCATCGGCAGCCACATGACTTCGAGCTGTGGCATGTTGCCGTCGCGAACATAGCGCTGGAGTTCGGCGATCCAAACATCAGCGCGCTTCTGATCCTGCGTAACCAGATCCATCGGGACGTAGTCAGGATTCACGTCGGCGCCCAAGTCGCGTTGCGTCACCGGCCAGCCGGGATTCCCCTTAACCATTTCGCCGTAGTCGCGGAAAGTGATGCCCTCTCGGATTGCGAGAGTCCACAGAAAGCCGCGTTCCGGCTCATCGCTCTCTTCGCCGTCCATGTCGGCCCGCTTGCCGGCGTAGCCGGAGGGCACGATCTTCTCACCGTAGTTCGTGACGTACGCGGCGGTGGACCAGATGTGTCCTTGCGAACTGACCTCGGCATTCACGAAGAAACGATCGAACAGGCCGAAGCGCCGCGCGAGCGCGTGGTGGTTCGGGGTGATGGTGATGTCGGGGAAATAGATGAGGCTCGCATCGCCATCGCCTTCTTTCATGTCTCCGAGTACCTGATCATAGGTGCGATTCTCTTTGATGATGTAGACGACGTGGCGAAACGGAGGATAGCGCCGCGCCGCAGGCTTATGCTGCCAGTTATTGGCGGCGACGACGCGCTCGGTGAAGCTAGCCAGTTGCGGCGGCGGCAGTGATGCGGAGAGTACGCGCAGTGTGCCATTCAACTGTCCGAGTGCGTACGCTGTCGGCTTCTCGTTTGGCCAGTTCGTGAGCGGTACGGGGCCGTCGGGGTTGGCATGGGTGCCGTGTCCTTTCCCGCAGAGGGCGAGGAGTTGATCACCTACTTCGGCGATCGCGGTGGGATACCAGTCGGTCGGAACGCGCCCGAGCAACTTGCCGGTAGCCACATCGAAGACGGCGACGGCATTGTTGTCGGCTTCTGCTACCAGCAGACGCTTGCCATCGGACGTAAGTGCGACGGCGTTGGGTGTGCTTCCCTCGGGCGGGGCACCGGGCGCGGCATCGTGCAGATAGCGCGCGACCTTCCGTAGTTTCGTGTCCACGACGGCCACGCGGTCGCTACCCGCAAGCGTGACGTACATACTCGTTCCCCTCACCGCCAGCGCCGACGGATGCGGACCGACCTCGATCCGGCCAAGATACGCGAGCGTTCCGTCTGCCAAAACGCGGAACTGCGACACCGCGCTGCCGCCCCAAGCCGAGACGAACACTTGACCGTCCGCTGTGAGCGCGACGCCATAGGGATAATGGTCGGTAGAAAACCGTTGCGTGATCTCGGAGGTCGCGACGTTCACCACTGCGAGACGATCGCCCGCGTCCTCGGCGACATAAAGGAATTTTCCGTTGGGCGAGAACGCCAGTCCCGCCGGATAGCTTGTACCGGTGGCATCGGCCGTTTTTGCCTTCGCCAGTTCGAACTTGTTCTCGAGGGCGGCGGCACCATCTTTCCATGCGTAGACGAAGATCATGTCAGTGTTGCCGCCGGAGACGCACAGGCGATGACCGTCGGGCGAGAAGGCGGCGCCGTAGAATGCGCCATCCTGGAGCAGCGTCTGGGTGACCTTCCGAGTCTTCAGATCGACGACCTGAACGCCCTGCTCCCGCCAGCCGCTGAGCACGACCACGGCTCTGTCCTTTTCAGGCGTGAGTACGAGATTGATGGGCAGGCTGCCGAGGTCAACCGCTTCGCCGGCGGGATCGAGTCGCACACCTGTCGGCAGCGGCGAAGTGAAGAGCGGCTTCCTTTGGGCGGACACCGACGTGCACAGCAGTGCAGAAAGCGAGAGAACGAGTCTACAGATACGAAGCGAAAACATAACAGGCGTTCCTCACAGAGTCGGCACCAAAAAATGGCCTATTGCGGATGTTCCGGCGTCCATCAGGCTGGAGCTTACATATCTTACCGGATCGGACCATTATGCGATTCCATTGTTTCTCATCGTCTCCATCGGTAAAAAACCAGATGAAGCTGGATGCCGAGCCAATGATGGGTACAGAACAACTAGCGCGCACAGCATGAGATTCACACGTCTCGCCAACTTGCCTACTGTTATTGCGGCCCGGATCACGGGCAACTTTGACGTAATGCGATGGGTAAAGGTTGCCGATCATTCGTCCGGAATCGCCGGACTCCGCGACACACGGCAAACCTCGAAATCAGGTTGGCCAAATGTATGAATCGCCCTGCGGGGCGGGAGGCTATTCGTTTCAAGGAACATTACGAGCGGCAGCTGCGTATCAGGTTGTGAGGCGGCACCGTCCGAGCGAAGCAAAAATCGCTTCTCGGAATCTGGAACGCGCCTCGCGAGGCGAGATGGAAACACTGCTGCAAGACATTCGCTACGGCATTCGCATGGTCGCAAAATCACCGGGCTTTGCGGTTATTGCGATCCTCACACTAGCCCTTGGCATTGGCGCTAACACCGCACTTTTCTCGGTCGTGAACGGCGTGCTCCTTAATCCACTGCCCTACGACCAGCCCGAGCGTCTCGTTGCCATCTATTCGAAAAGCAGTGAGTTTCCGCGCTCCTCCATCTCCTATCCCAATTTCCTAGATTGGGTGCGCGAGCAGCGTTCTTTTTCCTCCTTAGCCGCGTTCCGCGAGGACGACTACAACCTCACTGGAATGGGCGAGCCCGAGCGCGTGAAGGCAGAGATGATCTCGGCGGACTTCTTCTCCTTGCTCGGAGTGAAGCCAATTGTCGGTCGTCTGTTTCGCCCCGAAGAGGATTTGGTTGGGGCGCAGCCATTGGTGCTGATTAGCGGAGGCTTTTGGAAGCGAAAATTCGCTTCTTCGCCCGGCGCGATCGGAAAGACCCTGACGCTGAACGGCGTGGATTACGTCGTTGTTGGCGTGATGCCCGCGGATTTCCGCTATCAAAGTGGCAACTTCCACAACAGCGACGTTTATGTGCCCATCGGCCAGTGGAACGACTCGACATTTCGCGATCGCCACGCGGGTATGGGCATGGATGCAGTTGCTCGGCTCAAGGCAGACGTGACTCTCGACCAAGCGCAGGCTGATATGGATGCCCTGGCGCAGCGCCTCGCTGAGGCTTATCCCGATGCCGATAAAGGCACCGGAATCGCCCTCTCTCCGCTTAAGCAGGATATCGTCGGGGACATCCGGCCGTTTCTCTTGGTCTTGCTAGCCGCCGTAGGATTTGTTCTCTTGATTGCCTGCGTAAATGTGGCCAATCTCCTTCTGGCGCGATCCACCGGACGCACTCGAGAATTTGCCGTCCGCTCCGCTCTCGGCGCCAGCCCCGGCCGTGTGATCCGACAACTTCTGACCGAGAGCTTGGTGCTTTCTTGCGCCGGTGGGGGCGCTGGTTTGCTGTTGGCTGCGTGGGGCACGCGCGCGGGAATTCGACTCTTGCCGGAAGCTTTGCCGCGCTCAGAGTCCGTTCATATCGACTTTCGCGTTTTGCTCTTTACTTTGGCGGCTTCGCTGCTCGCAGGAATCTTCTTCGGTCTCGCGCCCGCGTTGCGAACCTCCCGCGCCGACATACACGAAACCCTCAAAGAAGGGGGGCGCGGTTCGAGCGGTGCGCGTCATCGGCTGCAAGACCTCTTCGTGGTCGTCGAAATGGCCATGGCGCTGGTGTTGCTTGTTGGCGCCGCCCTGATGATCCGAAGCCTTGCCAATCTCTGGGGCGTCAACCCGGGCTTCAATCCACACAACGCTGCCAGCTTCGCGCTCTCGTATCCCGGGACCATGGGCGCAACTCCCGATGCCATTCGCGCTTCCATGCGCCAACTCCACGACTCCGTCGCTAGTGTTCCGGGAGTGCAGGCTGCTTCGCTTTCTGCAGGTTCGATGCCCATGTCCGGAGACTCCGAGTTGCCCTTTTGGGTTGAGGGCCAGCCCAAGCCGGCGACCCAATCGGAAATGAAAACTGCCTTGTTTTACGGCGTCGAACCCGACTTTTTAAACGCCATGGGTATCCCACTGCTGCGCGGGCGTTTCTTGACCGCTGCGGATAATGAACACTCTCCGCTCGTGATTACCATTGACGAGCAATTCGCCAAGTTATTCTTCGGCGGCCAAGACCCGGTAGGCAAACACGTGAATTTGGCATTCTTTGACAAGCAGGCCCAAGTCGTTGGCGTCGTGGGGCACGTCAAGCAATGGGGCCTCGATGAAAACAACCAATCACCGGTCCAGGCGCAGTTCTATTTCCCGATCTCCCAGATCCCCGACCAATTCGCGCCCTTGCTCGCCCGTGGCTCACAGTTTGTCGTGCGAACCCAGGTATCGCCGGGTGCCGAGATGGGCCCCATTCGCCAGGCGCTTCAGAAAATAAACCCCGAGATTGTGCTCTTTGACGTCCACGCCATGGACGACACGATCTCCGATTCGCTGGCCTCCCGGCGATTCTCCATGATTCTGCTCGGCATTTTCGCTGCGCTCGCGCTAGTTCTTTCGTGCGTCGGCATTTACGGCGTGATTTCCTACCTTGTCGGGCAGCGTACCCATGAGATTGGGATTCGCATCGCCCTTGGTGGGCAACGAAGCGACGTCTTGCGTTTGGTTCTAGGCCGGGGCGCAAAGATGGCGGTTATCGGCGTCGCTGTGGGGATCGCCGGTTCTCTCGTGTTGACCCGTCTAATGGCGAAGCTGCTTTTCGGTGTGAGCGCCTATGACCCGCTGACGTTTCTAACCGTAGCCGCCCTATTATTTATGGTTGCCCTGGCTGCTTGCTATATTCCGGCACGCCGTGCCATGCGTGTAGACCCCTTAGTCGCACTGCGATACGAGTAAGGGATTGCGGAAGTCACTGGCAACCCTTCTTCAAATCTGACTCGTGGACATTCCCGGCGGTTGAGCCTGGATCACGGCGGATTCGATGCATGCGGACGCCGAGCCCAGCGCACCTTCCAAATTTCCACTCACCCACTGGGAATCGTTGAACAGATTAGCGAACGGAGTCCAGGGAGAAATTCTTCGGTCGATACGCCCACCAGGCTATCCCTGAGCATGGTTGCGTCCCCCAGAGCCCGCTTCCGTTTGGCCCGGCCAGATCATTGTAGCTCGACGACGTCCACCCGTCTCAACTTCCGGGTAGCCGCTACACGTCCGATTGCTCGGCGGAGTGGAACCATAACAGGTGGTCGATTACGGGACGAACCGTCCCGGAATCGTTCACAGACACTTTGGCACCGGCAACACTCCCGCCGTAAGTTCCGGCCTGACATGCATGTCCAAGCAGACCGGTATGGAAAGGGACGTGCTCATATCGCATTCCGATAAGAGAGGCCGAATGGGTAAGGAACGAACCGACCTTCTGCGTGGCACGTTAGACCTCCTGATCTTGAAAGCGCTGGCACTGGAACCACTCCATGGAGTCGGTGTGTCCCGACGCATCACACAGATTACTGCCGGTGCCTTTCGAGTGAGTTTTGGCTCGCTCTTTCCCGCTTTGCACCGCATGGAAGAGAAGGGTTGGGTCCAAGCCGAATGGCGTGCCTCGGAAAACAATCGCCGGGCCAAGTACTACCGCCTGACTTCCTCGGGCCGCGGACAGCTGAGGGCCGAGGAACGGGATTGGAGTCAGGTCGTCAAGATCATGACGGCGGCGGTCGAATCCGCCTGAGTTTGGATGGGAGGTATCATGCCAGGCCGAATTGCCAGTTTCTTCCGAAACCTTCTGCGCAAACGCGCGATCGAGCAAGCACTGGACGATGAGCTGAAATCTGCGGCGGAACTGCTGACCCAGGAGAAGATGAAGCAGGGGCTTTCACATCCAGAAGCCCGCAGGCAAGCGCTCATCGAACTTGGCGGCGTCGAGCAAGTTAAGGAAGAGGTGCGGGCCATTCGTTCCGGTATATTCCTCGAGACCTTCGCCCAAGACCTACGCTACACCCTCCGCATTTTGCGCAAATCTCCCGGGTTCACTACCGTAGCTGTCCTCACGCTCGCCCTCGGAATCGGCGCGACGACTGCCATGTTCAGTGTCGTGGACGGCGTGCTGCTCAAACCTCTGCCCTATCCGCAACCGGGCAGACTCGTCGAAGTAGGGCTCGATCTTCCTGGCATCAACCAGTTCAACTGGCCTTTATGTCCAGCGGATTACTTTACCTTTCGAGAGCAGAGCCGCACTTTCCAGGACATCGGTCTCTACTATACCGGGTTCGGTGCTGCGCTCTACTCGGCCAACGTCACCGGCCTCGGACGACCCGAACACGTGCCGGCTCTCGGCGTGACTGACGGGGTGCTCCCTATTCTGGGAGTCACACCTCTGTTCGGGCGCTCTTTCACGCGTGCGGATGATGAGCCGGGCAGCTCGGACACAGTGATGATCACCTATGGCTACTGGCGCAGCAAATTCGGCGGCGACCGTTCCGTGATCGGGAAAACGATCGACCTGGATGGCAAACCCAGCACGATCATTGGCGTGTTACCGCAACGCTTTCGCTTCCTGGACATGACCAATCTGGACATACTGCTGCCTCTCAGGCCTCGAACGCAGCGAGGCTATAACTACTTTGCGGTTGCCCGGCTCAAGCCGGGAGTGACGCTGGCGGAAGCCAGTGCGGACGTGGCGCGGATGATACCAATGGAACTGCAAGGCGATCCCGCGGCGGAGGTGCAGTTGGGCCTCAAGTGGTTCAAAGAGTCGCGGATAGGGCCGAATCTGCAGCCGCTGAAGCAATACATCATAGGCGATGTAGACAAGGTCCTGTGGATTTTGATGGGTGGGATAGGCCTGGTGCTGCTGATCGCCTGTGCAAACGTGGCCAATCTTCTTTTGGTCAAAGTTGAAGGGCGACAACAGGAGTTGGCTATTCGAGCGGCTTTGGGTGCCAGCCCCGGGCGTATCGCTGGCGGCTTGTTGCTTGAAAGCCTCGTGCTGGCGGTGATTGGCGGTGCGCTCGGCTTGCTGTTTGCTTATGGTGGCTTACGGGCCCTGATCGCTGTGGCACCGAGCGATTTGCCCCGGCTTAATGACATCGGCATCGACAGGCTCGTCTCGCTCTTTACCCTAGGCGTCACGATGGTGGCAGGTCTCTTGTTCGGCTCGATGCTGCCTCTCAGATATGCTGGTGTTCGCGTGGGGACTGGATTGCGCGAGACGGGCCGCTCTGTCAGCGCCAGCCGGGAGCGGCATCGGGCGCGTAACGCGCTTGTGGTCATCCAGGTAGGTCTGGCTCTTGTTTTGCTCGTGAGCTCGGGCCTCATGATCCGTACCCTTCAAGCCTTGATACACGTTCAGCCCGGATTCACGGAGCCAGCCGAAGTCCAAACGTTCCGTGTCCATATTCCTCCCGCAATGGTCAAGGCTCCCGAGCGGTTGGTCCGTATGGATCAGGCAATTCTCCACAAGATCGAAGCGCTTCCCGGCGTCTCTTCTGCCGATATTAGTCAGGCCGTGCCCATGGATGCCAGCGCCGACAGCGGTCCCCTGTTCGTAAAGGATCGCATGCTTCCGGGCCAGCTCTCGCCGGCTTGCCGGTTCTTTTGGATTTCGCCAGGCTTTTTCAGGACCATGGGCATTCCCATTGTGGCCGGCCGCGATTTAACCTGGGATGACGTATTGAACAAGCGTCCCGTGGCCATCGTATCGGAGAACCTCGCGCGTGAGTATTGGCATGGTCCGTCGGATGCACTTGGGAAACAAATTGGCAGAAACCCCGAGCCTGACCGACAGATTGTGGGCGTCGTGGGGAGCGTCTACGATGACGGGACCAGCCAGAAAGCTCCGGCGACGGTTTACTGGCCATTAACGGACGCGGTTTTTTCTCTGGGCCAGCCGGCGTTCGCCATCCGCAGCGCACGAGCGGGTTCGCAGAGCTTTATGAGCGAGGTCCGGCAAGCGGTGTGGTCCGTGGACCCCGATCTTCCGCTCTCGGCAGTCCATACGCTCGACTTTTACTACAGGAAGTCGACGGCGCGTGTTTCGTTCATGCTGGTCATGCTATCTCTCGCAGGCGGAATGGCTCTGCTGCTTGGAGCTATCGGGCTGTATGGCGTCATTAGCTATTCGGTGTCACAGCGCACCCACGAAATCGGGATTCGCATGGCCCTCGGCGGGCAGGGGGAAGACATTCTTCGATTGATCCTGGGGCAGGGTGCGATGCTCGCTTTGATTGGTGTTGCGATCGGCGTTGCTGCCGCGTTTGGTCTGTCGCGTTTCCTATCGAGCCTGCTCTACGGCGTGAAACCAACCGATCTGCTGACGTTCCTCGGCGTGACAATCATGCTCGTCCTGGTCACACTGTTGGCTTGCTACATCCCTGCACGCCGCGCGATGCGCGTCGATCCCATGGTTGCCCTGAAATACGAGTAATTCACAGCCGTTGTTCGCTAAGACTTGATCCGAGACCAATCGGGCTGGTAGCCACCGGACTCGGGAATGGAAGGCCAGACGTCCTCCATCCTTGATATGTGCAGGTATACCGCTCGGGGTTTCCCGGGGCAAGATTCCTGGTCCGATGGAAGCTATACGTTTTAAGGATGATTGTTTGAACGATTGCTAAGTGCCGCCCTTGTGAAATCTGGGCGGAGCATCTCCTCTTTCAGAGTTCAAGACGTATCTCCTATCGGCCCTCTATAGGAATAATAGCGATCCACATATAGAGTGTCAACAGGAAGCGGGCATCGACATCCAAGAAGAAAGAAATCGCGAGCCGATCCTAACAAAGCGAGCCAGAATGTAGCAATGTTCGGTCGTTTTGGTGAAAGCAAGGTACTCGCCTGAAACTGTAACGGCGCTGCTCATCCCCCAACTCTAGTCTTCAACCCGCGCCTTTCTTGCTCCTCCCGGAAGATTTTCTTGCGATCGATTTGACCTTCGGGTGTACGAAAGCCCGCATGTGCAGCAAACACCATGGTGTCCGGGAGTTTGAATTTGTAGCCCAGGAACAATTCAACCATTGGTCAACGTCAACCGGCGTTCCGACTGGCAGCCCCAAAGGGCTGCAAGCTCTGGTTGTTGCGGAAAATATTCCGGTTCCATCGGCGCAGATTGCGGCGCAGGCGGCGCGGGTTCTGGCTGTTCTGGCTCCGGCACTGGCTCCGAGGGTTCCGAGGGCTGCGGGGGAGCGGGCTCGGTCGGTTCCGGCGCTGGCTCTCGCATCTTCCAGACCGGTTGCCGGTCGAAGTCGTTCTCTTCCAGTTCGGCATCAAGTTCTTCGTCAAGTGCTGCCGCTCTCACTGGGATACCTCCTTAGGACGCCGCACCCCTAAAGAATATGCTGATTCCGTTACAAGAGAGACAGCTATCGTTGAACCACGACGGCAGCTTCAGGAATGCCAGACTTGAGCGGCCCGGCGAACACCTCGGCGTCCTGCTGAGGCACCTTGGCGGATTGATGCCGTTCCCTACAAGAATAGTTGGCCACGCGCTAGCCACGATCCTCAGTGTCATTGGTGTAGGTTAACGACGACACCCCTCGGCGATCCAACTAGCGTTCGCTAGTCGGCACGGAGGGCCTTGACCGGATCTATAAGCGCGGCGCGATGCGCCGGACGTAACGCTGTAAGCACTCCGACGGTGACAAGGACGCATATGGCAAGCAACAGAGGCCAGAAGTTTAGCGTTCCCGTGCCGAATAGAAGGTTTCTCACGACAAACCCCATGACTTCCGTAAAAACCAACCCGGGTACGATTCCGGCGATAAGAATTCCCATCGTCTGGCGCAAAACGAGTGTGTATATATCGCCGCGAGTTGCTCCTATTGCGATGCGGATTCCGATCTCCGATGTCCGGCGAGTGACGTTAAACGAAAGCAGCCCGTAAAAACCCAATGCTGCGAGCGCCAGAGCCAGGAGTCCAAAGGCAGCGGTGAGCCGCGCCAGAAGTGTCTCTTTGAAGAGGCCGTCTTCGTACTCGGCATTCAAGGGCACGATGTCGGTTATCGGAAGGTGGGGATCGACAGAAAGTAAGGTCTGACGGATCGGCGAGTACAGGACGCCAAGGTGTCCGCTGGCCCGAACCTCGACAGTGCCTGCGGGGCTTGGCCGCTGATCGATGGAAAAATAGGCGACTGGTGGCGGAAGAGACCGCAAGTCGTCGACTCGTGCATCGCCAGCCTCTCCAACGACAAGGTAGTCTGCATCGTGGGGTGCAGTCTCATAACCGATGCGGTGTCCGATGGGGCTTTCATTTCCGAAAAGCTTGCGCGCAAAGGAATGGTTGAGGATGGCCACCGCTTGAGAAGTTGGCAGGTCTCGTTCATCAAAGTCCCGGCCCTGCAAGATGGGAATGCCCAAAGTATGGAAGTAGCCTGCCCCAACACGATTTTCTTCCCCATGCATCAGCTTCTCAGAAATTTCTGGATGGCCAGAAACATGGATGGCGGTGTTCCAGATGCATCCAGGAATAGCGCACATTTGGACCACCGCGTCTTTGACACCAGGAAGTTCCTTCAGCCGCGCAATCATGCGTCCGTACAAAGCTGGAAGATAGTCCTCATTGTAGGCAGCGTTTGTGAAGTCTAGATGAATCGAAATGAGATGCTCACGATCCAGCCCTGCATTGATCTGGCTCAAATTGACGAGTGTGTCCGCAAACAGTGCGGCCATGCCCAGCAGCAGGAGAGAAAAGCTAACCTGTCCGGCCAATAACAGGCTGGACCACTTACGGGCAGTCCTGCTATGCGAAGAGGACAAATTCGCTCTCGATTTCATATTATCGGCAAGATTGTTTCGAGTGATCTGCCATGCGGGCAACAAGCTAAAGCCGGTCAGAGCAACAAGCAAAAGAGCACCGCCAAAGGCAAATGCTTCCCATCCAACGTGCAGGTCCAAAGGGATGGTTGGCCCACTACCCGACGCCCACTGCAAGAGAAGGGAGCTGGCGGCGCGACCGATGACAAGAGCGAGAACAGCTCCGATGACTGCCAGCAACAAATCTTCAAGCAACAACTGCCTTAAAAGTCGCCATCGACTCGCGCCTAGTGAGGCGCGCACAGTCAGTTCCCGTTGACGGCTCAGCAAGCGGGCCAGTTGGAGATTCGCAAGATTTACGCAACCAACCAGTAGTACGAGCCCGGCCATCGCCATTAAGATGATAAGTGATTCCGAATAGTCTTCTCTCAGCGTGCCTTCGCCGGATGCCGCGGAGATAAGTTCGACACGGCACCGCAGAATTTGCTCCTGCTCGCGGTGGTCTCTAGACGCGCTAGCAAGCAAGGTTAGATCAGGCTCCAGGGCTTCGGTCCAGTGCGCGATGGATGATGACTGCGCCGCGTCCGGGACGCGGGCCAAAACCCAAAGCCAAAAAACGCTCGCCTGATTCATGTACGGTGCTCTAATGTCCGCCCCGCTGCCAGGTCCCAACGAATCAAACCAGGAATGAAACCGTCCTGTGGCTTGTGCCCCGATAGGCAACCAAAGATCCGGGGCTTCGCCTGCCACCACGCCTGAAAAGCGATCGGGCGCAATCCCAACGATGACGACCGGGACGCCGTTTAGTACGGCTTGTTTTCCTACGACGGAAGCACCAGCGCCGAACGACTGCTTCCAGAAGCCGTAACGGAGAACAACTGGCTGCTCGTACTGTCCGAGTTCCTCGTCCCTCCTAAAAAAGAACCTGCCGCTTGCGGGCGAGATACCAAGCACGTCGAAGAAATTGTCCGAAACCATCTGAATGCTAACTCGCTCTGGCGAACGACCACTTGGCCGCAAAACTCCCTCAGAAATACCTGACCGGGCAATCACAGGCGCGACATCCACCGTCGCTTGTCTAAGGTGTTGATACGCCGGATAAGAGAAAAACCATTGTCCATCGAACGGAGATTTCACCGCGTGGAGGGAATAGAGTTGACTAGGCTGCGCGACAGGGAGTCGCGTAAAGAGCGCTCCGTGTAGCAGCTGAAAGATGGCGAGATTCGCGCCGATGCCGAGAGCCAGGGTCAGAACTACCGTTAGAGCGAACCCGGGCGCTCTCCGCAGTTGGCGCACGACGTATGGTAAGTCTTGCGACAATGTCATCTGCCTTTCCCTTGGACTACCTGTTAGGCATCATTGTAGCGGAGAGCTTGGCTCTAGAAATGCCATCATTATAATAGTCACTCAGCCAGTCGAATATCCTGCGGCGCTGGCTACACCCGATTCAATTGGAAACGCCTGGAGGCTGGGTGTACAACGACCGGCGCCCACCGCCTTCCGTCGATTCCGCGACATCTACTTGAAGAACTACACGTCTACGCCTCCGGGCATCATCAATTTCTGGTTGGGGTGGGCCGGAGAAGGTACGTCGGACCTCTACGATAAAATCCGGCCTGACGTGGCGTTTCGCCAAGAGGTTGCGGCCTGGGCCGGATCCTTTCCGAACGCGAAATCTTGAGGAAACGCACTGCTCCGCGAGACGTATCGTACGATTCCGCAGCGCCCACTGCGACGGCAAAAATTGGCCGTAAGCTCTTGATTTCAAAGCCGCGCAAGGTTTTGGCGAGGGACAGGCGTCAAATAACTTCCGAGATTGCCGTTTTTGGATCGCTTCCGGGTAGCCGTTTACTCACCCTGCAGGTGCCGGTTGAACTCAGCGGCGCGGTTTTGCGTATTATAGGGGCATGAAGCTTGCCCCAGGATTCTTTCTAGGCATTGGCGTCAAAACGCGTGCCATCTCCGGGTTTACCCTGACCGAGTATCGGTACCGCGCAGGAACCCTCTTGGGCCGGCATTCTCACGAGCAAGCCTACTTCTCATTTGTCCTAGGTGGGTCATACGTGGAGCGGTGTTTGTCGAAGCCCGTCGAATGCCGTGGCGGAACAACCCTCTATCATCCCGCGGGCGAAGATCACAGCGACACGTTCGGCAACTGTGGCGGTCATCTCTTTAGCCTCGAAATCGCACCGGAATGGACCAAGAAACTCCGAGGGTACGAACTCAAGACGGAGGAACCGCTAACACTCACCGCGAGTCGGGTGTCGGCGCTGAGTTGGCGCGCCTATCGAGCCTTCTCAGACCCGCATCCTCGATCCGATTTAATCCTTGAGGCAGCGGCGATGGAGCTTCTGTACCAATTGCCTTGGAAGCGCTCGCCCGCACTGGAGGCGCAAATGCCTCCCTGGCTGAGGCAGGCTGTTGAGATTCTGCACGCTGAGTTTCGCAGTCCGTTTAGCCTTGCTACTGTTGCCCGTCGCGTGGGGACTCATCCGGTGCACCTGGCTCGGACGTTTCGACGCCGCTACGGCATGACCATGGGCGAGTATGCGCGTCGCCTGCGTATCTCTTGCGCAGCGGAGGCACTCTGTGAAACCGAGAACTCCCTGTCAGCAATTGCGGCACAAGCTGGCTTTGCGGATCAGAGCCATCTTGGACGCATTTTCAAGGCCACCACCGGCATGACCCCTCTTCAGTTCAGAAACGCGCGCTAATCCGGTTCCACGACGATAGCAACGTTCTATACATCTAGCGCTCCTTACACAAAAACTGAGTACTGGGAGGCCGCTCACTGTTACGGAGCGTCTCCGACCATCCGGTGAAATTCGGAGGTGCGAAAGTGAAGAACATCGCCGCAGTTGTAGTGGTGCTCATAGTGTCTACGGCTGGATGGTCGCAAGCCGTGCCTGATCACAAGTTTTACAGCGAGCCCCAGCAAGCGGTCATCCCGTTCGACTTATACAAGAACCAGATTTTTGTTCCCATGCAAGTCAACGGATCGCGCCCACTCTGGTTCATTCTGGACACGGGCGCAAACACTGCGGCACTGGACGACACGATCGCTCATGAACTTGGTCTCAAGCCCGAAGGCGGAGGAGCGACGCAAGGAGTGGGGAGCAACGATGTTCAAATGAAATTTCTAAAGAACATCAAGTTCGGTTTGCCGGATCTTGAGTTCTTCGATGACGAGATCATCACGCTCGATTACAGGCCGAACTTCGCATTTCAGGGCCGCGATACGGATGGCATTTTTTCGTACGATTTTCTGAAACGGTTCGTGGTGACGATCGATTACGAAAAACGCTTGGTCATTGTTACGGAACCAGACGCCGCTGTGCAGAACCATCTTGTGCAGAACGGTGCCGAAGTATTTCCGCTCACCTTTCAGCATGACCTTCCCTACGTTGTGGCGGAAATTACGGTTCCGGGTAATCCGCCTCAGAAGACCACTTTCCTTGTTGATGTGGGTTCGGGTGACACGGTGGACTGGCCCAAGCTTGGCATCTCTAAAGGCAAGTTGCTCGACACAATTTCAGGAGTGGGACTGGGGAGTAACGAACAGAGAGGCTTCACCGGACGCGGCACGCTTCGCCTTGGCAGATTCGAGTTTAAGGAGATACCCATTCATTGCTGTGGCGGAAACGAGCTCGGGAATCATCTTATCGGTGGAGAACTGCTCAAACGGTTCAAGGTGACCTTGGATTTTCCGCACCAGCGAATGGTGCTGGCTTCGAACCCCGATGTATCGAGGCCTTTCCCATTTGATTGCAGCGGCCTCATCCTTCGACAGGAACGTGACTCGAGATTCTTTCGGATCAAAACCGTGATTCCCGGTTCGCCGGCAGCCGAGACAGGGTTGCAACCGTCTGACTTAATTGAACAAATAAATGGAGTCTCCGCTACGCAGTGGACGTTGGAAGCTTTGGAGGATGCCTTGAGCCAACCAGGGCAAAGTTTTGATTTGACGGTTGCCGGCCCAACCAGGGCAAACAGGTCCGTCAAACTACTCACGCGGACGCTCATCTGATTCGTGCAGCCGCATTCTGGTGATTGCCGCCAGAACGCTGCTCGGGCGTTTGGATCGGATTACGGATTCCTCCGAAGCTATTCCGGGTCAGAAGTTCCATTCTGAAAAATCACGGTGGAGGCTATGATCCTCGTTCACTACGAGAAGCTGGTCTTCGGGTTCCAAAATTCTTGTGCTTCGAGCGCCGCGAGTGTTTAGTACTCTGCGGAGGATTCAAGGACATATTGGCGGCGTTGAGGCAGGAAGAGGCGAAGTTAGACAAGCACGCGAAGGCGGCACACCGATCGGCAGGAAGAAACGGTTCGTTTCCAAAACCGCGAGAGCGAAGATGGCGAAGGCACAAAGAGAACGGTGGGCAAAAGTTAAAGGCAAGAGTGCCTAAGACTTTGTTGAAAAGGTGATCGATCAAGTCCTCTTCGATGCGAATGTTGCGTGCCAGCATGTGCCGCGGAGCTATGACTGGGCGGGGAAAGGACGAATGCCAAACGCCCCATGGTCAGAAGATCGGGTTTCACTGAGGAATTACAGACGGACATGTTAGACACCTCCGGACGGAAAAAACCCGGAACACCCCACAAGCAATCGAGTGATTTACGCTTCGTTCCCACTCGGCTTCCCATCCGCCGTTTGCCATACGGGTTGGATCCGCCGGTTGAAAAGCGAAGGCAGGTGCAAGGGGTGAGGTTACACCTGCCTTCGTGACTGCAAACGTGAAATTGCAAGAAGCGGCGCTAAAACTCCACTTTCAGAGAGAATTGCACGATTCTGCCGAAGGAGTTCTGGTTGCCGAAAGCCGACGGGTACGCCGTCGAAGATATTGTGCCAAATTGTCCGCTAAGATCTTCCGGGCCGGAGGTCACGGGTCGAGCGAGGATGTGCCGATTGGTGGCGTTGAGCAAGTCGGCGCGCAAAAGAACGTCCGTCCTTTCGGTGATCTTTGTGCGCTTATTGATGCTGAAATCTTCGTTGAAGAAGGGCTGGCTTCGAACATTGCCGATGACGCGTCCCAAAGTGCCAAATGTATAAGGCACACCCGGCGTTCGAGCAGCGACGTAGTTGGGATCAAAAAACGCGGCGCAGTTGAAGTATAAGTCCGAACTGGGCAGGATACCGAGTGCGGCATCACCCGGATCATTGGTAAAGTGACCGTCGCCCGTGGGATCGCATTTGGCAGCGTGAAGAGAATTGATTGGGCTGTAAGTGCCGTTGCGGACCGAAGCGCTGGTTAGCGGCTGACCCGGAACCTGATCATATCGCATGCAACCGTTGAAGCCAGGAACGCCGGTAGCACAGCCAAAAGAAAGGGGCTGACCCGATTGATAGCGCTGGACGGCGCCAATTTCCCAGCCGCCGATCACGCGATTTACGATGCCACCTTGGTTAAGGTACTTTTGGCCTTGGCCTACGGGCAGTTTATATAGGTAGCTCAACACGAATGTGTGCGGAATATCCTGGGTGCTGATGCTCTTGTCTCCCTTGTGGTCGTAGGGATTCTGCGGCGTCCCGCCACCGGCGAAATTTGCGAAGTCTGGAAGGATGCTGTCCGCCGCGTCGGTAAGTGTTTTGGAGAAGGTATAAGATGCCAAAAGAGTGAGCCCATTGTTGAAGCGGTGACTCACCGAAGTTTGCAGAGCATCGTAGGAAGATTGGCCCTCGTTTTCTAGGCAGCAGTCGTCATTGACGACGCCGTATTGCGGGAAACGAAGCAGTGCTTGGCCAACCAGAGCAGTCGACGGAAAACCAGCATATGGGGCGCTGACACCCGCCGCACTGATGGTCTCATTCAGCTCGTTGCCCATGCTGAAGAAGCTGGGATTCAGCGTGTTGAGATTGTCGAATTGAGATCGAAGATGTGTGGCG
>Ga0210395_10000639_pt1 | contig 26901 bp, 30 predicted proteins | sample IncBWH4OmetaG_FD_150861 | JGI IMG/M metagenome (GOLD analysis project Ga0210395, IMG submission 150861) | Forest soil microbial communities from Barre Woods Harvard Forest LTER site, Petersham, Massachusetts, United States - Inc-BW-H-4-O ... | reverse complement strand
GCCGGCGGCTCTTCCAGCGTCTTGAGCAGCGCATTGAAGGCGGCGCCCGACAGCATGTGCACTTCGTCGAGGATATAGACCTTGTAGCGCGCCGACACCGGCGCGTAGCGGATCGCCTCGTTGATGGCGCGCACGTCCTCGACGCCGTTGTGGGAAGCCGCGTCCATCTCGATGACGTCGAGATGGCGGCTCTCCATGATCGCCTGGCAATGCACGCCGAGCGTCGGCATGGCGATGGTCGGCCCGCTGATCGAGCCATCCGGCAATTCGTAATTGAGCGCGCGCGCCAGGATGCGTGCCGTCGTGGTCTTGCCGACGCCGCGCACGCCGGTGAGCACCCAGGCCTGCGGGATGCGGCCGGTCTCGAACGCGTTCGAGATCGTGCGCACCATGGCGTCCTGGCCGATCAGGTCGGCAAAGGTCGACGGCCGGTATTTGCGCGCGAGCACGCGATAGGAGCCGGCAGCGTTCGGGGTCGTGGCGTCGTCCATGAGAAGAAATGTAGCCCGGGTTGAGCGAAGCGAAACCCGGGAACTGCGTTCAAGCCGCAATGTTCCCCGGATTTCGCATCGGCCTGCGCGCTATGCGCTTCGGCGGATTCATAACCCGCCGTAGCTCACATAGCGAGCGAAGGCGGGTCGCTGAATCCGGGCTGAAACCTCGATTTGTGAGGGTGGGAGGCTGACGAGCGACCCGAACCGCGCTCGTTAGGGCTGCTTCCTTCCGGATCTGACCCGGTTGGCGAGTGGCTCGTCCACCGCCAACCTCCCGGCTCCAATATCGGCCGGGGAGGGGGAGAAAGCAAGCGGCCCGGCCACAGCTTGCAGACGCTTTAAGACCGTTCAACTTGCAGTAACTGGGGCAGCCAGCTTTCGAGCCATTGCAGCGCTGCTTGATCCGCGAACAAGTCCGACTTGGCGTCGTGAAAGAGACAATCTCCGATCCGCTTGGCACCGAGCGAAGAGAATATTTCATCAAACTTGCGCGGGCCGCCGCAGAAGGTGGTGAAGTAGGTCATATCGCCCAAGCCCACTACCCCGTAGCGGATGTGCGAAAGATCCGGACGCTGTGCAGTGAGCTCGGCGAAGAATGCTTGTCCGTTGTCAGGGATGTCCCCGGTTCCATAAGTCGATGAGCACACAATAAACGTTCGATATTGTTCAAAAAGCGAGATCTGCGCGTTTTCCATGTTGATCACGCGCGCGGCCAATCCACGGCCTTTAATTTCCTGCGCCACTTCATCAGCGACCATTTCGGCCGTGCCGCTCATGCTTGCCACAAGTAAAACAATTGATTGGTCGGTAATACTCATACGTCGTTTACGCAAATCCGAGAGCTCAGTTGTTTTGCTGCATTTGAAGGCGAGAGGATTCCTTCAAGAAGCCGTTTTCCCGATAATAGCGCTCGGCCCCGGCCGCCAACGGGATGGACGTCGCCGCGATCTTGTGCGGTCGCAGCGGGTAGGTGACGGGACTGTCAGCCGGCGGAATGTGGCGATACTGACTTTCCAGGATGTCGGCTGTTTCGCACAGCACCGACGCGACGACGTACGCCAGGTCGTCCGCAAGATCGTCGCGGCAAAAAAGCAGAAAGTCCGAGAAATCAAGTGCCTGCAACGGCCCGGGCAGTCTCGAAAACCTGTCGGCGGAAATGTTGACGCGTTTCCACTTGAACCGATCTTCGACCAGCGAGAGAGCTGAATCTTCGAAGGGCAGGAAATTCATCTGCTTCGCGGCGCACAAGTCCCGCCAGTACGGCGTCATTATTGCTTCAAACAGAACCGCGTCGGCTTTTCCGGTGGTGGCCCGAGGAATCACATCCCAGGGCGCTTCGCCTAACAACAGCTTGCCCCCCCAAGACTCGATCGTCGCTGCTGGGACGCCGGAGGCCTCGAGCATGCGATGCGCTGCAAATCCCGTCATGTTGACGCCATCATCCCAGGCCGTGGAGAGGCGGAACGCCGGACGCTTTGCGCGCAGATCGGCAAAGCTCTCGACGCCGAAGCGCGCGTCGATCGCAAATACCAGCCCATCATCCTGCGGCAGCGTGCCCAGCGCGCGGAGCCGGCCGACATCCCCCCGCTCGCTGATGCCGCGCCCCTCAAAAATTGTGCGGCCAAAACCGGCAGGGACGAACAGCGCGATTTGAACGTCACCGTCGAGGACTGCGTCTATAGCGTCAGTTCCGCCGCGGCCGGCCCAGGTGGCAAATCTGGAACCGGGCGGAGAACGCCGCCACAACTCGGCGCTGATCCATCCGCAGATGCGATGCAGGTTGGCGATCCCCCAGTCCCCCATCATGTGCAGTGTAATGGGGCGATCGAGCCGAGCTTCCATAACTGATCCTTTGACAATCCCGCACTACCGGGTATATTTGAATAATAGGTAGATATCTACCAAAAAAGCACATCTACCGAAAAAGCACATGAGCAAACTGCGAGCCTTGCCTCTTCCTGCTGATGCTGACAGCGACCTCGTACCGCTGGAACGCAGCGTCGGTTATCACGTCCGGCAACTGGCCGAGAGTTGGGAAGACGTGATGGACCAGAGCGCCGAAGCGCACGGGGTGACCGTGAGCCAGTGGCGCTACCTGCGTGAACTTTGGGAAGAAGACGCGCTGACCGTGGGCGACCTCACGCGCCGCGTGGGTCGTCAGGGACCGACGACGGTTGTTGCGGTTCAGCTTCTGGAGAAAGCCGGAATGGTGACGGTGGCCAAGTCGGCCGAAGACCGGCGCAGGAGCTTGGTCTGCTTGACGCCGCGCGGCAAAAGGCTGGCGGAGACGATGTCACCGCTCATCAGGGATGTTAATGATCGGGCGATGGCCGATCTTTCCGACGCCGAAATTCGCACGTTCAAGCGTCTGATCGTGCGAATCCAGCGAACGCTCGATCTGGAATGCCGAAACCGCAACGAATGGTCGGAGCGACGCACGCGGCGATTGGCCAAAGAAGTAGGTCTTTAAGAAATCGACCAGGACAAAGGGTGGAAGCAGCATGCCGCAATTCATCACCATTCACCGCGCACCGGGCCTAAAAGGCGACGAACTCACGCAAAACGCCCCTCATGTACTCGGGGCCAAGATCGCGGTGTTCAAACAAATCTATGCAAACATTGCCTCGGGACTTATCGTTTCGGTGTTCGAGGCCGACTCCAAAGAAAAGCTCGAAGAACAGATGGAAGTGCTTGGCTTCCCAATCGACGAAACGCACGAAGTGCATTTTGCGGCGTCGCGCGGCGATTTGGAGCAGATGCTCAAACAGCACAGCAAATGACCCAGGGAGGCGCTGCCATGTCCGATGACCAACTCGTTATCCCGCCGCCGCGTGGCGACCGGCCGCCAATGCACAGCAACGCGTTCGATGTCATGCAAGGCAGCAACACTCAGCTCAAGCCGCTATTCCCATATTTACACCCGGGGGCGATGGTGCCGTGTTCCGCCCTGCTGATTGGCGGTCCGGACGCCGATTACGGACATTTCTTCCACCACAATACCCAGCACGAGATCGCACTCGCGTTGGCCTGCAATGGCGCGATGCTGCCGACTGGCCAAGTCTTCATTGGCGCGGTGATACACGGCGTTAATTCGTTTTTGAAGAAAGAGAAAGATCCCAACTCATTCTGCGCATTTGTCATTACGCAAATGCAGGCCGAATCCGGCGTGCAGACGGAGGGCTGCAGTTTGCGCTGCGCCAAGTGCCACGAACAAATCTTCTTCAAGGAATTTGATGCCACTCCGCAGCTTGATGCGACCGAGGCCAGTCATCCCTTGCCGTCGGTCGCGGCGTTACCGGCGCTGTTCGCCGAATATAACAACGACAAGGCCCGTCACGTCTGTGCCAAATGCGGCCACCTAAACCGTGAATTCCCCGTGGCCGCATGGGGCTGGGATAAATACGCGGATCAGAGCGCGGCGGCGATGGCCGCCCGGCGGACTCTCATGGATGCAGCGAGCGCGACATAAGGGCGCGCGACGATGCGTAAAAAAACCTTCCAACTGTGGCGCGAGGCGGCAAAGCTCGGTGCCTACGCCGAGACGCCGATGCTGCCGGACGACAAGCAGGTGCAGGTGCATCTGAGCAAGAACGATCGACCGCAGCCGTTCCACCTCATCTGTGGCAAGGATACATTGCTTGCGCTCATTTCTGGCGCGGCGAAGGTCGAGTTCAAGGGCACGGGAATTGATCACTTTGCGCTGAAGCCCGGAAGCTTCGTTTACGTGCCCGCGGGTGCTCCCCACCGCATCGTCCCGGCGCAGATCAGTATCACGATGCGCTATAAACAGATGGACGCCGGGCTCGAGGGCATAGCGTGGTATTGCGACAGTTGCGATGCGGAGATCTATCGAGAGGTGTGGGACACCGCCGCGACATTGTCACAGGCGAAATACCAGGAGGTTTCCTCCCATTTTGCTGCCGATGCATCGCAGCGAACGTGCCAGTACTGCGGATCGATCCATCCGGCACCTGATTTGGAAGGCTTTGGTTGGTCCGAAGCGGCTCGCGAAATCGCAGCTGAGTCGTCCGCTACTTGAGAAGGCGAAGCTTGGTCCGAATGGCGATGCCGGCAGCGACAAAGCCGCGCCGCACCGTCGCCAGCCGCAGATTCAAAAAATGCTAATTTGGCGTTAGTTAACAAAGCAAATGGCATCTTTCACGTACCGCTGTCCGAACACCGGAGCCATGGTCCAGGGCTTCGTTGTCGTCGAGGAAATTCCGGAGCGCTTCAATTTTGAGCCCGAAGACGGTCCTTATGAGTCGATGTATTGCGAAAGTTGCCGACAGGCTCACTTTGTGAACGTAAAAACCGGCAAAGTTTTGGGCGAAGATGAAGATGACGAAGCGGCCATCAATTCCGGCTGAGCGGTAGCGAAAGGCAGAGACGCTGGCGCAGATCCCAAGGAGCGCGAAACAACCGGAAGACGCTGCTCATCGAATTGAGAGAATTGCTGCTGTATTGCGCACGTCCGGCGCCTGATGTCTCCGTTTGGTCATGAGAGTCGATTGTGCCCCGCCAGTGTCCGCTTCACCCCGATAGCGACCAGACATCCGACATCGAACGAAGTCGCCGAAGGGCCATGAGCCGACATTCTGCAGTGTAGCACAGGGTAATTTTGCGCTACGTTCACTATGATGGCGAGATAGACCGGGAACGCCCAATGTCGGCGTGTGCCAACAGCAGACGTGGCCTCGCTGCGGGCGATTAGACATCACTTTGAACCGCCTCCAGATTTTCGCCGACTAATTGGAAGCCTGCCTTTCGGCGCCACCGAAGGATCGATCATGATACGCGCAATCATCGTTGTCGCATTGTTGCTCGGCGGCGCGACGGGTCCTCTGCTCATTGCCGACGCCGCCTTTGCCGGTCACCCCGTGCCAGATCCGATCTGGCTCACAGTCGACTCCGGCGCGGACCTGGTGCTCTCCCGGCCGACTTTCTGGGACAGCGCGTGCCATCCCCTGGGCGTCACGGTGACCGTGACCCAACCCCCGGCCCATGGGACGGTTTCGGTCGTGGCGGGATTGAACAAGGCCAATCCAGATCCAAGATTCGGTAGCCCCGGACCCTGCGGCGGTACGCTGATCATGGGAAAGCGGGTCGTATATCGGTCCGAACCTGGCTTCCACGGCACCGACTACATCGTTTACCACTATGTTTCGGAGCGGGGGAATAGAGCTGAGGCCCACGTGAACATCACGGTGCGATGATCAGTTTTCGAAAAAGCCGCGCGAGGGGAAACGACGCGATGGGTCAAACTGCGACGTTGCAGCAAGTCCGCGCCAATTCCGCTCCTCACACCTCAAAGCAGACGTTTCGCGAACGCAGTTGGCAGGTCGGTTGAGGGCCAAAAGGAGACCTGAGCAGGTGCAGCAAGATGCCCCCGAGAAGGCACACCAACTTACTCAATCACCTCGTCGGCGAGCGCGAGCAGCGTGGGTGGTATTGTTAGCCCAAGCGCTTGAGCGGTCCTGAGGTTGATCAGCAGCTCGAACGTGGCTGGCTGCATGACCGGCAGGTCGGCGGGTTTGGTGCCTTTGAGTATCCGAGCCGCGTAGACGCCGGCCTGACGGTAGGAGATTGCTCTGTTTGTTCCGTAACTAATCAGTCCGCCGGCTGCCGGGAACTCGCGGAATGGATAGATCGCAGGCAGCGCGAGCCGTGCAATGCTGGCGACTATTTCGTTGGGTCGGGTCAGGTAGAACGGGTCCGAGGCGACCATGAGCGCGTGCGGGCGTTTCTCCATTAGCGCAGTGACCGCGGCATCTATTTCGTTGAGTGAGGTAGCGCTGAGCATCTGGAGCTGCACTCGGCGCTGGTTTGTCATCTCCTGGACGGCTTTGATTTCCGGAGCCGAATCCGGACTCACCGGGTTGACCAGCATGGCGATCACGGATGCTTTTGGTACAAGGTCAAGTAATATCTCCAGTCGTTTCTGGGCGAGTGGATTGCTGAAGAGCGTCATACCGGTGACGTTTCCCCCCGGTCGGCTCAAGCTCGCAACGAGACCAGCTGTGACCGGGTCGAAGCCGACGACGAAGACGATGGGGATTGCCGTGGTCGCTGCTTTGGCGGCGAGTGCTGCGGGGGGCGCGGCAGCAAAGATCAGATCGACCGGGCGGTGAGTCAGTTCCGCCGCCAGACTCGGCAAGCGGTCGTATTGACCGTCTGCGAATCGATACTCGATGGTAAACGCCTTCTCTGTGAGCCCGCTGTCGTTCAGGCCGCGGCGGAATTCCGCTATTGGCCGCGCGGACTGCGTCTGACTGAATGAGCTGAGAAAGCCGATCACTGGCACCGGCTGCTGTGCGCGCGCGGCGAGCGGCGATCCCGCTGCCGCCCCGCCGAGAAGCGTGAGAAAATCGCGTCGTCGCATCGCCTTCCCCGCCCTCGGGACCACGCCAATCTTGCTGGTCATCAAACCAGGAAACTGCGACCGGCGAAATGGGGACAATCGTTCAGTTTGCGGTGCGGAAATCCTGAGTCGCACCTGACCGGTTCGGGTCATCAACCGCCGCGCCAACCAAAGAGTCTCGCGGCAGCTATACCACTCATTACAGACGCGAAGGCGGACGATTTCTGGGGTGGTCGGACGCTAACCGCTTGAACAAATGCCTTTCAAATATTGCTGTGCAACAGCGATCAATTTCCGCTGCGTTTCTTGTCCGTGTGAGATATTCTGAGCCTGAGGATGACCACTCAGCGCATGCGCATTTTTTCCCGGAGGCTTAAAATGAGATTTCATTTTGCAGCTCTTATGTTGTTGACCCTGCTATCAACTCCGGCTGGCGCGCAGGTCACCCTGAAAGCAGATCCAGTCAAAGATTCGTTAATGGCAGGCATGAAAGTCTTCGTCGATGACGGCTCGTGCCCCGCCGGCCAAATCAAGGAGATCACCGCCGCCAATCCCAAGGCAGGGATCATGAAACGAACAAGCGAATGTGTTGGGGCGGACATTGCAGCGAAGAGCGATCCACTTCAAGAATATCGACTCGGCGGTAAATTTTCGGCATTCGATCCGGTTGTCAGCGAGTACAATCAGAGCGGCAAATTGTTTCGTATCTCGGGACATTGCCAGTCGGCATGCACCGTCTTTCTGGCAATTAAGAACGTGTGTATCGAGCCGGGGGCTGTCCTGCTTTTTCACGCCGGAAACTCTCTTGGTGACGAGAAAAAGATGTCAGCAGTCGCAACTGAGCACATGATGAGCGCCTATAATTCCAGTCTTCGCGCCTACCTCCTGGAACACCATGTGATGGACTCGCAGGCGTTTCTCACAATCTCCGGCAGCGATATGATCAAAAAATTTGGCTATAAGGAATGTCCGCCAACTTGAGGCAAGCGTCCTTCGATCAGAAAGCTCTCTCATTGGTTCAACGTTCTGGCGACCCGAAAGCCGCGGTTGACAGCTTGATAGTTGGACGGAAACCGAAAGCGGACGGCCGATCTAACGTACTCGGGCCCGAGGTTCCAGGAGCCGCCGCGCGCAACCCGATAGATGCAATCTTGACCGGTCGATGCGGAGCCGTCCGTGGGCGCCTGATCGTAGTTGCGGCTATAACAATCTTGTACCCATTGCCACACATTGCCGGCCATGTCGTATAGCCCGAACGGATTGGCGGGAAACGACCCAACGGCAGACGTCTGTTTGTTCTCTTCGCTGCCGCACCCCATGCAGTTGGCGTGTCCCTTGCCGACCTCGTCGCCCCAGTAATAGGTCGTCGTTGTCCCCGCCCGCGCCACGTATTCCCATTCCGCCTCGGTGAGAAGACGGTAGGACCGGCCGGTCATCCACGAGAGCCACAAGGCATATTGCTGGGCGTCATCCCAAGACACGGTGACGGCCGGCTTTGTGTCTCGGCCCATGCCGCCGTCGCCTCTTTTACGGCAACCGCCGACCGAGAAGCAGGCATCCCACTCGGCGAATGTCACATCGAACTTGGACACGGCGAAGGACTTGGCAATCACGACCTTGTGCTGCGGTCCTTCGTTGCCCAAGCCGTCTATGTCATGGTTCTGCAAATCGTTGTCGTCCGCGCGTTTTGGCACGGAATTAAAGCTTTGTTCCGCCTGAGTTGATCCCATTACGAAACTTCCTGGGGGGATCACGATCATCTCCGGGCATTTTCCGGCGCACTCATGAAAGTTTGCGAACGGCTTGAGAGAGCGCTCGGCGGCCGTTGTGAGCACGTAGGGGCGGAAATTCGCCATCGCATACGGCCGCATGATCGCGTACCAGGTCCACCGCTCCTTGATATACTCCTGATTGATCCAACCAATAAGGCCGGCGATGATTCCAAGCAATAAAGTGTAAATTGCGATCTGCACGAGCCGCCGACTTTGCTGCGCAGAGAGTGCTCCTTGGCGGCTTTTGGTAATAAATATTTGAGTTTCCTCGGTCGGTTCCGGCGCGTCGCGAGGACGCGAGGAGATCCAGTGCTCGGCCACCTCCAGTGTTGGTGAGTGCAGCAGTAGTCCAACCGGGCGGCCAGCTGCTGACCAGCGGCGCTCGGCTTCGCCATACTCTGTGTGCTGCCTGATCCAGCCGATATCAGTTTGTAACGCTTCAACGAGCGCATCGGCGCTCGGTTCGAAGCGCGACGGATCATCGAAAAATATGAAGTTCAGCCGCCGCAACTCTGGAGGCACCGTAATGTCTTCTACTCGCCGGCAGACGATCGGAGCGAATCGCTTGTTAAGTGAGGCGGCGCGGGCAACTTCCCTGAGAGCCACCTCTGAACTCACCGAATCGGGCGATAGCACGAACACGACCGTGTCGGCGCTATCAATAAGCGTTTCGATTCGTTTCCACCAATCCTCAAGGGCATGGATCTCGGTGCGATCAATCAGTGGCTCGCAATCGCGCGCCTTTAGCGCTGCTTCGAGGCGGCTCGCAAAAGCTAAATCCTTACGCGAATAGGAAATAAATATCTTGGCTTTTGGCTCGCTGTTCGGAACCTGATCGGCGTTCGCCGGCATGGAACTATCCCCCCACCTGCCGGATATTAGCACGGCAATGCAGCCTTGAAGAATTAGTGGAGGACAATATCGGCTTGGGAGTCAAAATGCGAAGTGTGGGGCGCGAAAATAATTTCCGTTTTCCAACCCGCGCACCCGAAATCATCAACCCGACGCTCTAGTATCCCACCGGCTGCCGTAACCATTACACGAAGGTCCACTATCCCTGGCGGTTTGAGCATATCGAAAGATTAGATTGCGAGCGGCGCAGCGTCCCTCCTCGTGGGCGAAAAAAGGCGGTCGAATTGCATCGCAGGCCGACGATCTGACCCAATAAACCTTTCGCAGCGCGTCAATTAATCGTGGCCGCGCCGAGGAAGAGCAAGCGTGACTGGTCTTCCCCCGATAGCTGCCTCGCGCAATCCTGTCGGCACTTACGTCGGACTCATGAGCCACGCCATTGCGCGATCGGATCGTAGCCAAAGATCCAACGATAGACTCCGCTTGTCGTCGAACCGTGGCGCGTCACGAAGGCCACTTCGCGGCGTAGGCGGTCCCATTTCGAGTGCTGCTTCTTGAAGCGTACTTCGGTACGTGACAATTGCTGCACCCTTGTCGCCCGCGGCTTGCGCACCGCTTCGTAGCTGGCTAGCGCCGTGTGTGGGTCATCAGCGCTCGCGCGAAGCCATTGCGCCAAAACATAAGCGTCCTCAAAGGCCATGTTGGCGCCTTGGCCGAAGGTCGCAAGCATGGCATGCGCAGAATCGCCAAGGAGGGTCACACGATCCTTCGTCCATTGCGGCGCGTGTTCCCCTGTGAACTGACCCCATTTCGAGCAGGATGTCGCTTCCCCCATCATCCTGCGCAGCTTTTCTCCCGCATGGGGGAAGGCCGCCAACATCTCATCGACGCTGCTCGGCACCGACCATGACTGCTCTGTCCAGCCAGGCTGTTGTCGGACGCATACGAAATTTATGAACTTGTTTTGCCGAATGTAGTAGCTGATGACGAAACCGCCATCGCCGGACCATTGGTTCACATAGCGGTCGTGATTATCCTTCGGCCACGGGCTGCTGGGCGCTAGGGCGCGCCAGCACATCGTTCCCCCGTAGTGCGGACCTTCGCCGCCGAACAAGCACGCGCGAACGGCCGAGCGGATGCCATCGCAGCCGACGACCACGTCGGCCTCGGCGTTTGTGCCGTTCTTGAACGAAAGGCCGACCGAGCCGTTGCGGGATTCAATCAGCGTGCATCGCTTACCAAGCTGGATGGTCGCCTGCGGCACCGCCTCCGAGAGGAGACGATGCAGGTCGCTGCGATGGACGACGTAGTACTTGGCGCCGTAGCGCTTTTCGAAATCGTCAAATGGCAGACAGTTGTAAATTTCGCCCGAACCCCAATCGCGCCAGGTCAATCCGATCGGCTCGGATGAGATTGCATGCAGCTTCTCGGTGAGGCCGACGGCGTGAAAGAACTTGACGGAATTGGGACTGATGTTGATGCCGGCGCCAAACTCGGCGAGTTCAGGTGCCTGCTCGTAGACCTGCACTTCGAAGCCCTGCCGACGCAGCGCGACGGCCGCCGCCAATCCGCCGAGGCCCGCTCCGACAATTGCAATGCGCCGCACTTTACCCATCTCATACTCCGGGAGGCGGACGATAGATGGGAACGCTCGTCCTTGCCATCCGTCGTGATGGGTATGCGCTCAGGACGTTGCGGCGTCTTTGATCGACCTCTCGCAATGCACCAATTTACGGTCGCGAAGGGACGAGTTGGGTCAGACTCGGCCGCGCGGGTCACCGACTGCCGTGACCGCTATTCCTCCAACACCGGACTCGAATGCGGCAAGCCGTGGCGACCGTTCAGGGCCATAAGCGACCAAAGTGCGGTGCAGCAAAAAGCTAGCTATTCGATCACCTCGTTGGCCGCTGCAAGAAGCGTCTGCGGGATGCCTCATCGTGGCGTCGCGGTGGCCGTAGCGGCTGCCCTGGGTCACCACGTTTAGCCGCTTGACTTCGGCTTCGGTCAGGTACTCGCGGGTCCGCAGCTTGGCGTTGGCAGGCGCCGGGGATAACTGTTCGTTTTAGGTGGCTGGCGTGACCAGCTTGCGGCGCGCTTTGGCCGTGATTTTCGCCCTCTCCCGAGGGGCGACTGTTCGTATAAGAATCATTATCAACAGTAAATCAATCCCGATGTGAAGGCGCGGCGAGAGGACAGCAGGCCCGTCCCTTCCTGACGTGGCGCAACCACCTGACAGACTGTGCTGGAAGTCACACGCGGCCACTCCCATTGTGCTAATTTGGGGCGATACGATGCCTTGTCCTGAGCCTTGGGGGAGGCAATGCGACGGCGCTCCAGAGCAGGCGGCAAACCAATTAAAACGCGACGCCGGAAGGCGGCGACGCCGAGCCGTTTCAATGCGCCTAAGGTCAGTGGGCGTCGCAAGCCTTCCAGCACCAACGACAAGACGACGATTGCGCTGCTCAAACGGGAGCGGGATGAGGCGTTAGAGCAGCAGAGGGCAACCTCGGAGGTATTGAGCGCAATCTCCAACTCACCAACTGATACCGCGTCGACACTTAGTGCGATTGCGAAAAGCGTCGCACGACTACTTGAGGTGACCGACGCCGAAATCATGAGCGTCGAAGGCGATGTGCTAAGGTCCGTGGCAAAGCATGGTTCAGCTAGTCAATGGCCAATGGGAACCACTCGGCTCATGAGCCGAGATTGGGTTACCGGACGCGCCGTCATCGACCGGGCCATTGTTCACGTGGCCGATTTGCAAGCCAGCGAGCGCGACTTCCCGCAAGGAGCGGCCTATGCGCGCCAGTTTGGGCATAGAACCATACTTGCGGTTCCGTTGTTGCGAGAAGGGTCAGCCATCGGAGCGTTCCTAATCCGTCGCATGGCCGTCAAACCCTTCAGCGACAAGCAGATCGAGCTAGTTCAGAACTTCGCCGCCCAGGCCGTGATTGCCATCGAGAATACGCGCCTGCTCAACGAATTGCGGCAGCGCACCGACGATCTCAGCGAGGCGCTAGAGCGGCAGACTGCCACCGCCGACGTACTCAAGGTCATTAGCAGTTCACCCGGCGAGTTGGAGCCGGTCTTCCAGGCCATGTTAGAGAATGCGACGCACCTTTGCGGAGCTAAGTTTGGAAATTTGTACCAATTCGTAGATGGCGCGTTTCAGATCGTTGCCTCGCATAGCGCGTCTGCCTCGCTGGCATCGGACCGCTTGCGTGAGCCACCCATACGTCCGGCGTCAGGAACCGGTCTGGGTCGGGTTCTTACTACGAAAGCGGTAGCGCAGATTGCGGACGTGCTAAATGACCCTGCATATCCGGCTGATCACCCGTTGCGAACGGCGGCTGAACGCGGAGGTGTTCGAACGCTTCTCGCCGTTCCGATGCTAAAGGACAATAATTTGGTCGGCGCAATAACCATCCTTCGCCAAGAGGTGCTGCCATTTACCGACAAACAGATCGCGCTAGTCGAGAACTTCGCCGCCCAGGCCGTCATCGCCATCGAGAACACTCGGCTGCTGAACGAACTGCGCCAGCGTACCGACGATCTCAGCGAATCGTTAGAGCAGCAGACCGCGACATCCGAAGTCCTCAAAGTCATCTCAAGTTCGCCCGGCGAGTTGGCACCCGTATTCGATGTGATGCTGGAGAATGCGACCCATCTCTGCGGTGCGCAGTTTGGCACTTTGACACTTTGCGACGGCGAGGAATTTCGCAACGTCGCGCGTTACAACATACCGTCAGCCTTCGCCGAGTCTCTGAATACAAAGAGATTTCGACCCCATCCCAATAGCGCCCTTGGCGAAGTCGCCCGAACAAAACGGACGGCACACATCGAAGATATTCATCAATTGCAGTCGTATCGGGAGCGAGATCCCGTGGTCGTGAATTTTGCCGATCTAACCGGGGCTCGAACAATCGCCACCGTCCCAATGCTTAAGGACGATGAATTGGTCGGGGTCATCAGCATCTTTCGTCAAGCGGTCCACCCATTTAGCGACAAGCAAATCACGTTGCTCGCGAATTTCGCCGCTCAGGCCGTTATCGCCATCGAGAACACGCGGCTGCTCACCGAATTGCGGCAGCGGACGACCGATCTCACCGAGTCGTTGGAGCAGCAGACGGCGACATCAGAGGTCCTGAGCGTCATATCAAGCTCGCCGGGTGAGCTTGAGCCTGTTTTTCGCGCGATGCTGGAAAATGCGACAAGGCTCTGCGAGGCCAACTTCGGTGGATTGTTCCTCACCGAAGGCCCTGGTTTCCGTAGTGTTGCTCAACAGGGTCCGCTTTTGGGGTGGTGGGAACGCGATCCGTTTTTTGACGTGCGCCGTCATCCCGGTTTGCCGCTGTCTCGCGTCGCTGGGACCAAGGCTGTTGTTCACGTCACCAACCTCGCTATGGAAGCTGCTTCTCATGCTGGTGATGCACGCTTTGTCGCTCTCGTAGAGACCGCTGGCGCGCGTACCGTACTCGGCGTACCGATGCTGAAAGATGATGGCCTCGTTGGGGCAATAATTATCTACCGCCAGGAAGTTCGCCCCTTCAGCGACAAGCAGATCGAGCTTGTGCAGAACTTTGCCGCGCAAGCCGTCATCGCCATCGAGAACACGCGGCTTCTCAATGAATTGAGGCAATCACTGGAGCAGCAAACCGCTACAGCGAATGTTCTCAAGGTCATCAGTTCGTCGCCCGGTCACTTAGAGCCGGTATTCCAGTCCATGTTGGAGAACGCGATCCGAATTTGCGATGCAAAATTTGGTACCCTGTTGCGCTTTGACGGCAAAGCGTTTCATCTCGCAGCGGGTGCAGGTATTCCGCCAAAACTCGCCGAGTTCCATAGGCAGCACGAGACGTTTCAACCGATACCGGGTAGCCCACTTGATCGTGCTACGCAGACAAAACGGGTGAGCCATACCGTAGACGATGCCGCAGAAACTGTACCAAGTCCGCCTGCCAAGTTAGGTGGCGCGCGATCCATGGTCTGCGTGCCGATGCTAAAAGACACCACGTTGAGCGGTGCAATTGTCATCTACCGCCAGGAAGTCAAGCCGTTCACCGACAAGCAAATTGAGTTACTTGAGAACTTCGCGGCCCAGGCCGTCATCGCCATCGAGAATACGCGGCTGCTCAATGAACTACGCGAGTCGCTGGAGCAGCAGACAGCGACTGCCGATGTACTCAAGGTCATCAGCCGCTCGACTTTCGATCTGCGAATTGTTTTGAACACTCTTATCGAGTCTGCAGCACGCCTCTGCAACGCCGATATGGGCTCAATCAACCAACAACAGGGCGATTCCTATCAACAGGTCGCAAGTTTTGGTTACGCACCAGAATTCGAGAAATATATGCAGGCCCATCCCGTCCTCCTTGGGCGAGCGACGACAGTTGGTCGCACAGTGATGGAACTACGTCCTGTACATATCCATGATGTTCTTGCCGACGAAGAATTCAGGTTTAAAGAGGCTGCGAGAATCGGCGGATTGCGCACCACGCTTGGGGTTCCTCTGCTGCGTGAAGGTGTGCCCATCGGCGTAATGGTGCTTATGCGAAAGACCGTGCGCCCCTTCACCGATAGGCAGATCGAACTGACCACGACCTTCGCCGACCAGGCTGTGATCGCCATCGAGAACGTGCGCCTGTTCGATGAAATCCAGGACAAGAGCCGCCAGCTTGAAGTCGCGAGCCAGCACAAGTCGCAGTTCCTTGCCAACATGAGCCACGAGTTGCGCACGCCGCTCAACGCCATCTTGGGCTACACCGAACTGATGGCGGACGGCATCTACGGGCAACTACCGGAAAAAACACTAGGCGTACTCAAAAGACTTGAGAGTAACGGCAGGCACCTACTCGGGTTGATCAATGATGTACTCGATTTGTCGAAGATCGAGGCTGGCCAACTCGTCCTCGAACTATCCGATTATTCTCTTGAAGATATCGCCCAGACCGTCCGCAGCACGCTTGAGCCCCTGGCCGCCGACAAGAAGCTCGCGTTCAAGGTCGAGATGGTTCCCAAAATGCCAGCAGGCCACGGTGACGGGCGGCGCTTGACGCAGGTCGTAATCAACCTCGTCGGTAATGCCATCAAATTCACCGATGTTGGAGAGGTGGTCATCAAAGCCACCGCGACCGATGGATCATTTCATCTATCGGTACGTGACACCGGTCCCGGCATCTCCGCTGCCGATCAGGCCAAGCTGTTTCAGGAGTTTCAGCAGGCCGACAATGCGATCACCCGCAAGAAGGGCGGCACCGGCTTGGGGCTCGCCATATCCAAACGCATCATCGAGATGCACGGCGGCAAAATCTGGGTCGAGTCACAAGTTGGCAAAGGCTCGACGTTTTCCTTTACTGTCCCGGTTCGCGCTGCTCAGCAGGTGGCCACGGCATGAGCAAGCGCATTCTGGTGGTGGAGGACCAGGAGGATAATCGTCAGATCATTCGTGATCTGCTTTCCGCCACCGACTACGAAATCATCGAGGCCGAGAGCGGCGAGGAGGCGCTTGCGGCAGTGGCGAAACAGCGGCCCGATCTTATCCTGATGGATATACAACTTCCGGGCATGGACGGCTACGAGGCGACGCGCCGGATCAAGGCCGATCCGGCGTTGCGTTCGATCACGATCATCGCGGTTACTTCCTATGCGCTCAGTGGCGAAGAGCAACAGGCACGTGCGGCTGGCTGTGATGAATATGTGCCCAAACCCTACAGCCCGCGCCAACTGCTTGCGAAAATCCGCCAGTACCTGCCTTTGTCCTAATCACAGCATTCAGGTTCGGCCATGCGGAAGCTCACGGAGCCCGGGAAGTGGTACTTCGTGATCGATTGTTCGTATTGCGACAGGCCTATCCCGCTCGCAGATGCGCCGTCACCAGACGAGAAGACTGACCCACTTCGATATCGGGTGATGTCCGAAGTGACGTGCCCGCGTTGCGGCGGCGTAGGCACCTATATGCCGCGCGAGATGTCGCGCAGATTGGTCGAATACACCCCGGCTGATCGCTACCAAGCGCCAATCCTCTACGTTCTCGCCGCGATTGCGGGGCTGAGCTTTCTTGCTGCCGTTCTCTTCGTCGCGCGGACATACCGATGAGGACAATAAACGAGGTAGCCAACTTAAGATTAATTGCGCAGAGTTTTTGACATCGACCTTCAAATGGGCGCAAGCAAAACAACATAGCATCAACGCTGCACCGCAATCTCTCCGAATGTTAATTCTGCCCTCTGTATCGATTTTTGGTCAGTCATGATTACTGGATTAAGCATGATGAGTTTAGTACTCGGGGCGACCATTGCGTACTTAGCCGGCAGCTATCCTGAACATCGAGCAGTTATGGAGACTGTAGGCGGCATTCTGCTAATTGGCGGATTGGGTTTGATGGGTTTCGCTCTCGAAGCTGTTCTGGGACACCCGCTCCCTTAGTCATTTTGTTCTTTCTCTCTCAATCCAAGCGTTTAGTATTAAAATGTTTTCTGCCGTTAGGTCGGCGGTAAAAACCACACCGGGGTGAGGCCGCCGCATACCAAAGCGCAGTGGCATTGCCCCAAAGGGCAATAGTGGTTTGCAAGACGGCCCCGCTAATGTCGATGTTGCTCTGGCGTACCCGCAGCACTGTTCGGCCGCTGAGCAGAGCTGCCGCCGGCTGGGATGAGAGCTTACCACCATTGAAACCGGTCGTCGCATGAGGCTTTGAAGGGCCTTTCGGGTCGGGAACTACCGAACTACAGCGTCCGCGCGACGTGCGCTTGCGGTGTCGAACTTCGTTGACAAATGAACGAGGCCGCCAGCTAGTGGCGGCCTCAAGCTAAGGGCGCGGCTTTTTTACCAATCCGTCCAGCGGTCGCCGCTCCAATACCCGCGACCTTCGTGCTCGCGGAATGTGATGCCCGGCCCGGCGCGCCAAGTATCATCGTGAATTATTACATGGGCTGTCGGCGGATATTCGTAGCGCTCTTGAGTGTGCCAGCAGACCTTGCCGGTGCAGACAACCGCCGCTGATGCGCTCAGAGTGGAGAAAGCCACGATGCTGGCGCCGATTGCAGTACCGGCGCCGTCGCTGCTTCGAACCAAAAGAGTCCACACTATCTCGCCGGTGGCACGACGCTTTTCGATCTGATGAGCTCGATGTGATGCGGCCGCAGACGGTCATCGACATCGATCTGCTTAAAGCGGCGCACGAACGCATCGAGCTTGGTCGCAGCGGCTTGCGGCTCGGGGCGCTGGTGCGCATGGCCGACGCCGCGGATCATCCGCAGATTCGGGGAGCAATATCCGGTCATCGCGCAGTCGCTCCAACTCGCACCGAGCCAGCAAATCCGCAACCTTGGCGGCAACGTGTTGCAACGCACTCGCGAAGAGGTTAAATAGCCCACACTGCGCATTGCGTGATTAATCGCGCCTGGTTTGGTTGTCTGTCAGTACACCGAGGTCGTCATGTCTAAAAGACTGATGGTTCTCGGCGACAGGCTGAAGAAATTACAGCGCGGATCGAGCCTCGGGTCGAGCCTCGGGGTATTTGGGCCGAAGGGACTCTTTGGGGCGGTCCTCAAGTCCGTAAGCGATACAAGCTCACCGCGGGCGCGAATGGTGTAAAAGAAAATTGGCGATCGAATGCGCGGTTGAATTGGCACCACAACACTTGAAACGGACCCTGATCGATGGTGCTTAAAGACATTTGATTGGCGCATCAGCGATCCTAGATACGTTTCGGAGCGTAGGGAGCCTTCATGACGAAGCCGCTGGTTGTGTCCATCCCGCATCGCCTTGGCAAGGACGAAGCGGTCCGCCGCCTGCAAAACGGTCTGGGCAACGCGCAAGCTAATTTTGGTCATCTGCTCAAGGTTCAGGAGGAAACCTGGACCGGGAATCACTTGCAGTTTCGCGTCAGCGCGCTGGGGCAAGTGGCGAGCGGTAACATCGATGTCGCCGACGATCATGTTCGCCTGGAAGTCCTGCTGCCTTGGCTCCTCGCCAAGGTGGCCGAGGCGATCCAGCCGCTCATCCGGAAAGAAGGCGTGTTGATGCTAGAGAAAAAGCGATAGGCTGAGCCTCGGCGACGAGCTCGCAGATTTAGCGGATTGGCTTCAGGCACTTACTACGCTTTCAGCCTGTCGCTTTTTGATGAGCCATGCCCCTGCGCAAATCGCGCCAAACAGCACCCAAAAGCAGACCGGGCGTCTCAAGGCGGCGACGCCGAGGCACGCGCCGAAGCTGGACGAATTATCCAGACAGACCTGGGACACACAAATATTGCGGCGGATGATCGCGCCTATCTAGTGCGCCTTGTCGCACCGCGCACCGGCTTGCCGCCGACTGACGCCGATCGTCGCGTACAACAGATCCTATGTGAATCCCGCGACGCGGCGGCGAAGGCACGCCGGAGCGCAGTAATCCTTGGGTTCACCCTTGCTGCGGCACTGGTTGCTGCGGCCGCTGCAGCGTGGGGAGCAGCATTGGCCGGTGGGCGTCACCGGGATCACGACCTTGCGCCGTCATTGCATTTTTCGCCGTGGTGATGAGGTGCAGGAAGGGCCGACTATGTCGCACCAATCCCAATTGCTAAAACGGGCCGCGCCTACTCGCCACTGCACGGAAGGCCCGCGAGGAGGGCTACCTCGATTATGCTGAGCGCTTCACGCAACGGGCCTCTGGGATACTAGGCCAGCCCACAGCACTAGAACGGCTTGGTACTCAGAGCGGCGAGAAGGTCGCAGAGCAGCCTGAGCCGAAGGCAGACCGCCATAACAGCCGACGTTCCCGCACACGAAGGGCAGCCTAGAACGTGATCGCGAAAATCGTCTCACGTTCAGCGTTTTACACGACCATCATCAACCTGGTCGTCATAGCCGCGTGCTTCGTTGAGCTCGTGAGTGCCCCTTCCGCCTCGGTCAGAGGATCAGGCGCGATAAAAAGCCCCCCAGCATTTGCGCGGCTGGGGGGAGAACGTGAAGGGTCGGAGATTGATTATCGGTTCTGCTGTCCGCCCTGTTGACCGCCTTGCTGTCCACCCTGACCCGGCTTCTGGGCCGGCTGCTGATTTTGCTGATCGGACTTCTGCTGGCCGCCGCCGCCCTGCTGGCCACCTTGGCCGCCTTGCTGATTCTGCTTATCGTTCTGATTTTGATTCTGCGACATTTCAAGCTCCATGGATTTTAAGGATACTCGTAACAATCCCTCCCATGGCAGGAATGTTCCTCTGAAAAAATGAGGCGATCCGGTTATGTCTTTTGACATTCGTCTTTAGTGGGCCGTCCAGTAAACCGGAACTGAAAAAGGGTAAGCCGAGTTGTCGCGTACAATTCATGGAGTGGCGAGGGATCTATGTCTTCAATCTTAGGAAACGTGCTTCGAATTGCGTTGTTCGCATGTGGAATAGGTCTCAGCGCTGCGTGGACCGCATTGTTGGGCTTTTGGATTTTCAAAGCGTTTGTATCGCTTATTTAATGAGAACTGCCAGCAGTCGGGCAAAAAACCAAAAGCGGATCCGAAACCGACGCGCGCCGAAATGGCGGTGAGGTCCGTCGGGTACAAGCCGGCGCGGCGGCGGTTGCCCTGATGCAGGCGTGGAACGCCTGGTGCGCGTTATCACTGCAGACCGCGCGTCTCGGTTGGGAAGCGCAAAGCGTCATCGCGCTTCGCCTGATGCGCACGGCGGTGCAAAATCCGGGAAACCAGACCGGAGCGCGCCGCATGGTGACCGAGAAAGTGGCCGCGGTCGCCGAAGCGCAAGCCGCCGCTGCCACCGTGGTCATGAAAGGCGGCAAGAACCATCATGTCGCGAAGAAAGTTTTGGGCATTTACAAGAAGCGCGTTCGCGCTAACCGGCGGCGGCTAAAAAGAGCGTAGCTCGGATCGACCGCGGCCGCGCGAACTTGCAAGGACCGAACGCGAAGACACCGCTTGCGAAAGGAGCTCTTTGCCTGGTGCGATGCCATACCTCAAATCACCCATGTCTCAGATCAGCGGGCGTTGCGGAATTTCCTCGTCGAAATATTGCCCGATCTTTTCCAGCACACGCGGATTTGTCAGCGTCAGCGAGCCGTTGGCACGCGTGAACATTCCCAAGCGCCGCAGGCGCGCCAGCGTCTTGTTGGTATGCACCAGGGATAGCCCGAGCGCATCGGCGATGTGCTGTTGCGTCAACGGAAACAGGAACGTTTCCTCGACGACGAGCCCCAACGCCTTGGCGCGCTTGTAAAGCATCACGATCAGCGCCGCGGTGCGCTCGATCGCGGTGCGCCGGCCGGCGCTGGTGAGGTTTTCGTCGACATGACTTTCTTCGCGCGAGCCGAGCCAGGCGACGTCGAATGCGAGCCCCGGCATTTCGCCGAACAACGCCCAGACTTTGCGCCGCGGCAACAGGCAGAGCTGCACTTCGGTGAGCGCCTCGATGCCGTGCTGCGCGGCGTCGAACATGGCGGCTTGGAGGCCGACGAGATCGCCCGGCAGCAGGAAATTCAAGATCTGGCGGCGGCCGTCGGACAGCATTTTGAAGCGGAACGCCCAGCCGGAATAGAGCGTGTAGATTTCCGGGCTGTCGTCGCCAGCGCGGATGATTTTGCTGCCGGCCGGCAGCACGAGATGGTCGCGCTTGATTTCGTTGATGGCGCCCAGCTCGTTGGGCGAAATGGGCTTGAACAACCCACAGGTGCGCAATTCGCAATCGAAACAGCTCACTTGCATGGCGAAAATCTCAAGATAGAGCGCCGGCCAAAACTAACGGATGGGAATATTCCGCAGTTCGACAACGCTCTCGCACGGGCGCGTGAGCGCCTGGATGGAACAGACACGCAGTCAAGTCGGGACGATTACCAAAAGTTCCACCGCCACCCCACATACTGCGACGAATAGGACCGCGCCGTGATCCACCCGGCCAGTGCCGCCGTTCGCGTCGCGCCGAGCAGCCCTACTCGGCTTCTGAATGAAGGGCTGCTTTGCCGGCGCGCAATTTCTCGATAAGCGACCTGATAGTGTCGACCGTTCGCTGATCGGTGATGCCACGGGATATGCGACTAAAACGCTCGATCCGCTCGTCGAGTTCGACGCATTTTTCACACATGGCGCGGCTCGCCAAAACTATCTCCCCCACTATGACGATTTCGTAGTGAATTGGTTGCGGCAAACTACGCGCCAGGCGATCTCATTGCGGACCAATTGTAGGGAACTGATCTCTGGGCCTTCGGCTTGGAAGCGGCCAGCTCCCCACGCCGAAGGCAGGGCGGCCGCCGGCGATGTGTGGCTAACCATCCGCTGGCGGTCGCCCGCATTCGCGTTGGTCTGGTCGGCGCCAGAATAATTTCCGCATATTTCCCCGCGCAGGCGCGGGCGAGAGACCGCGCCGCTCGACTCCGTTGGTTGGGTTGTCGTTGTCCCGATCGTCGACGTACAGGTCGCGGTCCCCTGAACGATCGCAGCTCGGCCGGCCCCAGCACGCCACACTGGACGCGAAAAAGCCCCAGCGTGTTGTGCCCGGACTGAGTCAAACGCGCGTACAGCAAAATTACGCGCGCGCATATCCTGCACAGCTACTGTGAAGCTCTCGCGACGGCCGCAGGTCGGGATTTTTCGGGGCGATTCACAAGGAAGTGACACGAAAATGGTGCAGGTCTTGGTTTGTCATGTGCGCAATATGACCATGGGTCAGCCTACCCGGTAATCACTCGAAGATTAAATTTCGATGCCTCGGAACCCGACGACCACACTAACACCAAACTCGGGGCATCTGATGACTCATCCTTCGCTTACGATATCATGCGCGGCGCGTTGTCCGGAAGGCCGCAGAGAAGTGCAAATTTCATGCAACTGCAACGATATATTCGTCGCAACATTCAGAGGCTAACTCCTTACGCCTCTCTGTTCCTACTGGCCGTTCCATTCATGTTCGCCGAACCACTCAAGTTAGTGGCAGTTTTTATTTTCGGCAGTGGATATTTGCTGGCCGGATTGATCGTGATGCTGTGTGCCTACGTGGCTAGTGCACTTCTCGTGGAGCGGCTTTTTAAAATTGTGAAGCCGAAGCTCCTAACATTATCCTGGTTCGTTATAATTTGGAAAAAAGTTGTTGACGCACGGCTCACAGCACTCCGCTGGCTCAAGTCAAAGTGCTTGCGTAAACGGACAGAACGCGAAATCAAAAACGTTAGCGAAAAGCGGCCGAGATTGGGATCGCCGAAGAGTCCGCAGACGGAGGGCTAACTTCGACGGACGGCAAATCCGATTAAAAGTCCCACGCCCATTGCGACCGCAAGGGTCGCCATTGGGCGTTGTTTAGCCTGCCTCGCAATTCGCTCTAGAGCGTCGTTGCCAAACTGCGCACCGGCGTTCACGGCGTCGTTGCTTAAACTCGCAGCTTGGTCAACCGCCACTCGCTGACCACGACTGAAGCGATCCACAATATCGTTCAATATCGGCCCGATCGCGTTAGCGATTTGATTACCCGCCGCTGATGCACCGGTGGAGGCGCGCCGACCAGCACTCTGTCCAATTCCGCCGAGTTCCTTTTCGATGGCGCGTAAGTGACCCGCGATGACGGAGACGCGAGGATCGAACCTCGATGAACGATGGTGAAACATCAACTCTCTCCCGTGGTGGGGCTGTTCTTTTCCGGCGCATGAATGTCGGGGATTTCCGGCGGGCTGCGCTGTGGCTCGGTCACCGGCGGCGGTGGCGGGATTTCGGGCAGTTGTCGCTTCGGTTCGTCCACGGCACGGCCCTCGTTCGCCGGAATTGGCTGCCCGAACAACCCCGCGACGCAGTAATCGTTCCGGTCGCCGAACCTTTGAGCGGCTCTGGCGTTGTCACGGGAAGGCTTTTCCCCGAGGGAGCACCCTATGCCCGAGAACCGTACCCAAAATTCCGATTTCAACCGCGCTTTCGGCGATGCCAAGAAGCAGGCCGCCAACGTTGCCGGCGAGGTGCAGGACGCCGCCGGGGACATTTATGGCCAGGCCCGCGACAGCGCCTCCAACGTCGCAGACGCCACGAAAACAGCGGCACGGAAAACCGCCGGCTCGTTCGAGAGAGCGTTGCGCAATACCATCGAGACCCAGACGTATACGGCTGTCGCAATCGCACTCGGTCTTGGATGGCTATTCGGACGAATGCACCGCCCGCTTTGACCTTGCGCGATCTCGCTCGCGCGCAGATGACTCACTACAGTCATGTGGTAAGGCGCGCGACCACCGCGACTCAGGTGAACGAGCATCATGGCAGCATACTTTAGCCTCCACACGTAGAAGCAAAAGGCGAAGGCGAAGCTCTCAATGACTAAAATGCCGCCACGTCGCAATAACATTGCGATGGACAAGGAATTAGAGGTGAAATATTGGACCAGGCACCTTGGCGTTACCCGAGAGGAACTGCAACGAGCCGTCGATAAGGTTGGCAATTCTGCCGCCGCTATACGCAAAGAATTAGGGAGGATCCGAGACGCCAAGGGCCTCAAGTGCAGGGAGACGGTCCTATGCGGCTCTTCGAATGCCAAGGCTGCGGGCATCCGCTCTATTTCGAAAATTCCCGGTGTGAAAGTTGCGGTCGCCACCTAGGCTTTGTGTCTGCAGCGATGACAATGGCCGCGCTTGAACCAAGCGGCAAGCGTTGGAAGTCTTTGGCTGATCCTATTTCTGATTATATCTACTGTGCTAATTTAGCTTTCGACGGCTGCAATTGGCTTATACCGGCTGACAGCGGACAGACCTTTTGCGCGGCGTGCCGACACAACCGCACGATTCCAGATTTATCCGACCAGCATAATCTTATCCTGTGGCAACGCATCGAGGTCGCAAAACGGCGACTTTTTTACAGCTTATTGCGGCTAAACCTTCCCCTTCGCAACAAAACTCAAGATCCTACGGGACTTGTATTCGACTTTCTCGCCCCCACCAATAAACCTGTGCTTACGGGGCATTTGGATGGCGTGATCACGATCAATCTTGCCGAAGCGGATGACTCCGAACGTGAAAAGCAGCGCGGCGCATTCGAGGAGCCATATCGCACCCTTCTTGGACACTTCCGTCACGAAATTGCGCATTATTATTGGGATCGCCTCGTGCGTGATCATGGATCGATAAATGAATTTCGCGAGATATTCGGCGATGAGCGTGCCGATTATGGGGAATGCCTGAGACGCCATCATTCGGATGGGGCTCCGGCAGACTGGTCAAACCATTTCATTACGGCCTATGCAAGTGCACATCCATGGGAGGATTTCGCCGAAACGTGGGCGCATTACTTTCACATCGTCGACACATTGGAGACGGCACGAGCATTTCGAGTCCACACTCAGCCGCGAATCACGGGTACAGCGTTGGATGCCTCTGTTGACTTTGATCCGTATACAGCCAGTGTCGACCGTCTTGTTGATGCTTGGTTGCCCCTAACTTTTGCATTCAATTCAATCAACCGAAGTATGGGTCTGGGCGACCTCTACCCCTTTGTTCTTAACGCGTCTTCAATGCGAAAATTGGACTACATTTACAACAAAATCCATCACCGTGCTCCGACCGAAAGCCAGATCGACCGCACGACCCTTAAGGCGATCAGCCTTAAAAGGGATGTCGCCTCGCCCTAAATGGTTGTTCTGTGCTCGCCGTCACGGTCATATGTTGGCACAGTCTCGATGTCCCCAAAGCAAAATGCGCTTTGAGCGCCCAGAACTTGTCAGCGCGCTGTTGTTCACGTCCCTGCCATACCCGCGCTTAGGGCACCGGGGTTGATCGTCCATTGCGTTGCCAACGTAAGTTGAAAAAGAGGCCCCGGCATGACCACGGCATAGACAAAATTGATTACCGACAAATTAGGACAGCGGAAATAAGGGCCCCACTGAGGCGGCCTATTCCTTTCCTTCTATGCTAGGCTTCCATTCTCCCCGAGTTGAGCAAGGCGCAGAGCGGCCACGGTCCAGTCGCGCGCCATATTGAGGAAAGATTGCCGCTGGTCGTCCGTTTCGGCCTCTTCGGCCCAGTGAAGGCACTTTACGGCGTATTGGCGATACTCATCGGCTGAGGTCATTTCACGTCCCCATTCTGGGGTTCCACACGCCTACTTAAACGCAAAAATACAGACCAGTTCCGTCCGGTTCCGTACAGATCAGAAAAATTTCCCGAAAATTACAACTGCCCAAATTTCTTGTTCTTAGTCCTTCTTCGTTTTGGGCTGCGGTTGCTGCTGCTGTTGGGCGACCTGGTGGGGCGCCTCTGGCGTCGGCGGGGCGCCGGCTCGGCGCTCCATATTCTCGGCTTGAGCAAGAGCCTCGGAGGCAAGCTTTTCTAGCTCTGTGGCCGACGCAAATCCAGTTTCGCGGGCTTTGAGCGCCATCGCAAATAATCGGCTTGCGCGATCTCGCAGTTGGTCAGCGTCCGACATAATCTGTATCTGTCCTCCTCCATTCCGGGCCTCAACCGGCGATGCGCGGAAATGGTTGCGTCTTTTGCTAAATCAATTTGGGCCATTGTGAAAATCAAAAGGCGACCACTGGGGGATGGAAAGGGACCAGCGGCTCAAGCACTCGGTCCAGGAGAGGGCTCGTATGCCCAGATGGCACTGAAGTATTTGGCTGCCGCAGCGAGGATGCATACGATTTGGCGACTTAGTTGCACGCAGCCTCCATAGCAAACGATTGCGCAGATTGACGGCAAAACGGGCGCTACTCAGAAACAGCGCTCAAGCAACCATTGGTGAAGCACTTAAGGGGGTTGGCGAGGCGGTCCGTTGTGGTTCCTCCTTATAGGCCTTGCCGCGGAGGCCGGCGGCGATTGCGCGATTGATCCTGATGAGGTTTGCCAAATGATCGGGCCTCGGTCGGGTCATCAAGGAGAAGGTTTCACCCATGACGAACACACCAAGATTCAAGATGTTCTGACGAATCGTGACAGGGAGCTGGTTATCGTCGCGCATGACCGCGTCGATAAATACTATCCAGAGACGTCGGTTGTAGAGCACCGCGTCCGACAGGCCTGGTCGCTTGTCGCACCAAGTATCCTGAACCGCCTGCAACTTTGCGGCGGCCTTGAGTAATAGGCTCGCCTCAAGTTCGCGAGGATCCGCCGCGACAACAACGTGCTGGAGGTGGATTTCGGTCGTGAGCCTGATCCGCCGGCGCCGAAATTTCCCGGCGCTAGCGGGCTACGGGAGCTGACTGAGCGAGGCAGGGAAGCAGAATGGTCGTCCGCTGAATTTTGCCGGACTCTGGCCGGCAGAAAATCGCTGCCTATCGGTTGCCGGGCGCCGGTGGACGACGGCGGACGAGGGTCAGCATTTTTCGCAATGCGGTAACTGACGGTGGCGAAGTGACGCTAAGGGTCATGTATGGACGGCGCCCGCGGTGCAAGAGGGAATCTGACTTTTCTGCGAAGTTCGGGTGCGGTCATGTATTCGGCCTGTTTTCGCCTGGAGGCTTGCCCCCATCGCGATGCAGCCGCCATGG
>Ga0210395_10000638_pt1 | contig 26908 bp, 25 predicted proteins | sample IncBWH4OmetaG_FD_150861 | JGI IMG/M metagenome (GOLD analysis project Ga0210395, IMG submission 150861) | Forest soil microbial communities from Barre Woods Harvard Forest LTER site, Petersham, Massachusetts, United States - Inc-BW-H-4-O ... | reverse complement strand
GCATGTGCTCGAACAGGACGGGCCAGTCTTCGCCACGCTCCACGTCGAGCCGTCAAAGCCGCTCAAATACGACTATGCGAGCATGTACGATCCGGAAAAGCGCAAGGCGTTCAAGGCGGCGTGGCAGATGCGCTCGGCGCAAGGCTAGGCCGTGAACTCATAAAACAGGTTGCCGGCAGCGACGCGTTTTCGGACGCGTCGAAGGATCGATTCGCACTCGATCTGCCCGGTCGCGCGGAACCTATTTCACACCGCGTCCTTGGCTGCCTTGACTGGACGGGCTCTGACGATTTTCCGGGCTGGCTTGGCCTTGAATACGGTCGGCTCTTTGGTGAAGGGATTAATGCCGCTCCGCTCCTTGGTCGCCGGCTTTTTTATGACGACAAATTTCGCAAAGCCCGGAACAAGGAAGGTGCCGTTCTTCTTCAATTCCTTATAACCGATGGTCGCAAGCGTCTCCATGACGCCTTTGACGTCGCTCCTCTTCAGCTCTGAATGCTCGGCAATTTGGCCGATGAGTTCGGACTTCGTCATGGGCTTCGACATATCTATGCCTCCTGATTCGGGTGCACCGGAGGGTATTTGCAAATCCAGCCTGAGACTCGTAAACGACAGTGATGTTCACAGGTTTGTTGGGCTAAGCGCCGTGAAATAGCTCAAATAGTCGATCACAGGCGAAGCGCGCTCGGCATTCAATGGCCCGACACGGCGATATGACAAGGCGTGGCGCTCCACTCCTTCAACTTAAAGATATCATCCTGACCTTCGGCGGCACGCCGCTTCTCTCGGGCGCGGAGCTATCGGTCGGTCCCGGTGAGCGCGTATCCCTGGTCGGGCGCAATGGAACCGGCAAATCGACCCTGCTGAGGGTCGCGGCGGCGCTCGTCGAACCGGACCGCGGTTCCGTTTTCATACAGCCGGGAGCCGTGGTGCGCTACTTGCCGCAGGAGCCGGACCTTTCGGGCTTCGCCTCCACGCTTGCCTATGTCGAGGCCGGCCTGCGGCCGAGCGACGACCGCCATGCCGCCCGTCGTCTTCTGGAGCAACTCGGTCTCACCGGGCAGGAAGATCCGGCAAAACTCTCCGGCGGTGAGGCGCGCCGGGCCTCGCTGGCGCGCGTGCTGGCGGCCAACCCCGATATCCTGCTTCTCGACGAGCCGACCAATCATCTCGACCTGACCACGATCGAATGGCTGGAGCAGGATCTCGCTTCCCGCCGCGCCGCGCTGGTGATCGTCAGCCACGATCGGCGCCTCCTCTCGACGCTCTCGCGCAGCACGGTCTGGCTCGACCGCGGCCAGACGCGCCGCCTCGAACGCGGATTTGCTCATTTCGAAGAATGGCGGGATGCGGTGCTGGCGGAGGAGGAACGCGATCAGCACAAGCTCGATCGCAAAATCGTCGCCGAGGAACACTGGATGCGCTACGGCGTCACCGGCAGACGCAAGCGCAATATGCGCCGGGTCGGCCAATTGCAGGCGCTTCGGGAACAGCGCCGCAGCTATCGCGGCACTGCCGGGAACGCCATCATCACCGCCGGCTCGGCCACGCCTTCCGGCGCGCTGGTCATCGAGGCCGCCGGTATCGGCAAGAGCTACGATGGCCGTCCGATCGTCAGCGATTTCTCGATCCGCATCCAGCGCGGTGACCGCATCGGCATCGCCGGCCCAAACGGCAGCGGCAAGACCACGCTGATCAACATGCTGACCGGAGTCTTGCCCCCGGACAAAGGCTCGGTACGGCTCGGATCGACGCTCGCTGTCGCGACCCTCGATCAGCACCGGGACAGCCCCGATCCCAATGTGACGGTGACCGAGGCGCTGACGGAAGGTCATGGCGACACCGTCATGGTCAACGGCAATGCCAAGCATGTCGTCAGCTACATGAAGGACTTTCTGTTCGCGAGCGAACAGGCCCGCACACCGCTCGGCAAGCTATCGGGCGGCGAACGCGGCCGCCTCATGCTGGCTCGGGTGCTCGCCAAGCCGTCGAACCTTCTGGTCCTCGATGAACCGACCAACGACCTCGATATGGAGACATTGGACGTGCTCGAGGAGATGCTAGCCGAATATCCCGGAACCGTTCTGCTCATCAGCCACGATCGGGATTTTCTCGATCGTCTCGTCAGCGGAGTGATCGTGCCTGAGGGAGATGGCCGCTGGACCGAATATGCCGGCGGCTATAGCGACATGCTGGCGCAGCGTGGCGCTGATCTGATGCGCGAGAGTTCTAAGCCACAGGCGCGGAAAGTGTCCAGAGAAGCCGCTTCGGTCACCACAGGAGCGCGACCCGCAAAGCGGCGATTGACGTTTTCGGACAAGCATGCCCTTGAAACGCTACCCAAAACGATTGCCAAGCTGCAAACTGAAATCGACGAGTTGCAGGTAAAGCTCGGCGATCCGCAATTCTATGCGCGCGACCGCGCCGCTTTCGAGAAAGTCACCGCCGCACTCGGTGAGCTGCAGCTGAAAATCGCCGCGGCGGAAGAGCAATGGCTGGAACTCGAGAACCTGCGCGAGGAGCTTGCCAACAACTGATAGGCAAGCTTATCCGGCCTGCTTGCGTCGGTGAATGTCCTTCACGTCGGAGAAAGAAATGCCGGGATTGTGTTCGCCGGTATATTCGAGGTCAAAGGCGTTACGGGCCAGGAAGACGAGATCGCCGTCGAAATCCTCGGCAATGGACGAGCGGTAGCTCGCCACGAATTGGTCAAGCAGCTTGGGGTCGTCCGCCGCGAGCCAGCGCGCGAACTGAAACTCCGCCGTGCTCCAACCAATTTCCAGCCCATATTCGTCCGCGAGCCTCACCTTCAAGACGTCGAGTTGCAAAGGGCCGACAACGCCGACCAGAGCCGAGGATCCGTCGGTCGGCTGGAATACCTGTGCGACGCCTTCCTCGGCCAGCTGGTGCAGCGCCTGCTTGAGCTTCTTGGCCCTCATGGCATCGGTCAAGCGAACCCGGCGCAAGATCTCCGGCGCGAAGTTCGGTACGCCGGCAAAGTTGAGCTCTTCGCCTTCCGTCAGGGTGTCGCCGATGCGCAGCGTGCCGTGATTGGGTATGCCAACCACGTCGCCGGCGAAGGCCTCCTCGGCAAGGGCGCGATCTTGGGCAAAGAAAAATTGCGGCGCGTGCAGGCTGATGGTCTTGCCCGTTCGCACCTGCTTGACCTTCATGCCGCGGCTGAGCTTGCCGGAGCAAAGCCGCACAAAGGCGATACGGTCGCGATGGTTCGGATCCATGTTCGCCTGAATCTTGAAGACGAATGCGGACATGCCAGGTTCGGTGGCCGCGACGACCCGCTTGTCAGCGGTCTGCGCCCGCGGCGCCGGCGCGATGGCGGCGAGCGCATTGAGGAGATCGCCGACGCCGAAATTCTTGAGCGCGCTACCGAAGAAGACCGGAGTCAGGTGGCCCTCGGCAAAGGCTCGGGGATCGAACCGCTTGCAAGCATGGCGCACGAGATCGAATTCCGCGCCAAATGCCACCGCGTCGAGACCGGGGTTTAGAGCCGTGACTTCGCCAATCGTCATGGCGCGCAGCGTGCCGGCAGAACCCGCATCGCCGTCCAACAAGCGCACGCCAGCGGATTCCACGTCGATTGTGCCGACAAAGTCACGACCGCGCCCGACTGGCCAAGTGATCGGCGCGGTATCGAGCGCCAGCGTTTTCTCGATCTCGTCGATAAGGTCGAACGGATCGCGGCTCTCGCGGTCCATCTTGTTGATGAAGGTAATAATCGGAATGTCGCGCAGCCGGCATACTTCGAACAGCTTGCGCGTCCGTGGCTCGATGCCCTTGGCGGCGTCGATCACCATCACGGCAGAATCGACCGCCGTGAGGGTCCGATAGGTGTCTTCGGAGAAATCCTCGTGGCCGGGCGTATCAAGCAGGTTGAACACACGGCCGTCGTACTCGAAGGTCATCACCGAGGTAACGACGGAAATCCCGCGCTCGCGCTCGATGCTCATCCAGTCCGAACGCGTGGAGCGCCGGTTGCGCTTGGCCTTGACCTGGCCGGCAAGCTGAATTGCACCCCCGAACAACAGGAGCTTCTCCGTCAACGTGGTCTTGCCCGCATCGGGGTGCGAGATGATCGCAAAGGTGCGTCGCCGCTCGACCTCGGTCGCAAACGGCGACAAAGCGGGAGCGCCCTCGGGGGCGCGGATGGGCATGTTCATGGCGGGCTGGATGTGGCATTTCAGGCCATCCAGATCAAGCTTGGAGAGAAAAAGTTTTCTCTGAATAGCTTGCCTGCGATATCCCACAACCTATTCTTAAAGCCACGAATACGTCTGCTTAGCGTTAGGAAAGACCATGGCCACCGACAACAAGACAGCCAAAGCCGATCACGTCCAAAGAGCGAGCCCGCCGCGAAGGACAAAAGCACTTCAGGTGAAGCCATAGCCAAGACTGAAACTAAGACTGAAGCCAAGGCCGAGAGCGGCGAAGCGGTTGCCGCTGCCCCTTCAGGCTACAAGCCGAGGCGAAGGTCAGAAGCCGGTCAGCGCCGCCTACAAGGAAAACTGGAACGCGATTTTCGCGAAGAAGACCGCGAAGAGGAAAAAGCGATAAAACTTCCACGTCCTTTAATGCTGCTTTTTCTCCAAGCGCCGCGCCAGATCGTCGAGCTGCTCGAGATTGCGATAGCGGATGCTGACGACGCCACTTTCACCGCGCACATCGATACTGACGACCAGACCGAGCGCGTCGGACAAGCGCTTTTCCAGCGCCAGCGTGTCGGCGCTCTTTTCCGCCGAACGTTTGCGGGAATGAGACTTGCCGTTGCGGCCGGATTCCTGGCGCGCGATCTCCTCGACCTGGCGCACGTTGAGGCCGCGCGCCACGATTTCTTCGGCGAGCTTTTCGGCATTGGGTTGGCCGATCAGCATGCGGGCGTGGCCGGCGTCGAGCTTGCCTTTGACGATATAGCCACGGATCGAGGACGGTAGCTTCAACAGCCGCAGCGTGTTGGCGACATGGCTGCGGCTCTTGCCGACCATTTTGGCGATGTCGTCCTGGGTGTGGCTGTAATCCTCCACCAGCGCGCGATAGCCCTCGGCCTCTTCGAGCGGATTGAGGTCGGCACGCTGCACGTTCTCGATGATCGCAAGCTGCAGTGATTCCTCGTCGGTCGCCTCGATGATGACGACCGGCACTTCGTGCAAACCGGCGCGCTGCGCGGCGCGCCAGCGCCGCTCGCCGGCGATGATCTCGAAGGCATCGGGCGCGCCGCGGACCGGCCGCGCCACGATCGGCTGAATCATGCCGCGCTCGCGCAGCGAAGCCGTCAATTCATCCAGCTCAGCCTCGGAGAAGTTGCGCCGCGGATTGCGCGCATTCGGCCGCAGCGAACTGGTCGCTGCGCGCCGCTGGCCGCGCGGCCGCTCGGCCGAGCTCTCGGTGCCGACGTCACCGATCAGCGCGGCAAGTCCGCGGCCCAATCGCGATCGCGCTACGTCCTCCGCCATCGCCGCCTTCCCTGGAATTTCACTCACAAGACTATTCCGCGTTTACTGTTGCACGTTTCTTGGTCGCCGCCGGCAATCTGATCGCCTCAACTTGCGAGCAATTCCTTTTCGCGCTGGATGATCTCGGTGGCGAGCCGCAGATAGGCTTCGCTGCCGCTGCATTTGAGATCGTAGACCAGCACCGGCTTGCCATAGGACGGCGCTTCCGAGACGCGCACATTGCGCGGAATGATGGTGTCGTAGACTTTCCGGCCCATGAATTCGCGCACGTCGGCAACAACCTGGCCCGACAAATTGTTGCGCGCGTCATACATGGTCAGCACGACGCCGTGGATGGTGAGATCCGGATTGAGTTGAGCCCGAACCGATTCCACCGTCTTGAGCAATTGCGACAGGCCTTCGAGCGCGAAGAACTCGCATTGCAGCGGAACTAGAATGGCGTTGGCTGCCGCCATGGCGTTGATGGTCAAGAGATTGAGCGATGGCGGACAGTCGACCAGCACGTAAGTGAATTTGGTCTGGCCGGCCGCGACGGTGCTCAGCGGCGCCAGCGCATTGCGCAGACGGAAGGCGCGGTCGCGCGCCTGGCCGATTTCAAGCTCGAGGCCGGTGAGATCGAGCGTCGACGGTGCGAGGTGAAGCCGCGGCACCGCAGTCGCGACGACGGCATCGCGCAAGGTCGCTTCGCCAATCAGGATATCGTAGGTCGAGTGCTGCCGATTACGGCGGTCGATGCCGAGACCGGTCGAGGCATTGCCCTGCGGGTCGAGATCGATGATGAGGACTTCCTCGCCGATGGCGGCGAGGGCGGTGCCGAGATTGATCGCCGTCGTGGTCTTGCCGACGCCACCCTTCTGGTTGGCGACCGCGAGGACCCGGGGCGGCTTGGCGAGCTGCACCTGAGGCGCGCGATCGGGCGCAGCAAAAGGCACTACTGTTTGCTCTGATAACGACTCGTCCGACATGGCTGGCAATTCCAATTCGCTTTGCGAGTATCTCAACGGCGGTGGCGTTTTGGCTCTCGTCCTGGTTGAGAAATCTTCTCAATTCCCGTTATGCAGACGATCCTGGCTTTGGGATCGGTAAGACTCGGAGACAAAGACGGCTGGATGCTCCAACATTTAGCGGCCTCGGTCAATTCAGCATCTACATCTTGACCCTTGGGAAACAGACCGAGCGTCCCGGTTTTCAACAACGGATACGTGGCGGTCAGCAGCGCGGCAAGGGGCGCCAGCGCCCGTGCGGTTACAACGTCCACAGGCACCGCGAGGTTTTCGACAAAATCTTCAAGCCCGACCGCATGGACCTCGGCGGGAGCGCCTGTGGCGTGGACTGCTTCGCGCAAGAAGGCCGCCTTCTTGGTACTGCGTTCGACAAGATGAACGCGCGCTCCCGGCGTATCCGCGAGCGCGCATGCGATGACCACACCCGGAAACCCTGCCCCGGAGCCGAGATCGACCCAGATTCGCGCCTGCGGTGCCAGCGCCAAAAGCTGAAGCGAATCGGCGATGTGGCGGGTCCAAAGCTTCGGCTCGGTGGACGATGCAATCAAGTGCATTCGCCGCTGCCACTCGAGCAGCACGGCGACAAAGCGGTCGAGCCGGTCCAATGTTTCACGTGAAACAGGCGTCAGCGCCAAGGCGCGGCTACGATCCGCGGCGAGTTCAGGCGACAGCGCCACGGGCAGATTTCCTGCCTTGCCGACGCAAATGCGCGACCAGGAGTGTCAGCGCCGCCGGCGTGATGCCATCGATGCGGCCAGCGTGCCCAATGGTGCGGGGCCGGTGTGTTTGCAGCTTGTGGCGGGCCTCATTGGACAATCCCGGCAGTGCCGCATAGTCGAGGTCGTCGGGCAAAGTGACGCTTTCATCGCGACGGTAGGATTCGACGTCGGCCGCTTGGCGGCTGAGATAAACCTCATATTTCGCGTCGATTTCGAGCTGCTCGGCGATTTTAGCCGGCAGTTCTCCAAGCCTCGGCCAGATCCGCGCGACATCGCCAATGCCGATGTCAGGATAGGACAACACTTCGAAGGCCGAACGGCGCTGGCCATCCTTGCGCAAAGCAAGCCCATGCCGCGCGGCTTCGCTTGGCGTGACGACGAGCTCGCGCGCCATGGCGCGAGCCGCATCAAGCCCAGCCATCTTGACTTGATGCGCCCTCGCCCGCACCGGGCCGACGCAGCCGAGCGCAATACCCTTGTCAGTGAGCCGCTGGTCGGCGTTGTCGGCGCGCAGCGTCAGCCGATATTCGGCGCGCGACGTGAACATGCGATAGGGCTCGGTGACGCCGCGGGTGACGAGGTCGTCGATCATAACGCCGATGTAGCCTTCGGCGCGATCGAATGTGATCGGCGCACTGCCGCTAGCGCGCGCGGCGGCGTTGAGACCCGCCACGAGGCCCTGCGCTGCAGCCTCTTCGTAACCCGTGGTGCCGTTGATCTGGCCGGCGAGGAACAGCCCTGGCAGACGCTTGCTCTCCAGCGACGGTGTCAGCTCGCGCGGATCGACGTAGTCGTATTCGATGGCGTAGCCGGGCCGAACGATCCGGGCGTGCTCCAGGCCGGGAATCGAGGCCACCAGCGCCGTCTGGACGTCCTCAGGCAGCGACGTCGAGATGCCATTTGGGTAGACGGTGGTGTCGTCGAGCCCTTCTGGCTCGAGAAAAATCTGATGCCCGTCGCGCTCGCCGAAGCGCACGATCTTGTCCTCGATCGAGGGGCAATAGCGCGGGCCGCGGCTCTTGATCTGGCCGGAATACATTGGCGAACGGTGCACATTGGCACGGATGATGTCGTGGGTGGCCGACGTCGTCCGGGTGATGCCGCACTCGATTTGTGGGGTGACGATGCGCTCCGTCAGCACCGAAAACGGCTCCGGCGGCTCGTCGCCGGGCTGCATTTGCACCGCCGACCGGTCGATCGTCGTGCCGTCGAGCCGCGGCGGCGTACCGGTCTTGAGACGGCCCAGCGCAAAGCCCGCATCCTCCAACGTGCGCGAAAGCCCCATGGCCGGCGCCTCGCCCAGCCGGCCGGCCGGAATTTGCCGCTCGCCGATATGGATCAAGCCGCGCAGGAATGTGCCGGTGGTCAGAACCACGGCGCCAGCGGTAAACGTGCGACCGTCGGCCAGGCGCACACCCGTGACGCGCTGCTCGACGACGAGATCGTCCACCTCCGCCTCGATCACGGTCAGATTCGCGGTCCCGCGGATCGCCTGCTGCATCGCCGTCGCGTAGAGCTTGCGGTCGGCCTGGGCACGCGGGCCGCGCACTGCCGGTCCCTTGCGGCGATTGAGTACCCGGAACTGGATGCCGCCGGCATCGGCAACGCGGCCCATGAGGCCGTCGAGCGCATCGATCTCGCGCACCAGATGGCCCTTGCCAAGGCCGCCGATGGAGGGATTGCAGGACATGGCGCCGACGGTCGAGAAGCGATGGGTGATCAGCGCCGCGCGCGCGCCCATGCGGGCCGCCGCGGCCGCCGCCTCACAGCCGGCGTGGCCGCCACCAACCACGATCACGTCGAAGCGGGTCTCCATCCAAAAATTCTCCAAGACGCTGGCCTTGTAGCCAACGCCGGGTTGACGGTCAAAACAGCACTTGCGCTGGTTCCTGGCGATGTTTCACGTGAAACATGCGCCCCCGGAATACTCCGATGTGGTCGTTAACCAATCATTTACCAATACAAAAATCGCGAAAGATGACGTCCAAAATATCCTCGACATCAACTCGGCCAGTGAGTCGGCCCAGCGTCGTCGCGGCTGATCGCAATTCCTCGGCGATCAGCTCCTCACCGCTGGCATGATCCTGGGCCACCGCGCGATCAAGCGCCGCCACAGTTTCCACCAATGCCTGGCGATGACGGGTGCGCGTAATGACGGCCGATTCCGTCGCTGCGAAATATGTTCTGGCATAGGCCGAAAGAGCTGCGGTCAGAGTTTCTATTCCGATGCCCGTGAGCGCGGAAATTGATATAGTGAACTTATATTCACTACTATTGGCGTTAGCTGCACTTGCACAGGCCCGGTCGATTTTGTTCCGAATCAGCCAAACCTCGGCATTCACGAGGTTTTCCAGGTATTCATTGGCCGCTACGCCGCCGGCCGATGGGTCAATGACCCACAGCACCAAGTCCGCCGACGCCGCACGTTCACGGGCCCGGCGCACGCCCTCCTGCTCCACCGGCTCGGCGCTGTCGCGAATGCCAGCCGTGTCGAGCAGCGTCACCGGATAGCCATCGAGATCCAAGTGCACCTCGATGACGTCACGCGTGGTGCCCGCATAAGGCGACACGATCGCCGCCTCGCGCCGCGCCAGCCGATTGAGCAGGGTCGATTTGCCGGCATTGGGCGGCCCGGCAATGGCGACCACGAGGCCATCGCGCAGTCGCTCGCCGCGGCCGCCATCGGCCAGAACACCGGCGATCTCGTCACGCAATTGCTGCGCAGCATGAAGCGCGGGACCGAGCAAATCTTCAGGGACATCGGCCTCGTCGGAAAAATCGATCAGGGCCTCGACCAGAGCGAGCGCTTCGATCAATCGCCGCCGCCACGCCTCGGCACGGTCGCCGATCAACCCCTTCAGTTGACGGAAGGCGAGGCGCCGCTGCGCTGGCGTCTCCGCAGCGATGAGATCGGCCAAACCCTCCACTGCGGTGAGATCGAGCCGGCCGTTCTCAAATGCGCGGCGGGAGAACTCGCCGGCCTCGGCAGGCCGGCAGCCCTCGATCTTCGAGAGTGCATCAAGCACGCCAGCAATGACCGCCCGGCCGCCGTGAAGCTGCAGCTCGGCGACATCCTCGCCAGTCTCGCTGCGCGGCGCCGGAAACCACAGCGCCAGCGCTTCGTCGATCACTTCGCCGCTTGCCGGATCGCGCACGCGCGCCAGCGCCGCCTTGCGCGGCTCGGGCAGCCGGCCGATCAGTTTTTCAAGGGCAATACCCGCACACGGCCCGGAGACGCGCACCACGGCAATCGCCGCCGGCGGCCGGCCGGAGGAGAGGGCGAAGATGGTGGGGCCGTTGGCAGTCATCAATAAACTGCGATGGCGCGAAACCGATTGCAGGTAAAGGCAAAACGCGAGAGATTGTCATTGCAACCAGGACGGGTCGCCCAAAGCCCAGCCTTTTAAGGCATCACGGGCGCGACATGGCGCGTACAAAGCTGGAAGTTTTTTTGAGCTCGACCGCGAAGGACCTCGCGGCTCACCGCATCGCCGTGCACGATCGGCTGATGCGCACCGGCCTATTTCACTGTATCTGGCAAGAAGACTTTAGCGCGCAGAATGCTGACGCCGTCGAATTCTGCCGCCGACAAGCGCAGAAGGCCGAGCTGTTTGTCGGCCTCGTCGGACTGCGGCGCGGCTGGGAGCCGAAAGGTGATAACGCGCAGCGCTCGATCACCGAAATGGAGCACGATTGGGCAAAGGAGGCAGCCCGGCGTCGATACTTGTGGGTTACCCCCGATGACTTTCTTGTGGCCGGGAATCTGCGCGAGAGCGATGACGAGCATGCGCGGCAACTCGGGTTTCGCCAGCGCGTCATGGCTGCCGGTGAGCGCGTCGTCTCGCAGACAGGGTTCGATTCACCGGACTTGCTTGCGTCCGAGATTGTCGAGCAGTTGTTGGTCCAAGTGTTCACCGGCGACCTGATCACCCTGCTGCGGCCTGATCTCGCGCATCAGGACCGCAGCACCATCGAGGACCAAAAGCCCGCCATCGCTGCTGCGGTGGAACGTCTGGCTGAGGACAAGGATGTCGACTTGCTGGCGTTGGCCAAAAATCCAAAAGATATCGATCTCGCCGACCTTGAAGCCAAGCTCAAGGTCCGCGCCAATGCGCATGAAGCAGCCGGTCAATCCAAGATTATGGAAGGCAAAGGTGACTTGAAAGCGAGCGCCCAATATTGGCGGCACATCGGCGCGCTGGCGTTCCTGCACAACACGCAGAAGGCGCTCGCGGCCTATACGAAGGCTGTCGCGCTCGATGCGGACGAGCCAGATGGGTGGCGCTACCTCGGTGAGCTCCAATACCGGCTTGGTGACACCGTAGCAGCCGAGCGAGCCTTCGAAGCTCTCAGAACGCTCGGAACAAAGAGTGGCAGCAAGCAGAGCGAGTCTATGGGTTATCTGCGACTTGGCTGGATTCATAGGAGACATGGGAACTTGGCGAAGGCCGAGGAGATGCAGCTCAAGGCGCTGAAGCTCAACGAAGAGCTGGGCAGCAAGGAGGGCATGGCCAGAGCCTACGGCAACCTTGGAAACATCTATCAATCCCGTGGCGAACTGACGAAGGCCGAGGAGATGCATCTCAAGTCGTTGAAGCTCGAGGGGGAGTTGGGTCGCAAGGAAGGCATGGCCGCCGACTACGGCAACCTTGGAGTCATCTACCGGACCCGAGGCGAATTGCCGAAGGCAGAGGAGATGCAGCTCAAGGCGCTGAAGCTCAACGAAGAGCTGGGCAGCAAGGAGGGCATGGCCAGAGCCTATGGCAACCTTGGAGTCATCTACGGCAACCGCAACGAACTAACGAAGGCCGAGGAGATGCAGCTCGAGGCGCTGAAGCTTAACGAGGAGTTGGGACGCAAGGAAGGCATGGCCATTACCTACGACAACCTCGGACACATCTACGCCGCCAGGAAAAACAAAACCCGCATGTGCGAGTGTTGGCGCAGGGAACGCGACCTCTGGCGCGACATGGGTCTGACCAATGAGGCGGCAGAGGTAGAACAGCAGCTAAAGCTGCACGGCTGCGAAGAAAACTGAGCAGGAACAGTAAACCGATTCGGCAGATACCCTCTCGAGACCGATTAATGCCTCGGCACTTCGCTCCGAGCGGGCTACTTGCTACGGTGCGTCCATGTCAACGTCATCGCATGGTTCCGCTTCGCACGAAAACCGTCTCGCCCAGGAGACGAGCCCGTATCTCCTGCAGCACCAGCACAACCCGGTCGACTGGTGGGCCTGGGGCCCCGAGGCGCTGGCGGAAGCCAAACGCACCGGCAGGCCGATCCTGCTCTCGGTCGGCTATGCGGCCTGCCATTGGTGCCACGTCATGGCACACGAGAGCTTTGAAGATGACGCCACCGCGCGCGTGATGAACGAGCTGTTCGTCAACATCAAAGTCGATCGCGAGGAGCGGCCGGACATCGATCAAATCTATATGGCGGCGCTGCATCACTTGGGCGAGCACGGCGGCTGGCCGCTGACCATGTTCCTCACACCCTCGGGCGAGCCGATCTGGGGCGGTACCTACTTTCCCAAAACTTCGCGTTACGGCAAGCCGGCCTTCGTCGACGTGCTGCGCGAGATCGCGCGCCTGTTCCGCGAGGAGCCGCAGAAGATCGAGACCAACCGCGCGGCGCTGATGGAGCAGCTCGCCGCGACCGCGCGCAAGCCTGGCACCGTGACGATCGGCGCGGCCGAGCTCGACAACGCGGCGCGGCAGCTCGGCGGCATCATCGACCCGGTCAACGGCGGCACCCGCGGCGCGCCGAAATTTCCGCAAGCCGCGCTGTTTGAGCTGCTTTGGCGGGCAGGGCTACGCAACGGCGAGAGGCGCTACTTCGCCGCCGTCGACATCACCCTCGACCATATTTGCGAGGGCGGCATCTACGACCATCTCGGCGGCGGCTTTTCGCGCTATTCGGTGGATGAACGGTGGCTGACGCCACACTTCGAAAAGATGCTCTACGACAACGCGCAACTGCTCGAGCTTCTCGCCGTCGCGCACCGGCGCAGCGGCAAGCCGCTTTATCGCCGACGCGCCCTTGAAACGGTCGAATGGCTCAAGCGCGAAATGACGACGGCTGAGGGGGCGTTCTCGGCTTCGCTCGATGCCGATTCCGAAGGCGAGGAGGGCAAATTTTATGTCTGGTCACTCGCCGAAGTGATGGGTGAGCTCGGCAGCGAGGACGGCGAGTTTTTTGCCCGGCACTATGACGTGACGCTTGGCGGCAATTTCGAAGGTCACAACATTCTCAATCGTCTCAAGCCGATGGAACGCAGCGACGCGGACGAAGCGCGGCTTGCGATATTGCGCGCCAAGCTCCTTGCCGCGCGCGCGGCGCGGGTGCGTCCAGGCCTCGACGACAAAGTGCTGGCCGACTGGAACGGCTTGATGATCGCCGCGCTCGCCAATGCGGGCCTCATGTTTGACGAGCCATCGTGGCTGGATATCGCGGCGCGCGCTTTCGATTTTATCGCGCGCGCGATGACGCGCGGCGATCGGCTCGGCCATTCCTGGCGCCAAGGTCAGCTCAAATTTCCCGGGCTCGCGTCCGATCTCGCCGCCATGATCCGCGCTGCGCTCGCGCTCTACGAGGCGACGGGCAAAAACCCTTACCTCGACCAGGCGTTAGCCTGGCAGCGTGCGCTCGATCGCGACTACGCCGATGCCGCGACCGGCACGTATTACCTCACCGCCGCAGACGCCGAAGGCCTCGTTATCCGCCCGGCTTCGACCGCCGACGAAGCGACGCCGAACCACAACGCGGTCGCCGCGCAGAATTTGATCCGCTTGGCGGTGCTCGCCGGCGACGACCGCTGGCGCGAGCAAGCCGACCGGCTGATCGCGGCGATCGCGCCGCAGGCGGTCGAGAACCTCTACATGCACATGGCGCTGCTCAATGCCGTCGATTTACGGCTGCGCGCGGCTGAGATCGTGGTGACCGGGGAGGGGAATCGGGCGCAGGCCCTGCTGGCGGCGGCTCGCGCACGGCCGCCGCTCGACCGCATCGTGCTGCACGCCGGCTCGGTGCAGGCGCTGCCGCCGCAACACCCGGCCCGGGCGAAAGTCACCGCCGCGGGCGAAGCCGCCGCTTTCGTCTGCGTCGGCGAAACCTGCTCGCTGCCGGTCACCGATCCGGCCGGCCTCAATAGCGCCATCGATTCGGTGCGACATACTTGACGCTGAGCTTCATTCCATAACGATTCATGCTCTATTGGCGCTGCCGGGGCGCAGTGAGGAGATCCAGTGATGCGATACGGACTCATCTTGGCGGCTGCCCTGGCCGCGATGTCCACCACCGGCGCCCGCGCCGATGACGAGTGGTGCGGCTATGCCACCGGCGACAAGGCGCTCATCGAATGCGGCTATTCGAGCGTCGCGCAATGCGAGACTGCCGTTGGCAAGGGCGGGGTGTGCTTTGTCGATCCCGAATACGCCCTCAAAACCAAGCGGCCCACGGCGCTGCAGCCCGTCAATTTCTCGCCTACGCGGTAAGAGCTTTCGGGTCCCGTCCCGAGCGACCGAATTTAGAGAAAACTTACGCTAGGAAAACTTCTTCGACCCGCGGCTTTCGACGCCAGAAAGCGTTGATGGCGAGTGCTTTACGTATTCATCGAGTCGAAGAACTCACCGTTGTTCTTGGTGTTACGCAGCTTGTCGAGCAGGAAGTCGATGGCGTCCATGGTGCCCATCGGATTGAGGATGCGACGCAGGACGTACATTTTCTTGAGCTGATCAGGCGGCACCAAAAGCTCTTCCTTGCGGGTGCCCGAGCGGGTGATGTCCATGGCCGGGAAGGTGCGCTTGTCGGCGACCTTGCGGTCGAGGATCAATTCCGAATTGCCGGTGCCTTTGAACTCTTCGAAGATCACTTCGTCCATGCGGCTGCCGGTATCGATCAAGGCGGTGGCAATGATGGTCAGCGAGCCGCCCTCTTCGATATTGCGCGCGGCGCCGAAGAAGCGCTTCGGGCGTTGCAGCGCATTGGCGTCGACGCCGCCGGTCAGCACCTTGCCCGAGGATGGCACCACGGTGTTGTAGGCGCGGCCGAGCCTGGTGATCGAGTCCAGCAGGATGACCACGTCGCGGCCGTGTTCGACCAAGCGCTTGGCCTTCTCGATCACCATCTCGGCGACCTGGACGTGACGCACCGCCGGCTCGTCGAAGGTCGAGGAAACCACCTCGCCCTTCACCGAGCGTTGCATGTCGGTGACTTCCTCCGGCCGCTCGTCGATCAGCAGCACGATCAAATAACATTCCGGATGATTGTGGGTGATCGAGTGGGCGATGTTCTGCAGGAGAACGGTCTTGCCGGTACGCGGCGGCGACACGATCAGCGCACGCTGGCCTTTGCCGACCGGCGCCACGATGTCGATGACGCGGGCCGAGAGATCCTTCTTGGTCGGATCTTCGAATTCCATCTTCAGCCACTCGTCGGGATAAAGCGGCGTCAGGTTGTCGAAGTTGACCTTGTGGCGGGCTTTCTCGGGGTCCTCGAAGTTGAGTGAATTGACCTTGAGCAAAGCAAAGTAGCGTTCGCCTTCTTTGGGGCTGCGGATATGGCCGTCGATGGTGTCGCCGGTACGCAATCCGAAGCGGCGGATTTGCGAGGGCGAGACGTAAATATCGTCGGGCCCCGGCAGATAGTTCGCTTCCGGCGAGCGCAGGAAGCCAAAGCCATCCGGCAGCACTTCGACCACGCCTTCACCGACAATGTCGGTTTCGCGCGCCGAGAGCTGCTTGAGGATGCCGAACATCAGCTCTTGCTTGCGCATGGTCGAGGCGTTCTCGACTTCGAGCTCTTCGGCAAAGGTGACGAGCTCAGCCGGAGATTTGGTCTTGAGCTCTTGGAGTTTCATTTCGCGCATTCAGAATGTCCTATGGAAATTAAGCCGGCGGCAGGGTTGGGTCGCAGCTTCGCCGGCGGGAGAAGGAAGATCGCAGGTCTTGGGTTGCGGGGAGCTTGCTTGGGCCCCGGACCCCGATGCACCAATCGGCTCCAGTCCACTGGAGCCAGAACTCAGTTGCATCCGCCTACGTTGGGTGGGATGGCGCAAAGATAAGAAAAGACCGCAGTTCTAGCAAGAGGCGAGCGTGATTTTTACTAAGAACGCGTGAACTTCAGAACGGTTTCAACACCACCAAGAGCACGATGAGGATCATCAGTACGGTGGGTACTTCGTTGATTATCCTATAGAATTTCTGCGAATGCCGGTTGCGATCGTGGGCGAAATCTTTCATCCACCGGGCCAACAATCCATGCACCACCGAGAGCCCAAGAACGAGGATGATTTTGGCCCAAAGCCAGCCGGAGGCGAACCAGCCGTAGCGAGAATCGGGGCCGAGCCAGGCCAGGGCGAGACCAAAGACCCAGGTCGCGACCATCGCCGGATCAATGATGGCGCGTAACAGGCGCCGCTCCATCACCTTGAAGGTTTCCGATTGCACCGAGCCCGTTTCGGCGGCGCAATGATAGACGAACAGGCGCGGCAGATAGAGCATCCCCGCCATCCAGGCGATCACGGCGATGATGTGGAACGCCTTGATCCACTCATACATGGTTGCGAACCCGCGCGATCAGACGCTCCACATGGGCAATCGGGGTATCCGGCAAGATGCCGTGGCCGAGGTTGAAAATGAACGGGTGTAGTCCGAACGCTTCGAGGATGGCATCGGTCGCACGATCGAGTGCGGCTCGGCCGGCGAGCAACGCCAACGGATCGAGATTGCCCTGAACGGTGCGCAGCGGCTGAATTTGATCGCGCGCAAAGCTCAGCTCCGTCATCCAATCGAGCCCTATCGCGTCGATCGGTACCGCTTCGAGGTAACGCAACAATTCCGTTCCTGCGCCGCGCGGAAAGCCGATGATGCGCGCCGCTGGAAACTGCTTACGCACGCTGGCCACGATTCGCGCTGTCGGTTCGATACACCACTTACGAAATTCATCGCCCGGCAATACGCCTGCCCAGGTATCGAAGATCTGCACGGCATCAACACCGGCGGCAAATTGTTTGACCAGGTAGCTCGCCGAGGCCTCGACCAGCAGATCGATGAGCTTGGCGAAGGCTTCCGGATGCCGATAAGCAAACAGCCGTGCCGGCGACTGATCCACCGTGCCATATCCGGCGATCATATAGGTTGCCACCGTCCACGGCGCGCCGCAGAAGCCCAATAGCGCAACGGCAGGCGGCAGTTCCGCTTTGACACGCTCAATCGTCTCGTAGACCGGCGCGAGTTTTGCGTGATCTATCTCAGGCCGCAATCGTTCGATGGACGACGGCTCTTTCAATGCGTCCAGTCGCGGCCCTTCGCCTACCTCAAACGTCACATGCTGACCAAGAGCGTGCGGTACGACTAAAATATCGGAAAACAAAATGGCAGCATCGAAACCGAAACGACGAATCGGCTGCAATGTCACTTCGCAGGCAAGTTTTGGATTGAAACAGAGATCGAGAAAGCTCGCGGTCTTCTCACGGATTGCCCGATATTCCGGAAGATACCGTCCTGCCTGCCGCATCAGCCAAATCGGCGGAATGGCGCATCGTTCGCCTGCCAGCGTACGGAGCAGAGGTTTGATCACAGGGTTATCCGGCACACTCTGGTCCTTACCCAAACTAAGCTTAATAGAATCTGTTGTAGTGATGTGACGGTTGATTAGACTCATACATTTCCACGCACACGTCATCCACACTCTACCTACATATTCCCGTTATCCCTCAACAGGGATGGTGGCGTTGCGTTTGCGAGTTTATCGGCCTGGCACGCGTATTTTCGGCAGGCCCCAAGGCGATCATCCACAATCCATCACTTATAGGCTTCATCGCCGTTGTATGACATCACAGCGGTGCGGATGTGGATGGAATTCCGGACATCGGACGTATTGGACTTGCACCCTGCGGCAAGCCATGGCCTTCTCCCCAGTCGTCGACAGGTTATTCCACTTTCGCTATGCCCCAAGCACCAGGCTATTTTCATCTGCACCTGATTTCGGACGCGACGGGCGAGACCTTGATCACCGTCGCGCGCGCCGCGGCGGCGCAATATGCCAAAGTGCTGCCGGTCGAGCATGTGCATCCCCTGATACGGACGCAGAAGCAGCTAGACCGGGCGCTCGCGGATCTTGAGGAATCGCCGGGCATCGTGCTCTATACGCTGCTCGAGGAGAATTTGGTCGAACGGTTGGAAACCAAGTGCCGCGACCTCGGCCTGCCGTGCCTGTCGATCCTCGGGCCGGTGCTGCACCTGTTCCAGGCCTATTTGGGCGCTGAGACCACCCATAAGGTCGGCGCGCAACACACGCTCAATGCCGAATATTTCCGCCGCATCGACGCGCTCAATTACACGATGATGCATGACGACGGCCAGCAAACCGACGATTTGGAGGAGGCGGACGTCGTGCTGGTTGGGGTATCGCGGACGTCAAAGACGCCGACCTCGATCTATCTCGCCAATCGCGGCGTGAAGACCGCGAACGTGCCGCTGGTGCCAGGCGTCTCCTTGTCGCCCAATGTCGAACGGCTGTCGCGCCCGCTGGTCGTCGGCCTGTTCGCCACGCCCGAGCGCATCGTACAAATCCGGCAAAACCGGCTGCTCGGCCTCAAAGTGGAACGTGAGGACGATCAGTATATCGACCGTCAGGCGGTCGCCGAGGAGATCTCCGCCTCGCGCCGGCTGTGTGCCAAGCATAATTGGCCGCTGATCGACGTGACCCGGCGCTCGATCGAGGAAACCGCGGCCGCGGTCATGGCGTTGCTCGGCGAGCGCCGCCGGCACAAGGCGTCGTGACCCATGCCGCTGTGGCTCGCTGCGGCGCCGCTGGTGCTGGCCTCCCGAAGCGCGGTGCGACGAGCGCTGCTGGAGGCTGCCGGCATTCCGGTCGAGATCCGCCCGGCCGACATCGATGAGCGCGGCGTGGAAGCGGGTGCGCCACTGCAGGCGCCGTTGGCGATCGCGGCGCTCCTGGCCCGTGAAAAAGCATCCGTCATAGCCGGGCACAATCGCGGGCGCCTCGTTCTCGGCGCCGATCAGACCCTCTCGCTCGACGGGCGGCGATTCACAAAACCAGCCGATCGGACGGCGGCCCGGGCGCAGTTGCGCGCCCTTTCCGGCCGCACCCACGAGCTTTATTCGGCGATCGCTTTTGTCCAAGACGGCACGGTGCTGTTCGAATATGTCGGCGTCGCACGCCTGACCATGCGCCCAGTTTCGGACCGGTTCCTCGACGACTATCTCGACGCCATCGGCGACGCTGCGACCGCGAGCGTGGGCGCCTATCAGCTCGAAAGCCTTGGCATTCAGCTTTTCGAACGCCTCGACGGCGATTATTTCACCGTATTGGGCTTACCGCTGACGACGGCGCTGGATTTCCTGCGCCGCCACGAATGTCTGGCACAATGAGTGGCGCAAAACTCTTCGTCCTGTGTCTGACCGGCTCGCTCGGCATGGGCAAATCGACGGCGGCAAAATTCTTCGCCGAGGCCGGCGTGCCGGTACACGATTCCGATGCCGTGGTGCACGCGCTTTACGAAGGCGAAGCGGTGGCCGCGATCGAGGGGGCGTTTCCCGGCACGACGTCTGACGGCAAAGTCGACCGCGGCAAGCTTGCGGCAAAGGTCATCGACGACAAGGCAGCGCTGGCGCGACTTGAAGCCATCGTACATCCGCTGGTCGCCAAGGCCCGCGACAAGTTCCTTGCCGACGCGCAGGCCCGCGGCGCCCCCGTCGTCGTGCTCGATATCCCACTCCTGTTCGAGATCGGCGGTAGTTCCAGTTGCGATGCCGTTGTGGTGGTCTCGGCGCCAGCTGAAGTGCAACGCGCCCGCGCCTTGGCGCGGCCGGGCATGACCGAGGAGAAATTCGCCGCGCTTCTAGCCAAGCAGATGCCGGACGCGGAAAAGCGCCGCCGCGCGGATTTTATCGTGGATAGTTCGCAAGGCCTCGACCACGCCCGGGCGCAAGTGCACGACATTCTCAAGGCGGTCGCTAAAATGCCGCGAAAGTAGCGATTCGTTACGGCGGTCCGACTGGACCGATGCCGGCGTGGAGATGTGATGCGCGAAATCGTGTTCGATACCGAGACCACCGGCCTCGATCCGCTCCAGGGCGATCGGCTGGTCGAGATCGGCTGCATCGAGATGGTCAACCGCTTTCCCACCGGCAAAGTGTTCCATTGCTACTTCAATCCGCAGCGCGACATGCCGGAACAGGCTTTCAAGATTCACGGGCTGTCAGGTGAATTCCTCAAGGATAAATCGCTTTTCGCCGACAAGGTGGACGAGCTCATCGCCTTTCTCGGCGACGCCCAGCTTGTCGCGCACAATGCGATGTTCGATCTGGGCTTCCTCAATGCCGAGTTGGAGCGCGCCGGCCGCACCGCGGTGAACCGCGAGCGCATGGTCGACACGCTTGTCATCGCGCGCCGCAAGCATCCGGGCGGGTCGAACCGGCTCGACGATTTGTGCGTGCGCTATGCGATCGACAATTCGCGCCGCACCAAGCACGGCGCGCTGCTCGATGCCGAACTCTTGGCCGAGATCTATGTCGAATTGATCGGCGCGCGCCAAGCGTCGCTCGTGCTCTCGCAAGCCGCGGCGCCGACCGCTGTGATCGGCGAGGCGATTATCGTGCGCGAGCGCGCCGAGCCGCTTGCGGCAAGTGTGACCGACGACGAACGTGCCGCGCACCGGCGCTTCATAGCAACGCTCGGCGACGGCGCGATCTGGCGCGATTATATCAAGTTGGATTGAGCGGCGGCGATGCCGGCGACGCCGCCAAACGCTGGCGATAGAGCTCGACGAAATCGATCGGGTTGAGCAGCAACGGCTGGAAGCCGCCGTTGCGCACCGCCGTGGCGACGATTTCGCGCGCGAACGGAAACAACAGGCGCGGGCATTCGATCAGGACGAACGGCTGCAGGCTATCCGCCGGCACGTTCATGACGCGAAACATGCCGGAAAAGACCAGCTCGAAGCTGTACAGCACCAGGCCGTCGGATTCGGCCTTGCCCTCCAGACGTAACGTCACCTCGAAATCGGTCTCGCTCACGGGCGCGGCTTCGACATTGACCTGAATGTTGATTGTCGGCTGCTGCGTGCTCGGCGCCAGCGAACGCGGCGCGTGCGGGTTCTCGAACGACAAATCCTTCACATACTGCCCAAGGACGGCGATTTGAGGCATCGCCATCTGTGGCTGGGGGCCGCCATTTGTCGTCGACATCCTGATCTCCGGCGCACGCAGGTGTTGCGCGCTTGGCTAACACAGGGCAACGGAGCGAACAATGGCGGCCGGCCGGCTGCCGCCAGAGGCGATAATGCCGCCAATTTCGGCGCGTCTGCTCAAATGGCGGCCACCTATGCCTCAGCCATGGGTGGCGGCGCTCAAGATACCGGCGCCTGCAATGTTGGCGCGGCGGCGGCAATCGTTTAGACTTTCGCGCGGGCGCGCTGTCGTCATGGCGAGCGGCCTCTGGATGGCACCCCGCGCGTGCTTACATACCGAGTGGGAACCGGGTTCCCGCTCTGCGATCGTGGCTTTGGGCTCAAGCTTTAAGGAACGCATCGTTCCGCCATCAGTGACGCCGAGAGAATGTCAAACGTGTTCGACATCTACACCATCATCTTTCTGGCGCTCGCGGTATTCATTTTCCTGCGGCTTCGCAGCGTGTTGGGCCAACGCACCGGGCGCGAGCGGCCGCCCTACGACCCGTATTCGGCGCGCGACGTGGTGCGCAGCCCGGCGACCGACAAGGTCGTAACGCTGACGCCGGCAGCGGCGGAAACGCCGCCACGTCCGCCTGAGCCGGCTCAGGCGGCGGACGAGCGCTGGAAGGGCATTGCCGAAAGCGGCTCGGCCGTCGCGACCGGGCTCGATGCGATCGCGGCGGCGGACCCAAGTTTCGATGCGCAGCATTTCATCGCCGGCGCGCGCGCCGCCTACGAGATGATCGTCACCACCTTTGCCGAGGGCGATCGCCGTCAGTTGCGCAATCTGTTGTCGCGCGAGGTGTTCGACGGTTTCGATGCCGCGATCACCGAGCGGGAAAACCGCGGCGAGACCGCCGAAACGCGCTTTGTCTCGATCGACGGTTCGACCATTACGGCGGCGGAGCTGCGCAAAAGCACGGCGCAGATCACCGTCCGCTTCGTCTCAAAGCTGGTTTCCTCGACGCGCGATCGCAACGGCACCGTGATCGACGGCAACGCCGAGAAGGTCACCGACGTCACCGATGTTTGGACGTTCGCGCGCGATGTCACCTCGCGCGATCCCAACTGGAAAGTGGTCGCGACGGAAGCCGGACAATAACGCCGATGGCGGCCTATTGCCGGGTTTTTTGTTTGTTCGTGCTGCTCATCGGTCTCGCCGGCCAATCGCCCGCGGCGCGCGCTGCGGAAACCGAGCCGGTCAAATTTCCCGACACCCAATACGAGCCGGCCGAGTGGGCCGACGTCGACGGCTGGGCGAACGACGATCACGCGGCGGCGTTTTCGACGTTTCTCGCCAGCTGCCGCGTGCTCACGACCACCAGGCAGCGATCGGGCCGCGACGCAAGTCCGATCGGAGACGCGCTCAAGGACGTCTGTACGCGCGCGCTTGCCGCCATCCCGCTCGACGACGATGGCGCGAGGAAATTCTTCGAGGAGAATTTCACGCCGCTGCGCATCAACAAGCTCGGCGATACGTCAGGCTTTCTCACCGGCTACTATGAACCCATCATCGAAGGCTCGCGCGTGCCGACCGGTGAGTTCACGGCGCCGCTCTATCGCCGTCCGCCCAATCTCGTCGTTGCCGGGCGGCGCAAGCTCGGCGACGCTTTCCCATCGAAGGGCGTCAAAGTCGGCCGCCGCGTCGGCCGCCGCAAGATCGTGCCGTATTACGACCGCGGCGAGATCGAGAATGGCGCGCTCGACGGCTGGCATCTGGAAATCTGCTGGCTGCACGATCCGGTCGACGTGCTGTTCGCGCAGATTCAAGGCTCGGCGCGGATCAGGCTGGAGGACGGCACCATTCTGCGCGTCAACTACGATTCTCATAACGGCTGGCCCTATACGCCGGTCGGGCGCGTGCTGATCGACCGCAAGGTGATCCCCAAGGACGAAATGTCCATGCAGCGCATCCGCGAGTGGATGGACGCCAATCCGGATCAGGCCAAAGAGCTGCGGGACCAGAACAAATCCTATGTTTTCTTCCGCATCACCGATCTCGCGACCGAGGACGAGGCGATCGGCGCCGAAGGTGCTCCGCTGGTTCCGGGCCGCTCGATCGCGGTCGATCATGCGCTGCACGTCTACGGTACGCCGTTCTTCATCGCCGCCGACCTGCCGCTCGCCAACGAAAAAGCGGCGACCAAATTCCGCCGCCTGATGGTGGGGCAGGATACCGGCTCGGCCATCGTCGGCCCGGCGCGGGCCGATATCTATTTCGGCGCCGGCGATGAGGCGGCGCGCATGGCCGGCCGCATCAAGAATCCCGGCAATTTCGTCATGCTCTTGCCGCGTGCGCTCGATCCGGTCGAAGCCGGCCGCGACACGCCGTTGCCGCCGGAGCGGCCGAGCGCGTTCAGTCTCAGTGTCACCACCATGGAAGATCCCACGGCGGTGGATGTGCCTCTGCCGGAACCGAAACCCGCAGCGGAGCCGGCACCGAAATCCGCCGCCGCCGCCGCGGCTACGCCGAAGCCAAAACCGCGGCCAAAGCCATGAGCCGGCGCCGGCAATTGAGCGACGAAGAAGAGGCCTTGTGGGCCGGATTCACACGCTCGATCAAACCATTGAAGCCGGCGAAGCCGGGCGCCAAAACGAGTCCGAAATCTTCCGCAATATCGTCGATCGCAAGCACTCCCGCGCCATCGCAGGCGCGACCTCGCCCCGTTGCACCGCGTGCACCGCCGCCTGCGCCATCACCGCCGCTCGCGCCGCTTGGCCGCCGGCTCAAGCAGCGCGTCGCGCGCGGCCGCGAGCCGATCGACGCGCGCCTCGATCTGCACGGCATGACGCAGCAAGAGGCGCATGCGGCCCTGCTGCGTTTTCTGCATCGTGCGCAAGCCAGTGGCGTCAAGACTGCGCTCGTCGTCACCGGCAAGGGATTGCGCAAATCTTCGAGCAGCGACGGACGCGATGCCGACCACAAGCCCGGCGTGCTCAAGCGGCAGGTGCCACTGTGGCTCGCCTTGCCGGAATTCCGCCCGCTTATCGTCGGCTTCGACGACGCCCATGTCGGCCATGGCGGCGAAGGCGCGCTTTATGTGCGGCTGCGGCGCGGCAAGTAGGCCGCGCCGTTAACCATAACCATTGGAATTCCATAAGGCGGGCAAGAATCGGTCAATGTCATCTGCCACAACGGCGTGCGCGATCGGAGCGCAGAGCATGATCCGGAAAAGTGGAAACCGGTTTTCCGAAAAGATCATGCTCCACCAAATAGTAATTTGGAGTACGACTGATCATGTCCGACACCGCCGATATCCAAACCAAGCCGAAGCCAGCGCGCGACAGCTCCAAAGACAAGCGCACTCTCGACCAGGTTGAGAAGTGGATGGAGATGATCCGCGAGATCAGCCGCGAACCGGTCAAGAACTAATCTATTTTCAATCCCGCCGTCTTGATCACGGCGTTCCACTTTTCGGCATCGGCTTTCAGAAAATCCCGCAGGTCTTCGGGCGAAGAGCCTTGCGCCGCATAGGCGGAACGCGCGAGCTGTTCGGCGGTCGCCGGATCGGCCAGGGCGGCGACGATATCGGCGCTCATTTTCTTGACGATGTCCGGCGGCGTCCGTTTCGGCACAAACACCCCCTGCCAGGAATCGACCACATAACCGGCAACGCCGGCCTCCGCGATGGTCGGCAAGTCCGGCTCGGCCGGCGCCCTTTTGCTGCCTGTCGTGCCCAGCGCGCGCACTTGGCCCGAGCGCGAATAGGTCAGCAACTCGCCGCTGCCGAAATAGCAGTCGATACGGCCGGGAATGAGGTCGATGAACGCGGGCGCCGCGCCGCGATAGGGCGCGTGCGTCATCTGGATTCCGGCCTTCTGCAGAAAAAACTCTTCGGCGAGGTGCGGCGCACTGCCGGTGCCGGGCGAGCCCATGATGAGCTTGCCGGGACGCGATTTGACGTAGGCGACAAATTCCATGACGGTTTTGGCTGGCGAGGAATTCGGCACGAACATGAAGAACGGAAATTTTGCCACCAGCGAGACCGGCGCCAGATCGGCCACCGGATCGTAATCGAGCGCATGATAGAGCGTGGCGTTCACCGCCAGCGACGAGGTGCCGTAGAGCACCGTATAGCCGTCAGGATCGGCATGCGCCACGTAGGCATTGCCGATATTGGTGCCGCCGCCGGATTTGTTCTCGATGACGACCTGCTGGCCCCAGCGCTTCGACAGCTGTTCGGACAGCACGCGGGCGACGGAATCGGTCGGCCCTCCCGCCGCCAGCGGCACGATCATGCGCACCGCGCGATTGGGCCATGCCTCGGCCCGAGCGGTGCGTGCGATTACGTTCGGCGCAAGGACCGACGCAGCGGAAAATACAATCAGCCGGCGACGTGTAAGCACGGCCTAACCCCGGTTCATTCGCGCCGAGATTAGCCGCGATTATCGGCTCATGCCACGTATCGGGGCTGCGTCACGCTGACCGGGCGGAGCGCGCCCCGAGCGTCACAAAATAAACCGGCTCAAATCCGCGTTTTTGGCGAGGTCGCCGACGTGCTTGTGCACATAGGCGGCGTCGATTTTCATGGTTTCGCCCGAGCGGTCCGGCGCGGCGAACGAGACTTCGTCGAGCACGCGCTCCATCACGGTCTGCAGGCGGCGGGCGCCGATATTCTCCACGCTCGAGTTCACCGCCACCGCCACGTCGGCGACGGCATCGATGGCATCCTCGGAGAATTCCAGCGTCACGCCTTCGGTCGCCAGCAGGGCGATATATTGCTTGATCAGGGATGCTTCCGGCTCGGTGAGAATGCGCCGCATATCGTCGCGCGTGAGCGGTTTGAGCTCGACGCGGATCGGCAGCCGGCCTTGCAGCTCGGGCAACAGGTCCGACGGCTTTGAGATATGGAAAGCGCCCGAGGCGATGAACAGGATGTGATCGGTCTTCACCGAGCCGTGCTTGGTGGCCACCGTGGTGCCTTCGATCAGCGGCAACAGATCGCGCTGCACGCCCTCGCGCGATACGTCGGCGCCGAGGCGGCCCTCGCGCGCACAGATCTTGTCGATCTCGTCGAGGAACACGATGCCGTTATTCTCGACCACCTTGATCGCTTCCTGGGTCAGTTGATCGTTATCGAGCAGCTTGTCGGATTCCTCGTTGATCAGGATGTCGTAGGATTCGTGCACGGTGACGCGGCGCGTCTTGGTGCGGCCGCCGCCGAGCTTGCCGAAAATGTCGCCGATCGAGACCGCGCCCATCTGCGCGCCGGGCATGCCGGGAATGTCGAACAGCGGCATGCCGCCGCCGGCGGCCTGCACCTCGATTTCAATCTCCTTGTCGTTGAGTTCGCCGGAGCGCAGTTTTTTGCGGAACGCTTCCTTGGTCGAGGCGCTGGCATTGCCGCCGACCAGCGCGTCGAGCACGCGATCCTCGGCCGCCTTCGCGGCGCGAGCCTGGACGTCCTTGCGTTTCTTCTCGCGCGTCAGGGTCAGGGAGACTTCGACGAGGTCGCGCACGATTTGCTCGACGTCGCGGCCGACATAACCGACCTCGGTGAATTTCGTCGCCTCGAC
>Ga0210395_10000634_pt1 | contig 26960 bp, 24 predicted proteins | sample IncBWH4OmetaG_FD_150861 | JGI IMG/M metagenome (GOLD analysis project Ga0210395, IMG submission 150861) | Forest soil microbial communities from Barre Woods Harvard Forest LTER site, Petersham, Massachusetts, United States - Inc-BW-H-4-O ... | reverse complement strand
CCACGGACCGCGACGCGCTCATTCGTTATCTGCTTGGCGGACAAGCGCGCATCGCCAGCGGCATCCTCCCGCCCAATCACTGGGCCTACGAACCAAACGTCCGGCAGTACACGCTCGATGCCGCCCGCGCGGAAGAAATTCTCGACGCCGCGGGGTTCCCTCGCAAGCAAGGCGGCACGCGCTTCCACCTCACGCTGAAAACCTCTACCGAAGAGCAAGCCCGACTCATCGGCGCCGTGCTGCAAGAGCAGTGGCGCCGCATCGGCGTCGACCTCGAGTTGCGTCCGCTGGAACTCGCCACGCTTCTTTCCGATGCTGCAAGAGGCAATTTCCAGCTCACCTATTCGCGCTGGGTCGGCGCCAACAACGATCCCGACGTCTTCGAATTCGTTTTTTCCTCGAAGCGCTTCCCTCCCGACGGCGCCAATCGAGGACACTACCGCAATCCCCGTATCGACGCGCTCGTCGATCAAATCCGCATTGAAACGGATCGCGAAAAAAGGAAGGCTCGCTGTAGCGAAGTTCAGAGAATCCTTGCGGACGATCTACCCTACTTACCGCTCTGGTTCACCGACGTCGTCTCCGTCCATCGGCGCTCTCTCGGCGATTTACAACTCTCCCCCACCGGAGACTTCGACTTTCTCGCCACGCTCCTATCGGTTCGATAGAGGCGGCCGGCTTTCCTACTTCAGGGCCTTCTCGATCTCCGCCACGGGAATCGCACCTTCCCGAATAATCTTCCACGATCCGCCATGGACATGAACAATGGTCGACCCCAGCAACGCCCCAGTTTCTCCACCATCCAGAATCAGCGGCAGCCGCCCGCCGAGCTGCTTCATCAGCTGCTCCGCGTTCGAGCACGACGGAAATCCCGAGATGTTCGCGCTGGTCCCGGTGATCGGTCCCTCAAACTCGTCGATCAACCTTCTTGCCACATCGCTCTTCGGCCAGCGCAACGCCACTTTTCCCGTGTTGGCCGTCACTTTCAACGGCAAACGGTTCGCTGCGTCCACGACGAGTGTTAGCGCCCCCGGCCAGAATTCCTGCGCCAAGCGCAAAAAATTCTGCGGCACTTCGCGCGCGAGTTGCATAGCTTGCTCTAGCGACCGCACCAAGATCGGCAGCGCACGCGTCTCCGGACGCCCTTTCACTCTGTAGATTTCATCCACTGCGGCAAGATTAAACGGATCGGCAGCCAACCCGTAAAACGTGTCGGTAGGGATAGCGACGACACTTCCGCGGCTAAGAAAGCTAGCCGCGTAACGCAGCACTTCCGCTTCCGGGTTTTGCGCATTGACGCGCAACAGTTCTGCCGGCAACTCTTTGGCCTTTGGCGAAGCCGCAATCTTGTCTGGCGGTTGTTTCGCCCGCATTTGAATTCAATTGGGGGACGCTACCATACCCCTCTAGCGCTTGCAATAAGAGCCTGATGGAAAGAGCGTGATGGAGAGGTCCACTTGAGCGTCGCAAAACGTGCTTTTGCAGGGTCCCATGTGCTTCGGCACCGTCCGCGGCCCGCAGGCCGCCAAGATTCCCACCCGTAACTTGAGCCCTCGACAGAACATCCAACTAGACGTGATTCCCTTCTCCATTCTGGATCTCTCGCCTGTACCGCAAGGGGCCACTCCGGCAGATGCGCTGCGCAACTCTCTCGATCTCGCGCAGCACGCCGAAGTCTGGGGCTACCATCGTTTTTGGCTGGCCGAACATCACAACATGCCGGGCATCGCCAGCGCCGCCACGTCCGTCGTCATCGGCCACGTCGCCGGCGGTACCAAAACAATCCGTGTCGGCTCCGGCGGCATCATGCTGCCGAACCATTCTCCACTGGTCATCGCGGAGCAGTTCGGCACGCTCGCCTCGCTCTATCCAGACCGTATCGATCTCGGACTCGGACGTGCTCCCGGAACCGACCAGCCCACCTCGCGCGCCCTTCGCCGCAATGTAGCTTCCTCCTCCGACAACTTTCCGCAAGACGTCGAGGAGTTGCAATCCTATTTCGAGCCCGCATCGCCAAATCAAAGAATTCGAGCCATTCCTGGCACAGGCTTACGCGTACCCATCTGGCTGCTCGGCTCGAGCCTGTTCAGCTCGCAACTTGCTGCCGAGCTCGGCCTTCCGTTTGCGTTTGCATCGCATTTCGCGCCTGCCGATATGATGCGGGCGCTCGAGCTCTATCGCGCGCAGTTCAAGCCATCTCGTCAACTCGATCGCCCCTACACCATGCTTGGCCTCAACGCCATCGTCGCCGAAACGGACGCCCAAGCGCGCTACCTTTTCAGTTCCGTCCAGCAAGCCTTCACAAATCTCCGGCGCGGCACTCCCGGCCAAATTCCGCCGCCCATCGAGGACATCGATACCTATTGGTCTCCCGCGGAGAAAGCCTCCGCCAGCCAGACGCTTTTGTGCTCTGTCGTCGGCTCTCCGGAAACCGTCGAGCGCCGCTTGCTCAACTTCCTCGACGTCACGCAACCCGACGAAATCATCACGACCGCGCACATCTTCGATCACTCCGCGCGACTCCGCTCGTTCGAACTGCTCGAGAAAATTCGCGCGCGTCTCGCTTCGCTCGAGCCGCAACACGCTACATCTGCGGCTTCTGCCGCAAACCCGGCGTAGGGCCAGCCTTGCTAGGCTGGCCGTTTTCCGCTAGCGGCGGTTAGCCTCTCGCCCCCGAAATTTGCTACGCTCCCCTTGATGGCCACTCCCGGCAAGCCCGATCGCCACGCTCGACCCGCAGCCGCGTCCGGGGTCCTGACCAGCCGCGACAATCGCTGGCTCAAAGAGTTTCGCATGGCGCTGCGGGGCGGCCTGCCCACCGAGTCCGGCTCCGTTGGCGTCGAAGGCGTGCGCCTAGTCGAAGAAGCACTTCGCTCCGGCTGCCGCATCGAAGCCGTACTCTTCAGCGAATCCGGCGAGCGCCACCACGAACGTCTCGCTCCTTTCATCGGCAGGCCGGAAATGGCTTTTCCGTCCTTGCGCACGACCGACCGCCTGTTCCTAGGCTTGGCCGACACCGAGCATCCGCAAGGCGTCGCCGCGCTGGTTCACCCGCGCCTAGCCACCTTCGATGAATTGCTTCACGCCGCTTCCGCCTGCGCTCCCCTTCTTGTGGTCCTAGCGGGCGTCCAAGACCCGGGCAATGTCGGCACCATCCTGCGCACGGCCGCGGCCTTCGGCGCAACGGGCGCGGTGACAGCAGCTTCTGGCCAATCCGGCACCGCGAGCCCTTTTTCGCCGAAGGCTCTGCGGGCCTCCGCTGGTGCCGCTCTGCATCTCCCTATTCTGCCTGGAGTGTCGCTGCCAATTCTTCTCACCCAGCTTAAGATCGCTGGCGTTCGCGCACTCGCGTCTAGTGTTCGTGAACCCGACGATGGCGAACCAGGTGTGCTTTCACCCTGGAAAGTCGACTGGTGCGAGCCCGTCGCCCTTCTCGTCGGCAACGAAGGCGCAGGCCTCCCCGAGGAGATCGAACGCAGCGCCGATGCCCGTATCCGCATCCCAATGGCCAGCGGCATCGAATCGCTCAACGCCGCCGCCGCTGCCGCGGTCCTTTTTTACGAGGCCGCTCGCCAGCGAAACTCTCTATCAGAGAAGAGCGGGGGTACATCGTGAGTCTTTTCTCCAAGTTGCCACAGCCCACGCCTGAAGACTCCGGGCACCAGCCGCTTGCCGAGCGCATGCGCCCTCGCACCCTTGATGAATTCGTCGGCCAGGAAAAACTCCTCGGCCCCGGCAAGCCCCTCCGCCAGCAAGTGGAAACTGACGAAATCACCTCCATGCTTTTATGGGGTCCGCCCGGCTGTGGCAAAACCACACTCGCGCGCCTGGTTGCGCGTCTCACGCGCTCGGAATTTGTTGCCTTCAGCGCCGTCCTGGCGGGCATCAAGGAAATCAAGGAGGTCATGGCCGCTTCGGAACGCAAATCCCACGGGGGGCAGCGGACCATCGTATTCGTCGACGAAGTCCATCGCTTCAACAAGGCGCAGCAGGATGCTTTTCTCCCCTATGTCGAAGCCGGCCACATCACCTTCATCGGCGCCACTACCGAAAATCCGTCATTTGAAGTCATCTCACCGCTTCTGTCGCGCACCAAGGTCTACGTCCTCGACCCACTCACTACGCTACAAATCGTCGACTTGCTTCGTCGCGCCATTGCGGACAAAGAGCGCGGTCTTGGTAACGAAAATATCGAAGCCAGCGACGACGTGCTCTTTCGCATCGCTTCCTACGCTAACGGCGATGCCCGCTCCGCCTACAACACGCTTGATCTCGCCGCTCGCAGCGCCAAACCCAGCGCCTCCGGCGCACGCACCATTACCCAGGAACTCCTCGAAGACGTTCTCCAGCGCAAACTGCTGCGCTACGACAAAGCCGGCGAGGAGCACTACAACCTCATCTCCGCGCTGCACAAATCTGTGCGCAATTCCGATCCCGACGCCGCGCTCTACTGGCTCGCTCGCATGCTCGAATCCGGCGAAGACCCGCTCTATCTCGCTCGCCGCATGGTCCGCATGGCCAGCGAAGACATCGGCCTCGCCGAACCCGGCGCGTTGGCTGTCACCCTCGCCGCAAAAGATGCCTTCGATTTTCTCGGCGCTCCCGAGGGCCACCTCGCGCTCGCCCAAGCCGCCGTCTATCTCGCGCTCGCGCCGAAATCCAATGCCGTTTACACTGCCTATGGCGAAGTCATCGAAGACGTGCACAAAACCGAAGCCGATCCCGTTCCCTTGCACCTGCGCAACGCCGTCACCGGCCTAATGAAAAGCGTCGGCTACGGCGAAGGCTACAAATACGCCCACAATTTCGACGAAAAGGTCGCAGACATGACCTGCCTCCCCGATAATCTCGCCAGCCGCACCTACTACAAGCCCACCGATCAGGGCTTCGAACAGCGCCTTCGCGCTGGTCTCGACGAAATTCGCAGGCTAAAATCTCGCAGCGCGTCCAATCCTTGAGGTGATGGAATGAAGAAGACCGCACTGGTTTTCGTGAGTTTACTTCTCTGCGTATCCGTAATGGCCAAGCGCAAACCGCCCAAGCGCCCGCACATACTGGGCATCGCCGGCGTCACCATTCTTGTTTCCGACATCACCGAAGCTCACAAGTTCTACCGCACTCTCATCGATCCGGAGCAGACCTGCACCTATTGCCAGAACGTTCCTCCCCAATTCTTATTTTTGCCCAGCGGGCAGCGCATCACCTTTCAACAGGTGCCCATCCCTGCTCCCAAGGATCTGCTCGCGGAAGTCTCCTTTCTTACGGAAGATCTCGAGGGATTCAAAAGATATTTCAACTTCAACAAGGTCGACTTTGACGAGGTCAAGAAGAAGCACGGCGGGGATCTCATCCGCATCGTGCTCACCGATCCCGAGGGGCATCACATTTCGATCACGGATGCCTATCACCTCGCCAACTCGGAAGACCTGAACGCCGGCTTACCGCCCGCGAATCCGTCCAATCCCGTTCGCATCATTCACGCAGGCTTCGTCGTGAACTATCGCGAGGCCATCGATCGTTTCTACGTGTATGAACTTGGCTTCCGTCCTTATTGGCACGGCGGTATGAAGGAAGACCAAGATGACTGGGTTGCCATGCAAGTCCCCGAGGGCACCGACTGGGTCGAGTACATGCTCAATATTTCCCCAACGGCCGACAAACGCACTCTTGGCGTCATGAACCACATCTCTTTGGGCGTTCCAGACATCCACGCCATCGAAGCGCAAATCGTAGAAGCCGGGATCAAACCCGGCGAAGAACCCAAAATCGGTCGCGACGGCAAATGGCAGCTCAATCTCTACGACGCCGAGCAAACCCGCATCGAATTCATGGAATTCAAGCCCGTTCAAAGACCGTGCTGCTCTGACTTCACCGGCCCGCATCCCGGACCTCAATCCGACACCAAGGCACCTCCGCAACCATGACTCGTCCCCGCCCCCAGGGCGAAGTTCTGAGGCTACTATGTCTTCCTGTGCTCATGGCCCTGTTCGGCTGCCTTTTCGTTCCCCCTGCTCGCGCTCAAGATCTCGACAAACCGCTCCAGACCATCGATGAAGAAATCACCGCTTTCAGCTTCGCCCCCGACGGCCGCATCGTCTATTCCGTCCGCCACAACATCAAAACAAAAAAATACGATCTTCAGCACGACGATATCTGGCTCCAGGAAACCAACGGCAAACGCCGCCGCCTTCTCCAAGGTGACAAGTTCAATCGCGGCGAAGAGCTCTTCTCCTACGCCGTCGACTCCTTCCACTGGTCTCCCAACGGCCGCCTCATTCTCGCCCAACTTTTCACCACCAGCGTCGTCGACGAAGGCCGTACCGAAGACTCCTTCCAGACCCTGGCGTTTGAAGACAGCGGCAAGGAAATCCGCCTCGGCAAAGGCGAAAGCCTCATCAAGGACTGCTTCAACGCCAGCTGGCTGCAGGACAATGCGACCATTGTCTACCTCAACGAAGAGATCAAGCCGCGTATGCTGTTCTCTTTTCGTTACAGCAATATCTCGACCGGCCCGGCAGGCCCCGCCTTCGAAGGCCGCACCTTCATCGACTCCGATCGCATCCCGCGCACAAACGCCGCCATCGCCGTAGAACAAGACCGCGCGCAATCCGGACCGCCGCGCCTCCAGCGCCTTGAACTCCTCGCACAGGACGACAAGGAGGTCGCCACGCTCGATGGCTACGCCGGCGGCCTCTCTGTTTCCCCAGGCGCAAAGAAAGTGGCGTATTTCATCGACAGAGAAGTTTTGGAGGTCCGCGACCTCGCCGCTCCGGATCACTTCATCCGGCTCCGCGTGGGCCTCGGCGTTTTCCATTGGTCCCCCGACGAAAATCGCATCATGCTGAAACGCGCCGTCGAACGAAAATCCGGCGACCTCGTATGGATAAATATTCCCCAACTTCCCGCGCAAAAATCCAGCAAGGACATGCCCATCCTCACACCCACGCCGCAACCAATCCTTCGCGGCATCGCCATTCGCGAGTTCAATATCTCGCCCGACGGCCGCTTCCTGGCCGTAGTCCTCCCCGGCAAACGCAATCTGGTGGTCTTCCCTCTCCCGCGGTGATTCTTTCCATCGGCGCGCCGCGCGGGTCCCCGGCGAACCGTATCGCCGCGCTAGATCAACTTTCACCGAAATGAAAATCCCGCGCCACACGGCTGCGCGGGTCATGCGTTCACCCTAAGATCCGCCTCACCTCATCCCAGCTGCTTCGCCCGCCTCCGATGCTCCATCAAAACACAAGCATCCTCAACCACGATCAATCCCGCCGCCCGCGCACGTTCTGCCGCAGCAGCATTCGCAATCCCCAACTGCATCCACACCACCCTGGCGCCAATCTTTATTGCGCCCTCGACCACCGGCGGCACATCTTCCGAACGCCGAAACACATTCACAATCTCAATCTCGTCCGGAACATCCTCGAGCCGCGCGTAACTCTTCTCGCCGAGCACTTCCGTCTCGTTCGGATTCACGGGAACTATTTTATATTCCGCTCTCTGCATATACTGCGTCACTTCATAGCTTGCCCGCGCCGGGTTCGCAGACAATCCCACGACAGCAATGGTCTTGTATTTTTTCAGGATTTCCAGAACCGGATCAGAGGCAACGTTCACGCCATCCGGCAGCAGCACTCTCATCGCACCGCCAACTGGCCTTTCCCCGCGCGCTTCGTCAATATCTCCGCCATCGCCGCCAGGCACTTGCCATTTTCTTCTGCTGTGCCAACCGAAATGCGAATGGCGTCCGGAAATCCCATCCATCCCAGAGGTCGCACAATCACCCCGAGTTGCAGCAGCTCATCGCAGAGCTCTTTCGCTTCCGGTCCTACATCCATAAAAATAAAATTCGTCTCGCTAGGCACCGGCCGCAGTCCCAGCCCGCGCAATCCCTCGCCCAATCTTTTCCTCTCGATCGCATTTGTCGCGATGCACCGCGTGACGTGTTCTCGGTCATCCAGCGCCGCCAAAGCTCCCGCCTGCGCCACGCCCGAAGTGTTAAACGGCGTCTTCAGCCTGGTCATCGCCGATAGCAGTTCCGCCCGCCCGATGGCAAAGCCAATGCGCATTCCCGCCAGGCCGTAGACCTTAGAGAAAGTCCGCAGGATCAACAAATTCTTCCGTCGGCGGTAGATCTCTTCCGACTTACGCCGGTTCAAGCTAGGCGCATAATGAATGTACGCTTCGTCCAGAACCACCAACACACCGTCCGGCACGCCCTCCAGAAACTCGTCCAACTCTTTTGCGCCAAACGCCGTTCCCGTAGGATTGTTCGGATTCGCCAGATAAATCACGCCTGTCTTCGGCGTAATCGCTTTGGCCATCGCTTCGAGATCAAACGCAAAGTGCCGCTGCGGCACCAGCACCAACTCCGCCCCGCTCGCCCGAATCGCCACCGAAAATGGCGCATAGCTCCCGTGCGAGGTCATCCCCTCCAACCCAGCCCGCAAAAGCACGCGCGACGCGAGGTCAATAATCTCACTTGATCCCAACCCGACAAAAATCTCTTCCGTTGAAACACCCGTCCGTCGAGCCAGCGCTTCGCGCAGCAAATGCGTTCCTCCGTCGGGATACCGGTGCGCATTCCCGAGCGCCAACTTCGCCGCTTCCACGGCGCGCGGCGAAGGCCCCAGCGGATTCTCGTTCGAAGCAAGCTTCACCGCATGAATCTTCAGCTCGCGCTCCACTTCCTCAATCGGCCGCCCCGGCACATACACCGGAAGCCCTCGAATGTAGTCCGGTATCAAGTCTTCGATCGTCCGCGTCATCGAACCTCATCCGCCACTTCAAACCATTGTCGCATCTTCAAAAACTCCCTGCTCGAACCGGGGCGTGCGCAGGTGTCGTAGGTCCCAATATCCGGCCCCGCCGTTTTTCTCTCCGAACTCTGTGGCCGCAGTGCCCTCCGTGAAAAATCCTTTTCCTTCTTTTCACCGTCATTCGCCACTCGCCGCTTTCTTCAACTGCTCAATCTCTTTTCCCGTTAACGATCGAAACCTGCCAGGTTCCAAGTCCAAAACCAAAGGCCCCATCCGCACGCGCCGAATTTTCTCCACCAAATGCCCCACGCGCTCAAACATTCTCCGAATCTGCCGATTCCGGCCTTCGATCAAAACCACCTCGTACCAAGGATTGTCCGCATCTTCGAAGAGCCGTATCTTCGCCGGAGAAGTCTTCACCCGCCGCCCATCCTCCAACTCAATCACAATCCCCGCCCGCAACCGCTCAATCCTCTTCTCATCCGGCTTCCCGCTCACCTTCACCAAATAAGTCTTCGGCATGTGCGATCCAGCCTTCATCAATCGCTCGGCCAACGCCCCGTCGTTGGTCATCAACAGCAGTCCCTCGCTCGCGTAATCCAGGCGTCCCACGGGATAGACTCGCCCGACGCCCTGGCCCAAAATATCCACGACGGTCGGCCGCCCCTCGGGATCACTAACGGTGGTCACATACCCTTTCGGCTTGTTCAACATAAAATAGAGCAGCCTCTCGGGCCTCTCAATCGCCTTTCCGTCGACGTGTATGGCATCCTTTTCCGAATCGGCCTTCGTCCCCAGCTCACGCACAACCTCGCCGTTCAGCGTCACGCGCCCCGCCAAAATAATCTCTTCCGCCTTGCGTCGCGAGGCTACCCCGCAAGCGGACATTATTTTCTGTAATCTCTCAAGGGCCATCAGCGCGAATTTCCCTCGGGCAAGCTATTCGCTCGGTAAGGCCGGTCTCGACCCCGGCGCCTTACCCTCTCTTCTTCTCCCGGAACGCCTCTTCCTCTGTGTTGAAGTCCGCTTCGACGCTTCCCCGAGCCGTTCCTCTTGCTTCGCCGCCACCGCGTCCCGTCGCAAAGCCCCCACTTCCTTCGGCCCCAGCAACCGATATCTCCCGCGCGGCAATCCCTCTACCGTGAGCGTCCCCAACCCAATCCGCATCAACTTCTCGACCGGATGCATCTCTTTCATCAGCAACCGCCGCAGCTCATCCTTCTTAGAATCCCGCATCCGCACTTCATACCAAAAATTCGCCGCCCGCCCGCGCGTAGCGTCCGGTTGCCGCACTGTTTTCATCTTCAGCCCGGCTTCCTTTCCGATCCGGTCCAAATCCGCCAAAGTCAGCATCCCCTTCACCTTGACGTGATACACCTGCTCGATCTGCGCCCAGTTTTTCAACATCTCCGCCGCCAGATCGCCATCGTTCGTCAAAAACACCAGGCCCGAGGCCGCATACTCCAGATTCCCCACCGGAAAGACCCGCTCCGGCAGTCCCCGCAAACAATTGCGCAAGGTCTTCCGCCCCTCCGGATCAGCCATGGCCGAAACCACTTCCGGCGGCTTGTGCAAAGCCAGGTAAATATTCCTCTGCGCCACCGCTCCCACAGTCCGCCCCGCCGCCACGATCTTGTCGGTAGCAGGATCGGCCTTCGTCCCCAACTCCCGCACCACCACGCCGTTCACCCGCACCTGGCCGCTCAAAATCAACTGCTCCGCATGTCTCCGCGAAGCAATTCCCGCCCGCCCAATTATCTTCTGTAGTCGTTCCTGCATGTTTATGGGTTACCCCGCAAAAATTTCCAACCGGTGGCTCGCGCCGCGATCTGTCAGGCCTTCTGCGATGACTTGCCTCCGCGTAAGGAACCCCATCGATTCCAATCGCTCCCACGGAATGAACAGATCCCGCAACCGAAAAGCTGACGCTTATTCCGGCCGCTGGCGTAGAACATAATCCCGCGTTCCGTCACCTCGCTCAGTACCGCACGCTGCCTGGTTCCGCGAATCCCATCGCGGTAAGTCCGAACCCGGCCAGTAGTATCAGTATTCCCGCGCCACGCGACTCGAGCACCTCGAGTGTCACGAGTATCCCGCCAAGTAGCATCAGGGGGCCGCACAGGAGCGGAATGTTCAAATAAAAGGCTGCCGGAATAACTCGCAGCAGCGTTGTACCGCGGGACGGCTCGCTCATTTTCCGAATGGTTGGTCCGCAAATCGAACGCCTAAAGATTCCATGAACTCTGACGCAGCGCCGCTGCACTCCCCAAAAGGCTCTTGCGTTCGCGCTGGGGGCTATTCGCCCGCCGCTGTCGATTTCACCACAGGCGGTGGCGGATCTTCGTCCAATTGCCCCGACGGCATCCCCTCAGCCGTCGCCTGGGCCTCATGCTCGCGAAAAGCTTCCGCCTCGGCGAGCTCCTCTTGCACGTGTGCGATTACCTCGGACGCACTGCTGTGTGAATGCTCCTCTGACGCGACAACCGCTGCCGCAGCTCCAGATCCATTCTCGTTCGCCGCTGCGCCTTCGCTCGTCACTCGCCACTCGTCGCTCGCCACGTCCCCACTCGCAGGCGCCACTCCCTCATCGCTTCCCAGCGCTTCTCTCGCCAACGCCTCAAACTCCTTCAAACTCGGCAACTCTTCTAAATCGCTCAACCCAAACCGCATTAAAAACTCCTTCGAAGTCTTATAAAGGATCGGTCGCCCAATCACTTCCTTACGCCCTGCCGTCGTGATCAACCGCTTGTCCAGCAAAGTGCTGATCACTCCCGAAGTATTCACCCCCCGAATCTCAGAAATCTCCGGCGAAGTCACCGGCTGCTTGTAAGCAATCACCGCCAAGGTCTCGAGCGCCGGCATGGTCAACCGCAAAGGCGGCCGCAAACTCTTAATAAATCTGCGCACCACATCGTGCTGCTGCGGCTTCGTATACAACTTGTACCCGCCCGCCACGGCCCGAATCTCAATCCCGCGCTCCTCAGAGCCATAGCTTCCCACCAATTCGTCCAGCGAAGCCTGCACCACAAGCTTCTCTTCTCCCAACGCCTTAGCAAGCTGCTCAATCGTCGCCGGTTCGTCCGCCGCATAAATGATCGCTTCCAAAGCCGCTTTTCGTTCTTCATTCGTCATTCTTAACTCTCTCTTCTCTGCGGTTTTCTCAATCTCGTCTTCACTCTTCTCCTGCGGATCCTCTCTGAACTGTGTGTCTCTCGGTTATCTTTTCTCGACTCTTCTCTTTGTTCCCCGAGTCCTCACTTGCCTCTGTGTAAATTCCGAATCTGCTTTCGTTACTTCTTACGTCATTAGCTCTCGCTCGCCTCACTTATATTCCTCATCGATTTGCTTTATCTCTCCTCTTTCATCAAAAACCACATCAAACGCCTTCCCTTTCTTCACCACAATCTCGCCAAACTGCTTCTCCTGCGCCAATCCCACCGCCTGCAGTTTCACCATCTCCAAAACCGCCAAAAACGCCACAATCATCGCGTGCCGCGAAGGACAAGCCTCAAAAAACCGTATCAAATTCACCATGTTGTCCGCGCTGGCCAAAATCTGCGCCCGCAACGCCGCAATCATCTGCGCCACGGTAAACTGCTCGTGCTGCAACTCAATCCGCGAAACTTCCTTCCGCCGCTCCAAAACCTGCTGAAACACTTTCACCAGATCCACAAGCGAAACAACAAGCTCGCCCTCAGTCCCCTCGTCGTTATAAAGCGACTTGTCCGGCACTGACCACACGTTTTCTTCAATCTGTTGCTTCTGATACAAAAGCTGCGCCGCATTCTTAAACTTCTCGTGCTCCACAAGCCGCTGCACCAGCTCCGCCCTCGGATCGCCTTCCGCTCCTTCCTCCGCGGCCAAAGGATCCGGCGGCAAAAGCATCTTCGACTTGATGTAGATCAAAGTCGCCGCCATATAAATAAAATCCGCCGACACATCCACATTCAACTCTTCCAATTTATGCAAATATTCGAGGTATTGCGTGGTAATCAACGAAATCTGAATATCATGAATATTCATCTCCTGCTTCCTGATCAAATCAAGAAGAAGGTCCAACGGCCCCTCATACAAAGGTATGTGCACCTTGTAAGCCGCATCCCGCGTCAATTTATTCCCCGGCGTCGCCATGTTTTTCTTCTCTGTGTGCTCTCCGTACCCTCGGTGTAAACTCTGTTTCTATCTCTTTGCTGCTACTCAACTTCGATTTCTTTCTCATCTCTCAATCATACACTGCTTCCCCGCGCCTCTGACGGACCGCAACGCTCATTTCTTCTTCAGATAGTCCACGCCGTCCTGGCTACCTATGTCATGCAACTTGCTTCTCGTTCAAAGCGCTGCTTTCGAACCGGGTCAGCAGAAAGCTGCGCCGGGAAAATCTTCATCGCTACGGTGCGCTCGAGCCGCGTATCTCGCGCCCGATACACCTCACCCATCCCGCCCATCCCGAGCGGCCCGGTTATCTCGTAAGGTCCCAGTCTTGACCCGGCAGCCAGGCGCACAGTTGCCGGGGATTCTATCTCTATTCTCTTCGTGGAGGGTCGCCCTGTAAGGTCATTTCCCAGGACGCAGGGTTCTCGGGCTTTGCTCTTCTCTGTGTCCTCTGTGTAAACTCCGAATCCTTTTTCTTCTTCTTTACTTCCTTACTTCATTAACTCGTCTCTTTTCTTCTTCCAACCAAGCACCGCCTCTCTGACCCTCTCCATTGTCTTCTTTCCCTCAACCCGCGCCCGTTTCGACCCCTCATCAATCACTTCGAGCACCCGTCCAGGATGCCTCTCATACTCCACCCGCCGTTCCCGTACCGGCGCAATCCATTGAATCAAATGATCCGCCATCTTCGCCTTGCACTCAATGCACCCAATCCCCGCCGTCCGGCACCCGTGCGCCGCCCAAGCCAGCGTCTCCGCGGAAGAGAACAGTTTATGCCAGTCGTACACCGGACAGACGTCCGGATTTCCCGGATCCGTCCGCCTCTTCCGCGCCGGGTCCGTCACCATCACTTTCGTCTTCTTCCGTATCTCCTCATCCGTCTCACTTAAAGTAATGGCATTCCCATAACTCTTCGACATCTTCCGCCCATCCAACCCCGGTATTCTCGGCGTCTTCGTCAGCATCACTCCCGGCTCTACCAATGAGGGCCTGTAGGGAAACAGATTGGCTAAGTCGCCCAGCTTCGCATGCAAATTATCTACGCCGATTTCGACTGCGACTCTCCTGACCTCACCTCTAAACTTGTCCGGGTCATGTCGGTCCCACGGCTGTATGCCAAGCAGCCTCGCAGGCTTTCGCATGGAGGTGTCATCGGCGAACAACGCGGGATCGAGGTCAAGTCCGTAAAAAACCGAAAAGCGCCGGACAATCTCTCGGCTCAACTCCACATGCGAAACCTGATCCTCCCCCACCGGAACAAACAACGCCTTTCCCTCTTTACCAGCGATAGCGGGCTCGCTGTAAATCACAATATCCGCCGTCTGCAAACACGGATATCCCAAAAACCCGTAATTGTGCAGATCCTTATCCTTCACATTCTCCAAAGCCTCTTTGTACGTCGGTACCCGCTCCAACCAGCTCAAAGGCGTCACCATCGACAACAGCAAATGTAACTCTGCATGCTCGGGCACCAAAGACTGCTGAAAAATCACCGACTTAGCCGGATCCAACCCCGCCGCTAAATAATCCGTCATAATCTCAATCGTGTTCTGCGCCACCCCCGACGTATCCGCATAATCGCTAGTCAAAGCATGCCAATCCGCAATAAAATAAAAGCACTCATACCCCGGGTCATTTTGTAACCGCACCCAATTCTCGAGCGCCCCAAAGTAATGCCCAATATGTAGCCTACCCGTAGGCCGCATCCCGCTAACCACTCGACGCCTGCTCTTCCCCTCAGCCCCTGTCGTCAATCCCAGCTCCTGTTCCTTCTTCTCGGCCCTGTGCGTCTCTGCGAACCTCGGCGATAAACTCTTTCTTTTCTTAGTGGCACACCACTCCTGGCTGTGATCTTCTCGGCTCGCCTCCTCTATTTCAGAATCTCCCGCGCAATGATCATCCTCTGGATCTCGCTAGTCCCCTCGTAAATCGTAATCACCCGCGCGTCACGGTACATCCTCTCGACATCCGTCTCCCGCGAATACCCCACGCTCCCATGAATCTGCACCGCCTTGGCCACCACCCGGTTCACCATCTCGCTGGCATACAGCTTGGCCTTCGACGACGCCGCTCCCAGCTTTCCCGGGTGCGTATCCTTGAGCCATGCCGCGTGATAGACCAGCCCGCGCGCCGCCTCGATCTCCGTTTGCATGTCCGCCAGCATCCACTGAATCGCCTGAAACTCCCCGATCGTCCTCCCAAACGCCCGCCGCGCCTTGGCGTGTTTCACTGACTCGTCCAACGCCCCCTGAGCCAACCCAAGCGCCTGCGCCGCAATCCCGATCCGCCCGCCGTCCAGAGCGCTCAACGCAATCTTCAACCCCTGGCCCTCTTCACCCAGCCGGTTCTCCCGCGGCACTTCGCAGTCATTCAGCAAAACCTCCACTGCCGGCGAGCTCCGCTGTCCCATCTTGTCCTCGTGCCGCCCAACCTTGAATCCTGTAAACCCCGGCTCAACCAAAAAGGCCGTAATGCCCTTGCCACCCGCCTCAGGGTCGGTTTTGGCGAACACAACAAACAGCCCCGCCACGCTGCCGTTCGAGACCCACGTCTTCGTCCCGTTCAACCGATAGACATCCCCGCCGGGCGTCCCCAGCGGCGCGCCGCCCCAGCTCGCCGGAGCCAGTCCCGGCCCCGGCGACGTCCTGGCCCCGAGACCCGACCCAACGCGGCTCACCGCCACTGCGCGCGCCTGAATCCCCGCCGCGTCCGAGCCAGCCGCCGACTCCGTCAAACAGAACGCACCAAGAGTTTCTCCCGTCGCCAAGCGCCGCAAATATTTTTTCTTTTGCTCCTCCGTGCCAAATTTCATCAGCGGCACCTGTACCGCCGAATTCGTCACGCCCAGCGAGGTAGCCATCCCCGCGTCCACACGCGCCACTTCTTCCAGCATCAGCACGTAGGAAAGTGTATCGAGCCCCGGCCCGCCCCACTCTTCGGGAATCATCATCCCGCAGCAACCCAGCTGCGCCAGCTTTTTGATTTCCTCGGCAGGAAAGCGCTCTTCACGGTCGCGCTGCTTCACCGAAGGCCGCACCTCCGCCTCCATGAATTGGCGAACCGTATCCCGTATCAGTTTTTGGTGGTCGTGAAGCGAGAAATCCATCGTCTCGGTTGTACGCGCGGTACGCACGATGCTAACACACGATGACTCTCGTAATGTAGCATCCGGCTTCGGCCCCTTCGGCCCGGAATTCGAGTCCGATGCTAGAGCGCAAATCGCGCGCGATGACTAGCCCCATACGCCGCCGTGTGATTCTTTCCAAGCCTGGTACCCATCCAGTTCTTCGGGTTCAACAAGGCCGTGCTGAAGAAACTGTGGTTGCCAGGATGCAAAAGTTTCGCGGCCGATTGGGAGATGACCGATCCCAAAACCATCTTTGTCGTCGATCGACCCCAACTGGAGTGAACCATGCGCGACCCTAGTTGGCATCTCTTCGTACTTATTCTTATAGAGGCGGACGTGAACGATTTCTTCTTCGATCTTAAGAACCTTCAGGATGCCGTAAGCCTTGCTTGAACAAGTAACGTACAATCCGCCTTCGATTGGAACAACAGTGTTAGACAACCGATCCTCCAATCGTTGCAGCCGCTACAGCTTGAAGAGTTCGCGGAGGCGCTTCGCCTGGACGCGGCTTACGGGCACTTCGGTGGATTTCTTGTCGTTCATTTTCAGGATGAACGTGGAGTTGAACCACGGCACCACTTCCTTGATATGTTGCGTGTTGACGAGAAACGAGCGGTGCGGCCTCCAAAACGACTCCGAATCGAGCGTGGCGTTCAGCTCCTCCAGCGTTCGGTAGTTCGACGAGCCCTCCACGTCTTTGGTCACCACCATAATCGCGCTGCCCTCGGTCGTCGCAAAAATGATGTCTTCCCCGTTCACCAGCAACAGCCGCTGCTGCGATTGCACCAGCACTTTCACCTTTTGCGGCGTACTCTTCGTGGCGCCGAGCTGGCTCACGAGCTGTTCCAAACGATCCGTGGCCGACGTTTGCGTATCCAGCATTTTTCGCGCACGCTGAATCGCCTTAGCGATGCGCGCCTTGTCAAACGGTTTCAATACGTAGTCCACGGCGTTCACGTCAAAGGCCTGCACCGCGTATTGATCGAACGCCGTCGCAAACACCACGTGCGGCATCTTCATTTTTCGTTCGACGATCTTCTTCAGCACGCCAAACCCGTCGAGCCCGGGCATCTGCACATCGAGAAAAACAAGGTCGGGGGAGTGCTCCTTGATCAACGCCACGGCTTCCACGCCGTTTTTCCCTTGCCCGATGACGTTGATTTCGGGAAACGCCTTAAGCAAAAACGCGAGTTCGTCCCGCGCCGGCTTCTCGTCATCCACGATGATGGTGTTAATCGGCATGCTCTGGCAATTCCCAAGCGCCGCGCTAAAGCCCGGCCTCTACAGTGTATGATATCGCCGGAGAAAGCGTACGAAACTATGCCGCCCAAAGCAGCCAGCCGCACCACCGCCAAAATCCTTCGCAGCAAAATGATTTACAAGGGCCCGGTCTTCGGCATTCGCCGCGATGAAATCACCGAGCCCAGCGGCCTGCGTGTTACGCGCGAAGTCATCACGCACCCCGGCTCCGTGGTGGTTCTACCCGCACTGCCCGATGGCCGCATCCTCCTGATTCGCCAGTATCGCCACGCGGCTCGACAATTTCTCTGGGAACTCGTCGCCGGCCGCATCGACAATGACGAAAACCCCCGACGCGCCGCTGCGCGCGAGCTGATCGAAGAAACCGGTTACCGCGCTAAACGTTTCCACGTCTTCCTCGACATTTTCCCCACGCCCGGTTTTCTCGAAGAACGCATGTACATTCTCCTGGCCGAAGACTTGACGCCGGGTGAAGCCGAGCCGGAAGAAGACGAAAAAATCACCTCAAAAGCGTTCACCCACGGCGAAATCGAGCAGATGATTCGCCGGAATAAGATTCGCGACGGCAAATCCATCGCTGGCATCCTGTACTATCTGCGCTTCCTGGTAAGACCCTGACTCCGCGGTTGACAGGCTCTTATCAATCTTCTACACAGTTAATGCATGACCCGACCAAGGATCTCCTTCTTAGCCATGACCCTGGGCCTCCTCCTGGTTCTGGGGATTCCAAGCCGGGCGAGCGACCGCAATCAGAATTGGATTGAGATTCGATCCCCGCACTTCACAGTGCTGAGCAACGCCGGCGAAAAGGAAGGCCGGCATGTAGCGGCCCAGTTTGAAAACATCCGAGCCCTCTTTCATGCAGTGTTTTCGAAGGCGCGCGTCGATCCGGGAAAGCCGACCATCATCTTCGCCCTGCGCAACGAAGACTCCCTGAAGATTTTCCTGCCGAGCTATGGCACGAACCCGAACGCAACAAAACTCGCCGGCCTCTTTTTAGCTCGCCCGGATATGAACTTTGCGCTCGTGCGGACGGACGCATCGAGTACCGCGTCGAATCAGTACCATACGCTCTACCATGAGTACACTCATTCGATACTGCGGATGAATTTTCGCGGCCTTCCTCTCTGGCTGGATGAAGGTTTCGCGGAGTTCTACGGAAACACACAGTTCGAGAGCCACACTGCCAGTTTCGGCATGCCTGAAGCGAACCTCCTTCGCTTGCTCCAGCGAGAGCAACTCATCCCTGTGGCCACGCTTGTCAGCACGGACTCTTCGTCTCCGCTGTACAACGCGCGCGAACACTCTGGGATGTTCTATGCCGAATCGTGGGCTATCGTTCACTATTTTATGCTGTCGCCGGACGTAAAAAAGGACGCGCTACTGGATAAGTTTCTCGCGGCGCTCCAATCGACCGACGACCCCATAGAAGCAGCGCGCCAATCTTTCGGAGACTTGCGAAAGTTCGCCGACAAGCTGGAGGCTTACGCGCGTCAACCCACTTTCTACTTCGCGCACTTTCCTCTCGAGAGCGGCTTTTCGGAGAAGGACTTTTCGGCACGCGCTCTCCCTCTGGCGGAAGCCCTGACACAGGAAGCAAACTTTCTTCTTCGCAACGGCAGCCAGAGCGAGGCGTTGAATCTTTTGCACCAAGCGGAAGATGCCGATCACCAACTCCCTGCCCTCCACGAGGCTTTGGGCTACTATCATTTTCTAGGTGCGGACAACGAAAACGCAGAGAAGGAATTCGACGAGGCGCTTTCGCGGGATCCCCAAAATGCCGCATCGTATTATTACAAGGCGGAGATCCTCTACCGCAAGAGTGGCTATAGCAAAGACGCGACTTCTCTCATTCGCACTGATCTTGAGAAGGCGGTTGAATTCGATCCCAACTTCGCTCCCGCGCACGCCTTCTTATGCATTGCATACACCGAGGCGGATGAGACCAAGCCCAAATCCATCGCCGAAGCCAGGCGAGCCATTGAACTTGAGCCCGGCAACCTGGGGTATTACGTCGATCTGGGCAGAGCCGCCCTCGCGAACGGAAAGACCATGGACGCCCAGACCGTCGCCGAACGAGCGCAGAAGGCAGCCTCGACGGCCCGCGACCGAGCGCTGGCCGCAAATTTTGCAAAACGAGTGGCTAACTATAATAGCCGAGCGGCCGGCAAAATCGTCGATGCCGAACCCGCTCCTCCGGCTGCCTCCGACGATTCTCTGAGCGGGCCCAGCGGCGCAAATGCCGAGGGACGAATCACGGAATTAATCTGCGGAAAACCGCCCGAAGTCTTGCTGACCCTGGCCACGGAGAAAGATCAAATGCTGCTGCACGTCGCGGACATCTCCAAAATCGAGATACAGGCCGCAGGCCAGGTTTCCAACTCCAGCGCCACACCTTGCGCGCAGTGGAAGGACCGGAAAGTTAAGGTTACCTTCGATCTCACGCCGGACGGAACGGCCCATGGCGAGTTGCGAAGCATTACATTCTTTTAGGATCATGCGAGTTTCGATTTGAGCCTTCCGAACACGTCCACAGTGGCCACTGATTTGGGCAATCTCAACTTGAGCGAAATCGAACCACAAATCCCGTCGAAAAACGGCGCTGCCCCCGTGTGGTGGCGTATTCTCTTTGCCGGAACGGTTTTTCTAGGCTCGTTTCTTCTTTTTCTGATCGAGCCGCTCTTCGCCAAATCAATTCTTCCGTGGTTCGGAGGCTCGGCGTCGGTTTGGGCCACATGTCTGGTCTTTTTTCAAACCGCACTTCTGCTCGGCTATCTCTACGCCGACGCAACCACTCACCGCCTTACGCCAAAACGCCAATCCACTACGCACTTGGGGCTTCTTCTCGTCAGCCTTCTATGGCTGCCCATCGCTCCACAAATTTCCTGGCGTTCGGACGTGCAAGTCGACCCCGCCTGGCGCATCCTGGGACTCCTCACATTTTCTATCGGCCTGCCTTTCGTGCTGCTCAGCGCTACCAGTCCTTTGCTGCAAACCTGGTACGCACGCCGCGCTTCCGGCCGCTCGCCGTACCATCTTTTCGCTCTCTCCAATCTCGCTTCTCTGCTTGCCCTCTTGAGTTTTCCGTTTCTGATCGAACCGCGTCTCTCTTCGCGCCAGCAATCCATCCTCTGGTCTTCGGCGTACGCCCTTTTCGCAATGTGCTGCTCTCTATCCGCGTGGTTCAACCGCATCAACCGAACGGCTCCGTTCGCTAGACACCAAGCGGCGGCAGTTGCAGAAGAAAAAGGGCTGCCGACCTTCCGCACAAAACTTCTGTGGCTTGGTCTTTCCGCCTGCGGCTCGATGATGCTTCTGGCAGTAACGAACCACCTGTCGCAAAATGTCGCGCCGGTGCCGCTCTTGTGGGTTGTTCCGCTCGGGCTCTATTTGCTTTCCTTTGCGATGGTGTTTGCCAAACGCCAGTTTTATTCGCGCTGGTTTGTTGCCAGACTGCTAGCCGTTGCACTGGGTACAGCGGGCTATGCCATCTATGATTCTTCAATCACACAGGCAATTCAAATCAGCGTGCCGCTTTTCTGTTGCGTGCTCTTTGTTGTCTGTCTTTTTTGTCACGGCGAACTGGTCGAGCGAAAACCGGCGGTGCCTTACCTGACGTCGTTTTATCTGCTCATTGCTCTCGGAGGCGCACTGGGCGCGGTCTCGGTTGGATTGCTTGCTCCCCACATTCTTTCCGGCATCTACGAACTGCCGATGACCCTGCTGCTGGCGGCTTTTTTAGGGGTCGTCGTGATTTGGCTCGAAGGATGGTCGGCGCGATTTTTTTGGGCGAGTATGACCGTTGCGATGTGTGCGGTGCTTGTTTTGAACGTTCGAACGACGCGGCAGGGTACGGTCGCGATGATGCGCAATTTTTACGGAGCGCTTCGCATTCAGGAATTCAAAGCGGGCCGTCTCCTCCCCTACCGGACTTTGCTGCACGGAACGATACAGCATGGCGCGCAATATCTTTCTTTCCCGGAAAACCGTAACCCCACGACTTATTACGGAAGAACATCAGGGGTCGGTGTGGCTCTCGAGTATTGTTGCGACGGGCCGAAACGCATCGGGGTGATCGGTTTGGGAGCAGGAACCCTCGCAGCGTACGGAAAACCTGGCGATGCGTTCCGCTTTTACGAGATTAATCCGCAGGTCATCGATGTGGCGAACAGCTGGTTTTCCTTTCTCAAGCAGAGTCCGGCAAAGACCGAGATTATTATGGGAGACGCGCGGCTTTCGCTGGAAAGCGAGCCGCCGCAGCAATTTGATGTCCTGGCTGTCGATGCCTTCTCCGGTGACGCCATTCCTGTGCACCTGCTCACCAAGGAGGCTTTTGCCGTTTATTTCAGGCACCTGAAGCCGGACGGCATCCTCGCGGTGCATACCTCGAACACCTATCTCAACCTGGCGCCGGTCGTGAAACTGTTGGCCGAAGACGCCGACTATCCAGTACGGCTGATTGCGAGCGACGAAGATGCGCCAAGGATGATCTCCTCGGCAGATTGGGTGCTGGTAACGCGAAATCAGGAATTCTTGAATAAGCCGGACACCTTCGCGGGCAGCGAAAGCATCGAGGTTCCGGCGCATTTGCGTCTTTGGACCGACGGGTACAACAATCTTTTCGAGATTCTTCGCCCGGTGCGCTATTCGACGCAGCAAACCGGTGGTTGGTAATCTCGATTTTCGCGGATACGCGCGCGCGAAACAAATGATTCAGGATGTGAAACGAGAACAGGCAAACCCTGTGTTCGATTTCAGCTACCGGCCTGTGGCGACTTGCGTCTTCCCTGGAAGCACTTGCGCTTCTTGCACTTAAAACGTTTTTGTAGACGAATATACGTGTATTTTCGCACACGGAGAGCTAAGAATGTTCTCTTGACTGAATGCCTCATTCTGGTACACTCCGCGCAATTTATTGCAGTAGGCGGCTGCGTTTGTCCCAATTTTATCCGCCAAGAGAAACATCCAAGTCTCCATCAGGAGGAGAGAATAGGTGCAAGGAACCGTCAAATGGTTTAACAACTCGAAAGGGTATGGCTTCATAGGGCGCGACGATGGTCCAGATGTATTTGTTCATTATTCCGCGATCGTGGGGGATGGCTACCGCACCTTGCAGGAAGGAGATGCGGTAGAGTTCGAGATTGTCCAGGGGCCGAAAGGCCCCCAGGCAGCGAACGTGCAAAAGCCAGTGTAAGTAAAGCAGGCATCATTGGACCGGCAGAGTGCGCCCCTCTGCTGGTCCTTTTATTTGGTGGGAGGGAGTCGTGATCAGCGGTCGTGACAGGTGACGACCGCTTCGGTGCGGCCGGCTAGGGAGCGGCGAGGCGGCCAATTTGAAGATGGAAGAAAGCCTCCGCATCCGAGTGCATGCAGACTTGGGCATTGGGGGCGCCTGGCTCAGAGCGTGTAAAACCTTTGTCGTCGACCCGGATATGCATCGGTTGGACCGGACAAATCTTTTGATTGAGGATATAGGCTACCGTCACGGGATCGAAGAGGGTGGGCGTTTGCTGGCCCCACTCGTGATAGAGAAGCGTCAGAGCATCCGTGAGCGGAGTCCCCTGCTTGAATAGGAAGGCTCGCTTGACCTCGTCGAGCTTCAATTGCGTGGAATCGAGCGGCATGACATACAGTGGTACACCGGAAAGAAAGAGTTTTGTGGCGGAGGGAATGTCATTGATGATGTTCCACTCCGCGTCTGGTCCGTGCGCCGTAGAGAACCAAAGATCGCCATAGCCGCATTCGATCGAACCACCCATCATCACTACGCGTTTGAGTTTGAGAAAGGTCGTCGGATCTTTGTCGATGAGCGCGCCCACGTTCATCAACGGGCCGATGGCGATCAGCGTGATTTGGCCGGGATAGCGACGAATCTGGTCGAGGATGAAGTCCACTGCGTTGGGATGGACGGCTCTAGCGAAATGGCCAGCCTCCCCGTAGCGGCGCTGATTCATCACATTGGTGGTGTGCGTCGGGGCGCCGGTGAGAACGGGAATGTCGGTTCGGCCAGCTTCGCCGAGAAATCGATCGACGATTTTGGCTCTGGCCTCGGTGTCGCCGAAGGTGGTGGATATGCCGAGAATTTCAAGCTCGGGGCTGCGGAGAGCCAGCGCGAGTGCGAAGGCGTCGTCGATGTCATCGCCGATGTCGGTGTCGATGATGACTTTCTCTGGCGTGCTTGGGACTCGCCGAGACTCTTGCGTTTGGGCGCCGGAAACAGGGCCAATGAACAATGAGAAGAGAATTGCCAAAGTCGAAAAACGCACTCTGCCCTCCAAGTAATGGTTCCGGCCGGCACTCACCGAAATGCAGCCAATTTGCGCACCACTTTCTCGAAAAGAGTCTATCGCACAGCGAGCGTCGGCAATCCTTGATTCTGGCTCATCTCTATCCCGCTCCATACCGCCGAGCGACTCCGGGTTGGCAGCAACTTTGGGTAGACGGTTACAATGACTCGTACGAGGGAATAGTTATGAATCGTCGAGAGGTTGTTGCGCTCGCAGCCGCGGGCATTGCCGCAGGAGTATTAGCATCCGTTCCGTGCGCAAACGCTGTCGATCACGTCCTCAAGTCTCAAATAAAAGCCCTGGCCTTCGATGGCTTCCCGGTTTTTGACCCCAGGCCTGTTTTCGCGCTCGCTGAGGAGCTGTTTCCGGGTAGGGGCGCGGACCTCAGCAACGAGTGGCGTATCCGCCAGTTTGAATACACGTGGTTGCGGGTAGCGTCCCAACACTATGCTGATTTTTGGCAGGTCACCCAAGACGCCCTGGTGTTTGCGGCCAACAGGCTCAAGTTGGAGCTCACTACGGAAACGCACGAAAAACTGATGGACGCCTATCTCAAGCTGAAAACCTGGCCAGACGCCATTCCCGCACTTACATCGTTGAAAAAGTCAGGGTACCGCTTGGCGTTCCTGAACAATTTCACTCCCGGGATGCTCGAGGCTAACATGAGAAACGCGGGGTTGGACGGGATGTTCGACTATGTTCTCAGCAGCGATCAAGTGAAAACGTTCAAACCAGACCCGCGGGCTTACCAGCTGGGAATTGACGAGATGAAACTGAAGCGCGGTGAAATTCTCTTTGTCGCGCATGCCGGGTGGGACGCGTCCGGTGCGAAGCTGTTCGGGTATCCTGTCTACTGGGTGAACCGCCAAAACCTTCCGCCGGAAGAGTTTGGACCACTCCCCGATGGCTCCGGTGACACGCTATCTCAGTTGGTCCAGTTCCTGACGTAACTCCGCTCTGCAACGCGAAGGAACATGGTGACTGGCCGCGTAAACTCCCGGCAAGCACGCTATAGGAAACTGCGGATGCACAGCCCTTAATTCACGCCCGTGTTTTTCGCTGGCTTATAGCTTTATAATCTGCCCATGGACAACAAACAGATTGCCCGCATCCTCCGCGAAACCGCGCAACTTCTGGAAATCGACGGGGCCATTATTGGCAGGTACCGCAGCTACGAAAAGGCTGCCGAGCTGATCGATGGACTTCCGGAATCAATCGAGCAGCTTGTTCGAGAGCCGGAAAAATTGGAAGAGCTTCCGGGAATTGGCGAGCGCATGGTGGAACATCTACAGGAAATCGTTAAGACCGGCGATTATGCGCTTAGGAAAAAGCTGCTGAAGAAATATCCAGCAACGATTCTGGATTTGCTTCAACTGCAATCGCTCGGGCCCAAGAAGGTGGCGTTTCTGTGGTCCCACTTCAAGACGGCTACCGTCGCCGATGTGGAGAAGATCGCGAAGGAAGGCAAACTTCGCGACCTTCCTGGTTTTGGCGAAAAGAGCGAACAAAATATTCTCAAGGCCATCGAGGTGTTCAAAAAATCTTCGGGTCGGTTTCACCTTGATAAGGCGGAGGTCGCGGCCGCGGAAATCGTTGCGCATATCAAGAAAGCTGGAAAGGCTGTGGAGGACGTGACTCCGGCGGGGTCACTGCGGCGCGGCAAGGAGACCGTGGGAGATTTGGATTTGCTGCTGACGCTTGGTGCGGGTCACACCTCGCAAAAACAGGTTGATGCGCTGGCCAAGCATATATTGGAGTTTCCCGGGATTGACCAGACATTGGCGCATGGGGAGAACAAGGTCAGCTTTACGCTCCAGAACGGATTGCAGGTGGATGTGCGGCTGCTCGAAAAGGAAAGCTTTGGCGCGGCGTTGCTCTACTTCACTGGATCGAAGGAACATAACGTTGCGCTGCGCGGGCGCGCCAACGATATGGGTCTAACTTTGAACGAGTACGCGCTGGCGACGCTCAAGGGCGAAAAGCCGGTCGCCAGGCGGACAGAGGAGGAGATCTACGGAAAGCTGAAGCTGGACTACATACCGCCCGAGCTGCGCGAAAACACTGGCGAAATCGCCGCAGCGGAAGCGCACAAACTGCCGAGCTTGATTGAATTGAAAGACATGAAGGGCGATTTGCAAATGCACACCACGTCCAGTGATGGAAAGAATTCCATCGAGGAAATGGCCGAAGCCGCGCGCAAACTGGGGCACCAGTACATCGCGATTACCGACCACTCGAAGGCCGTCACGGTGGCCAACGGGCTGGATGAAAAGCGCATGGCAGCGCATATCGAGAAGATTCACGAGACGAGCGACCAGGGGCTTGGGATTCGCGTGCTGGCCGGCGCCGAAGTGGACATCCTGAAGGATGGCTCCCTGGATTACTCGGATGAGTTGCTGCAGCAATTGGATGTGGTGGTGTGCTCGATTCACTCGTATTTCAATCTGGATCGGGCGGCTATGACCGAGCGGATGCTCGCTGCGATTGAAAACCCTTACACGCAGATCATCGCGCATCCGACGGGGCGGCTGCTTCTGCGGCGAGACGCGCTCGACTATGACATGGAAAAAATCCTGGAGGCTTGCGCCAGGCACGGCGTGGCCATGGAGTGCAATTCCTATCCTGACCGGCTGGATTTGAAGGACGTCTATTTGCGGATGTGCAAAGACCGCGGGGTAAAGGTAGTCATTTCGACGGACTCGCACAGCGCGGCCAATCTGTCGTTTATCGGTTACGGGGTGACCATGGCGCGGCGGGGCTGGCTGGAAAAGCGCGATGTGATCAATACCCTGCCAACGGAGCAGTTCCTGGCGGCGCTGCGGGCCAAGCCGGATGTGGCTCGGAAGAAACGAGCCGCCAAATAATCACGGAGGGCTTTCAGGTAGTCTCGAAGGCCTTGGGGCGCGATTGGGCCAGACAATAAGGGCTTTGATGTCGTCGAAACGTGTGAGTTTGGGATTGTGGGGCAGTACGCGAGAAACGGAACATTTTCACCCCGGCTGTCGTACCTACTCTAGAACGCCCTGTTACGGAGGCTGCTAGCCATGAATTTGCTTACTTGCCGCAATACCGCCGCGCGGTTTGGAATCATCTGTGCTTCCCTGCTTGCTGCCGTAGCCCTGGTGCCCGAGGCCAGCGCCACGGAGTGGACCAGAAACTACACGGTCACCGGGCGAGCCAATGTTCGGATTGACACGAACGATGGCGGCGTGCTGGTGAGCACAAGCGACTCCAAGAACGTCGAGTTCAGAGTCGAGTATGAAGGCTATGAAATGGACAAGAACCTCCATGTTGAGGCGCACCAGAGCGGCGACCAGGTGGAGCTCGTCGCGCGGATTACAGGACACTGGGGATTTTCGTGGGGCACGCGCGGGCGGA
>Ga0210395_10000631_pt1 | contig 26999 bp, 19 predicted proteins | sample IncBWH4OmetaG_FD_150861 | JGI IMG/M metagenome (GOLD analysis project Ga0210395, IMG submission 150861) | Forest soil microbial communities from Barre Woods Harvard Forest LTER site, Petersham, Massachusetts, United States - Inc-BW-H-4-O ... | reverse complement strand
CGCCTGCAAAGACTGCCACGACGCCCTAGCCAACCACCCCCTCGAACCCTGGCCCCCATCCGATTGGCACACCCAAGCCATCCTCTGCGGCTCCTGCCGCGCCCAACTCACCATCGCCGCCTACGTCGAATGCAACTCGGTCTGCCCCAACTGCCACGCCGCCTTCAACCCGCGCTGCCGGAATCATTACCACTTCTATTTCGCGATCTCTCCTAAGCCAGCGAGTGAGACATAGTCGCGGTTCGTGTCGCCGAAAACAGGGATTCCAGCGAAGACCGCCATGTCGCGGAGTACCCGCAAAGCACAGAAATCAGTTTCCCAACGTGCCCGCAGTTCAGTCCCGCGCACCCCGCCGAAAATTCCGATTGCCACCGGGCCCCGCAGAACCCGAATCGGCATCGGCGGCGTCCCAGGTTTTGCGGTCGATGGGCTGAATGGGTTCCAGTTTTTTCTGCGAAAGCGATTTGTTCACCGCAGGAAGTTCCTTAGTCACAAACGCCTCGAATTCGTCGGCGACATCCTCCAGCTCTTTCTTCAGAGAGTCGATGCGCGCGGTCTGATAATCAGTAGGGCGCCCCTCATAGTTCAAAATCGCGCCGTAGAGTCCCGTGGTTTTTTCTCGGATGCGCTCTTCGCCGGTCACCGCACCGCCTTCCGTCGTAGCCACAATTTTCTTTCGCATCGCTTCCACATTCTCCGCGAGCTCCTGTAGACGCTTGCCAAGTGTGGCGTCTCCTTTCGCCTTTCCGCTCCGCTCCAGAAGTGCGTCATGCACGCCGTTGATACGGTCGACATCGAAACTCATATCCCCCAGCAGGCGATCGAGGCGCATGGCCGCGTCGAATTCCATCTTGCGGTCTTCCAGCGTGAATTTCGCGCGTGGGTCGAGCACCACGTCAAGCTGTGTGGTGTAAGTCTCCTTTCCCCGCGTCATCTTTACTGTGTATGTGCCGGGCAAAACTCTCGGGCCCTGCGCCGCTTCAAAAGCCGCCGTGGCAGCAGGCGGCACATGCGGAGCCTTCAACCGCATCGGCCATTCCACGCGGCTGATGCCGCGCCGGCTGTTCGGCGGGAGCGTGTCCACGACCTTCCCCTGCGAGTCCAGAATTTCCAGTTTCATCTTTCCAAAAATGTGTCGCTTGCTCTGATAATAGGTAATCAGAGCGGCGTCCGCAGGATTCGGCCCGGTGAACACGGCGCTTCCTTCCGCCCACCCGCCGTTCGCTTGGAGCCGCTGTTGCGTCGGCTTGGCCTGCAAGAAAACTGCCTCCTGCGCCAGGACTTCGGGCGTCAGCTTGCGCAACGGCGTGATGTCGTCCACGATCCAGATGCCGCGCCCGTGCGTAGCCACCACAAGATCCGATTCGCGGGGCTGTACGACGATATCTCGCACGGCCACCGTCGGGAAATCGTGACCCTTGTATTGCGCCCAATGCTTGCCACCATCCAATGAAATCCACAGACCGAATTCCGTCCCCAGGAATAGTAGATCGGGACGCACCGTATCTTCTTTGATGACGTGCGCGTAGCCACGCACACCGCTGCCTGCATCCACGATTGGCGTCCAAGTCTTTCCGTAATCGGTAGTCTTCGCAACGTAGGGCTCCATATCTCCAAACGTGTGGCGATCGAACGCTGCATAAGCCGTGCCAGCGTCATACAGACTGGCCTCCACCCACGATACCCACGAAGCTTTCGGCAAATTGGGCACGTTCCCCACGACGTTGGTCCAGGATTTCGCGCCATCCCGGGTTACTTGCAGGTTCCCGTCATCCGTACCAACCCAGATGGTCTGGCCATCGCGCGGCGATTCGCTGATCGAGTAAATCGTCGTGTGCGTTTCCGCGTAGGAATTGTCCACCGTCACGCCGCCGGATTCTTCCTGCTTCTGCTTTTCCGGATCGTTGGTAGTCAGATCAGGCGAAATCCGCTCCCACGACTGGCCGTGATCGCGCGAGCGAAACAAGAATTGCGCCCCGATATAGATCGTTCCCTTCTCCTTCGGACTCATATGGATCGGCGTGTTCCAGTTGAAGCGCAGCTTCTTTTCGCCATAGTTCGGTTCCGGCTGGATGAAGCGCGCCTCCAAAGTGGACCGATTGACGCGTGCGACAAAGCCGCCCTGCGATTCCGCATAGACGTAACTGGCATCGGCTGGATCCGGAAACGCCCAGAATCCGTCTCCGCCGCCAAGATTTTCCCACCGGCCATTGGTAATCCCGCCGGGATACTGCGAGTCGCCCATCCACACACTGTTGTCCTGCAACCCACCAAAAACGTGATACGGATCAGCATTGTCCGTGCTCACGTGATAGAACTGCGAGATCGGCAGGTTGTTGCCCTTCCACCAGGTGTTTCCGCTATCGTAGGAATACCAGATGCCTCCGTCGTCGCCGGCGATGAGCTGATCAGTATTGTCGGGATTTACCCACACATCGTGGAAATCGCCGTGTGCTCCATTGGCAACCGCGCTGAAGCTTTTTCCACCGTCTTCGCTCAGGATCAAAATCAGGTCGGGTTTATAAACTTTGTTCTCGTTTTTGGGATCGACAATCAGATTGGCGAAGTAAAAAGGCCTCCAGACCATCCAGTTGCTGCGGTCGCGCTCTTCCCATGACTTACCGCCATCCTCCGAGCGGAAAAGTGCGCTCCGCGTTGACTCAATCAAGGCATACACGACATTTGGTTTGGATGGCGCAATCGTGACAGCTATGCGGCCCCACGGTTTCGCGGGTAGCCCCTTGGCGCTCTTTTCATCCAGCTCAGTCCATGTCGTTCCGCCGTCCGCGGTTTGAAAAAAACCACTGCCGCTTGTTGCTTTAGGGTTCTCGCCTCCCGAGCGAAACGTCCAGCCCTTCCGGCGAAAATCCCACATGCCCGCGAAAAGTACTTTGGAGTCCCGCGCACTCATCGAAATCATCGAGCACCCGGTCGAGAGATTCGCCCCTTTCAGAATCCTGTTCCAGGTTTTTCCACCATCCGTTGTTTTGTAAACACCGCGGTCCTCGCTGTCGCTCCAGAGTTTTCCCGGCACGCAGGCGTAAACGGTGTTCCCATCTTTGGGATCTACGATAATCTTCGAAATGCGCTCCGAGTTTGGCAGGCCCATGTTCGTCCAACTGTCTCCGCCGTCCGTCGACTTATAAATGCCGTCCCCGATCGACACGCTGTTGCGCGTCCAGGATTCGCCCGTGCCTGCCCAGATAGTTTTCGGCGCCTGCGGATCGATGGCTAGCGCGCCAATCGACTGCACAGCCTCCTTGTCGAAAACAGGCTTGAACGTTGTTCCCCCATTCGAGGACTTCCACACGCCGCCGCTTGCCGACCCAACATAGACAGTGAGCCGCCCGTCTTCTTTTATGGCGGCTATCGTCGAAACCCGCCCGCTCATCGCCGCCGAACCGATATTTCGAGCGCCGAGACCCGAGATGGAATCCGAGTCGAACTTGGCCTCTTGCGCCAGCGCAGGCCCAGTCAGAATGGTCTGCGTAAGAATCATTATCGCGGCAACACAGCAGCAGCGCATCAATTTGCTCATATCGAGGAATCCCTCAAAGCTCGAGTAGAACGCACGGCTGTCCCGGTTAAAAGCATTCATGGATATTCGGACGTCTGACAAGCATTTTTGCCTGTCCGCCCGACAAGATTCACTTCCCGGCAGGCGGCGCCTTGGTTTCCGGCTTCGATGCGGGCATGGAGAAAACCGCGTCTTCCAGCGGCACGTTATGCTCGATCTTCTCGACCGAGATCTGCGTGCGCGACGAACTGCCTTTTTCCGCCTGCTCGACAGTAAACGGATAGTAAATTCCGTTCACCTGCTCGTAGTCCCCGTAGTACAGCTCCGACTCCTGGAGCGCCCCGCGTATCGTCGTTTGAATCTCCACCTTCAATTCCAGATACGAATCCGCGTCGAGATAGTAGTAGCGTACGTCTCCGTTCTTCATGCTCAGCTTGATCTTGAAACAATCCGTTCCTTCCATCGAGTCGTGTCCCACGAGTTCCGCTTTATGCCCCTTTTCCTTGTACTCCATCAAAGGCCCATCCATATCCGCGTCCACGGCGAGGCTCTTTAAATCGTCCTGCGACAGCAGCTCCGGATCCTTCCGCCCGTCGAAAGGAGAGATCTGCCAACCCGTTTTGCCGTCATAAGCCCGCACTTGCGCCAAGCCCTGGATGATAATTTCTTCCCGCACCTTGTCCGCGCGTTTGTTTTCCTGGCGAAATTCCGCTCGAAACGATCCCTGCGTTAGCTTCGAGCTGGTGCGCAAACTGCGCACCGACTTCAGCTTTTCCGTTCCGCCACGCGCCTGAATATTCTTCGCGACCACCTCATCCACAGTCTGCCCACCAGCGCCGAGCGAAAAGCATGTGCCTGCCGCCAGTAATAGAAGGCAGAAACGGAAAGTCGAGCCCAGCGCAGCCCATAGCCTCGCAACCAAATGTAGTTTCATTGGATTCACCCCGAAACGCTTCCAAATGTGATCCCACCAAACGGAAGGGGCCCCCAGCGCCGATGATTATATCCACAATCTACGTTTTACCGTTGCGCCTATACGCCAGATTGACCATCTGCCCGGCGCGGGCCGCTGCCACTCCGGTCTCGACGGGCGCGTTCGGATCTTTGCGGGTCTTGATGCAGTCGAAGAAATTCTGCATGTGGTCGATGGTGCCATCGCGGAAGCTGTCTGCCTTGAGAACCGGATTTTCTCTGCCTGGCACGCCTTCGTGATAGACGCTAAAGCCGTTGCGGTTAAGCTTCATGGTTGCCTCCGTGCCGCGGAACTCGAGGCCCCCGTCGTCGATTGAGGAGGCCATCATGCCCTCGTAGACGACATCGAAACCGGGATAGCGGAGGGCGGCCTGAACGGTGTCAGGACAATCCCATTGCTCGAAGATGTATTTGTCAGCGAGCATCTGGGCCTCGCGCGGCTGGTCGGATTTCATGGCCCAATGCACGACGTCAATCCAGTGAGTGAAGAGATCGGTCATGGCGCCGCCTCCAAAGTTCCAGAACCAGCGCCACCGGTAATACTTTTCTTCGCTGAAGGGCTGATCGGGAGCGCCGCCAAGCCACTGCTTCCAATCAAGGGCCTGGATGTCGATGGGCTTGGGCGCCCCGAAAACCTGATAGTTCTGCCACCAATAGGTCCTGACCTGGGGGACGCGCCCGAGGCTACCTCCCTGAATGAGCTCCACGGCATCGCGAAAGTGGCTCCAGCTGCGCTGCTGCATGCCGCATTGAAGTATCTGCTTGCTGGAGCGGACCGCACGGGCGAGCGTGGCGCCTTCCTCCAGGGTATGCGTGACCGGTTTTTCAAGATAGACATCTTTGCCGGCTGCCAGGGCGTCAACGGCCATGCGCACATGCCAGTGGTCGGGGGAGGCGATAAAGACGGCGTCGAGCTCTTGCTGGAGGACTTCGTGAAAATCCACGTGGGTGGTCGCGATTCCGCCGGAGCGTTCCCTGATGGCGTCACGGCGCGGCCCATAAACGTCGCTCACCGCGACGATTTGATAGCGGCCGGCCTTGTCGGCGGCATTGAGCAGGTCGCCCATGCGGCCACCCGCTCCGACAACTCCGATACGCAGAGTGTCGTTGGCGCCAAGCACTCGGCTTGACGCAAGAGCAGTGAGCCCGCCAGCGATGAGAAAGCTGCGACGATTGGGTGGATATTGCATGGCGACCATTTTAGCGAGTAGCGCTTAGCGAGGAAAGTGGCTAGCCTCGGTTTCTGCGCCACCCGCCCAACACCCTCAATGACGGCACCATCGCCTACACTTGCCGCGTTGAAAGCCAGACCAAACCGCCACCGGCGTCACCTAGGCCTGCGATAGGGCGGACTGGCCTGCGCAATCTCGAAATTATCCCTGTAAAATATTTAACCCTTCGGTACTCAGATGCTGCCATTTCTCATGTTTCGCCCGCGCCATCCGCTCCGTCACCCCGCGCTTCCAGCCAGAACTGTCCACTTTTTATCTACTCCTGCGCCGAGCGCACTCCGGATCACTGCGCTTAGCCACATTGCTTGCTTCATCGTTTCACTCTTTTGTGCACTCTCTGATAAAAGATCAAAGGTAAGCAACCTGTTTTCAAACCCTTCCGCACTCTTTGGGGAAACAACGGGAGGTGTGGAGGGGCCCCTCGGTATTACCTTGAAACCCCTACTCCAGATGGCGCATCCTTATAGATGTACATGCAAGAAAGGCCCGGCGGCCCGGGAACCCAGGTACTCACCATGCGCCGCTTCTTGATGGCTATTGCTTCGCTCGCCGTTCTTCCCGCGATGGCTTCCGCACAAGGTAGAGGAATGATGTCCGGAATGGCTCGCCCAGCTATGGCTGCCCCTGCCCCGCATGTGGCAGTGCACGCTGCGCAACCCAGCAGCACCCACGCGAGTTCCGCGAGCCACGCTTACACAGGGTATCCCCGTTTCGTGCGGACGCGCGCGGGAGCGGTGGTGGCTCGTCCTGCGCCGCGGGTAGGTAGCTCGATTCGGAACAATGGCTCCGGGAACTCCGGCCGGGTGCTCCGTTCGCAGGACATAGTGCCTGGGCTGGGGTTTGATTATGCGCACGTGGCTGCAACGCATCCGCGTGGGATTCTTGAGCGGGATCGAAATCGCCGGTTTTCCGGAGCGTTTTTCCCGCTTTTTTTCGGCGGGGGATTCGATGTGCCGCTTTATCCTGACGATGTACAGGACGCCCCAGCGGGCGATTCGCAACAAGTGGATGCCGGGCAGCCGGAACCAGTGCAAACGGCAGGCAGACCTGGGGATTACGAACCGCGGCAGAACCGCCCGCTAGCGCCGACGCAGGATGTTGTCGAGCCGGAAGCCGAACCGTATGTGTTCGTTCGGCGCGATGGAACGCTCTTTTTTGCGACCGCCTACGCGTGGGAAAACGGCACGCTTCGCTATATTACGGCTGAGGGATTGCGCCGCACGGTCACCAGAGACAAGCTCGATTTGGATGCCACGCAACAATTCAACGAGCAGCGTGGGCTGAGTTTCCGCTCACCTGCCTGAAATTTTCCTACCTATTTGGATCTTTATTTTTTCACGGGCTCGGGCATGACGTAGCCCGAAACGGCTGGGAGTCCGGCTCGCTCGAGCTGGACGGTGGTGTGATCGATTTTGAATTCCTTCGCAGCTTTCTCCTGAATGGCGCGCAGCAGTCGCTCGCATTGATCCAAGTGCATATCCGGAATCCGCGCGTGGAGGCTGAGCGCGTTGTGCCCGCCGCCTAACGACCAGATGTGGACATCGTGGACTTCTTGCACGCCGTCCACGGTGAGGATGGCGCGGGCGACCTCCTCGACGCGCATCTCCCTCGGGCGGCCTTCGAGGAGGATGTGCGAGGACTCGCGGAGGATGCTGACGCTGGACCAGAGCACGAGTAGGCCGATGGCTATTCCAAGCAGTGGGTCGATCCACAGCGCGCCACTCATGCGAATGGCAATCGCGCCGCCAATGATGGCGATATTGGAGAGGGCGTCGCCGAAATTGTGCACGAGGATGCTGCGGAGGTTTAGGTCGCCACGGCCGCGAACCAGGGCTAGCGTGATGCCGCCGTTGACGGCGAGGGCAGCTAGCGATGTCCAGATCATCCAGCTTTCGACGACTCGGACTGGGGAGCGGAAGCGTTCGACGGCTTCGTAGCCTAGCCAGAGCGAGAGCAGGACTAGGAGGACGGCGTTGGTGAAGGCGGCTAGGATGCCGGCGCGGTGGTAGCCGTAGGTTTTTTCGGTGTCGGCGGGGCGCTCGGCCCAGCGCATGGCTAGCCAGGAGATGCCGAGGGCGGGGACATCCGAGAGATTGTGGACGGCATCGTTAAGCAGGGCCACGGACCTTCCGAGGACTCCGCCGAAGACTTCCGCCACAACGAGGCCGAGGGTGGCGACCATGGCCCAGCCGAGTACCGAAGGGCGCAACGGCGGATGATCGTGTCCATGATGAGTGTGCGGATGATGGACGTGGCCTTCGTGGTGGCCGTGCTCGGGATCGTGGTCGCGGGAATGGTCGTCCATCCGGTCCATTTGCTCCATTTTACGCGCCTGAGGGGTGGTGCGCATGCACTTCGCGCTTAGTGGGAAGTTTGACACGTCCCCGGCGCGAATTCATTGACGCATTTCCTTGTGGCTGCCAACATCGAACTAGCTTCCCTTTCCGTTTATAGAGCGGCGGGAATGGCCTACGCGCAGGGCTGTGCGCTGAGGGACATGACGGTTCCCATTGCAAAACTGAGTTTTTGGGGTGTTCGAGGATCTACCCCGACGGTGGATCCTGCCACCTGGCGATACGGCGGGAACACGCCTTGCCTGGAATTGACGGCGCCGGACGGGACGCAGTTCATTTTGGATTGCGGGACGGGGCTACGCATGCTGGGGAGCCGCTGGGCAACGCCAAACGACGGGGGAAATCACGAGACGCATATTTTTGTGACGCATTATCACTGGGACCATATTCAGGGGATTCCGTTTTTTTCGCCGCTTTATGCGGAGAACAACGAATTTCATTTTTATAGTTTTCGGTCAAAATTTTTGGGGCGCGACAGCTTGAAGCAGGTGTTTGAAGCGCAGATGGCGCTGCCTTATTTTCCGGTGGACATGTCGGCGATGAACGCGAAGCGGAAGTTCAAGGAAGTGGAAGGCGGAGACACGTTCACGATTCGGGAAAATAAGATTACCGCGCGATGGCTAAACCATCCGCAGGGATGCCTCGGGTTTCGGATCGAGACTCCGGCTGGGACGGTGGTCTACGCAACAGACAATGAGCCCGGCGATCCGAAACTGGATGAGAGTTTGCGGGAGTTGGCGGCGGGGGCGGACATATTTATTAACGATGCGCAGTTTACGCCTGAGCAATTGAATACCACACGGAAGGGATGGGGGCATTCGTCGTGGCAGGAAGGCGTGCGGCTGGCGCGAGAAGTTGGCGCGAAGACCTTGGTGTTGTTTCATCACGACCCGGACTCGACGGACCGCATGGTGGATTCGCTTTTGCGGCAGGCGCGGGAAGAGTTTGATTCCGTGTTCGCGGCTAGCGAAGGCATGGTAATCACGCTGGGGGAGACGGGGGACAATGTGCAGGCGCACATGCCGGGGACGCGAACAACTCTGCGACGCGAAGCGCAATTTCGCGCGAAAGTTACCGGAGTGACCGAAGGCGGGAAAGAGTTTCAGGAAGAGACGGTGGTCCGCGACATTTCCCTACAGGGCGCGCTGATCTCGTTGCAAAACATGCCACGATTGCAATCGGAATTACAGGTGACCATGGAGACGCCCGGCGAGGATGGTCTGCAATCTTCGATGCGGTTAAAGGGGTATGTGGTGCGCATCGATGCGGGGCCCGAGAAGGGGCAAAGCGCGGTGGGCGTGGTTTTTACGGATTAGGTTTCATTTCCGTGCAAAGCCGATTTTCTCGGCTTGCATCTTCGGGAGACACGGAGTTTTGCTTAGCCTCCTAGCTTCCGACAACACCACCAAGGGGAGACTGGGCGGGTCACTCTCACCGGGACTTCTAGAGAAGTTCACCCAGCCATTCGAATAGCGACTTTTTAAGGCACGCCCCGACTCTTCGCTATATTCGCACTGGGCCCGCTGGAAACTACCTCACGCATTTCATTGTCAGACCATCTCCGATTCCGTTGTCGGTTGGATGCTGGCCCGTTCAGCTACGGGCCCGGCATTCGCTTCGGTGCTGAAGCCTGGACTCGGGACGGAGTATATCGGCTCCGTGAACCGCCTTGCGCTACAATCTTGGCCTTATGTCCAAGCATGGTTCGCGAATGGCAAATTTCGTTCCCGTAAATGCTCTCGATAAGAGACGGCCTTCGAAGGTGGCTTTGATCCGCGGATTGGTGCGGCAGGCGCCGTTTGTGGCGAAAAATTTTCGGTTGTACTTTCAAAACGCTTGGCGGCGGCACCTTTTGCATACGAATGTGGTGGCGCCGTATGCGGTGACGTTTTACGTGACACACAAATGCAATTTGGCTTGCTCTTACTGCACCCAGAAAGAGCCGGACGTTTTCAGCGACGAGCTGTCTACCGGAGAAACGATCCGGCTTTTGCGCCGGATACGTCGAGAGACGGATTCGATTGTGATTACCGGTGGCGAGCCGACATTGCGAGCTGACATCGAAGAGTTGGTGGAGGCCGCGCGGTTTTATTGCAAGTTTCGGTCGGTGCTGCTGATTACGAATGGAACTTTGCTCGATCGCCGACCGGGAATCTTAAGGGCAGTGACGGGGTTGGTGGTGAGTCTGGACGCTTTGGCGGCCGATCCGTCGAAAGCGCTTTCGAAACCGGCGGCGCTGCCGAAGGTTGTCAAGAATCTTGCGCTGGCAAAGGAGGTTCTGGGAAGCCCGGCGCGGATTACCATTAGCACGGTGATTGAGGAATGGAATATCGCAGAAGTTGAAAAATTGCTGGATTGGTGCGCCGTCGAAGGATTTGTGTTTGCCGCGCAATCGGCGCAGATGGAGAAAATGCCGAATCTGAAGCTGGTGCAGAATCCGCTGTATCAGGCGCTGGTGGATAAGATTATCGAGCGGCGGCGCTCCGGGGTGCAGCCGATCAATGGAACGCCGCGCACGATCGAGACGCTGCTGCGCTTTCGGGAGTTTCAGTGTTATCCGACAATGTTTCCGCGGGTATATCCGAATGGGGATGTGTTTTACCCCTGCGAGCCTCTGCGGAAAGTGGCGGGAAATTTGTTGCGAGATGGGTCTCTGCGGAATATTTTTGCGCGGGGGAGGAAAATTTACGGGGACATTCCACCGTGCCAGGGGATCTGCTATTTGTTTGGAAATGTGCTGTCGCATTATTACGTGAACGATTTTTGGGGCTTGGCGGAAGATTTCATACGGTGAAGGATGATGCGCTGGATCGAGGGCCTGGTTGGCGGAGAGCATCAAGTTGGTTTTGACCCAGCGGGCACCGAAATCAGGGAGGACAGATTCCCCGGGCTTAACTTACGGCCGGCGAGAAATTATGCTAGTTCAGGTCAGAGATTTTCTTGTCTAGGTGAGCTAGAGCGGCTTCGAGAGACTTGCGGTGATTGGGGTTTGTAGCGAATTCCAGATCGTGGGCAATTCTGATCCGGGATAGCTGCAAGTCTTTGCGTTCTTGTTCCCGGCGAAGCTCATCCGCGGTTTTGCTGTTGTTGCCGTAGTGCCCCTTGGGTGCCTGGCCGGATTCGACCTGCGCTTCTACGTCTTTGCTTTCCCATCCTCGCGCCATAGTGATAGTCTGACACATTTTGCAGCAAGTGTGGGTGATTATGAGGGAGAAAGTGTGAAGCGGGGTTTACGCGCTGGCGGCGCGGCTTCTGGGCAAAATGGGGAGCGGGGAGTGCATCACGCTACTGAGAGAGCTTTCGGCGACGCGAGCGAGGTGCTCGGCAAAGATGCCTTGGTAGGAGAATTCGGCGGCGTTATCGGACCAGCGAACCTGCAAAATCCAGTGGTTCTTTGCTCGCGCTTGGATGGCGTTGGCGGAAATGATCTCCTCTGCGGGAATCACCAGGACCGGCTGGAGTTGTGAATCGAGCGCCCAGATGCGCTCCGCGCCAACAAAGAGCTGCACAAACGCCGGAGCTCCATTGTTCGGTTGATATTTTCCGCCGTTTACGATGACCAGAGCGTCTAGTTCGCGGGCTTTTTCGTCAGGAATAGCGCGCGGTTCGGCAGGGGGCAGCAGGATCGCCGCAAGAAACATTGCAAGACCGGCGATAGCCGCAAGCCAGCTATTCCAGAGGCTGAGCGGCAGGATGACCAGTGCGGCGCCCGCGAAACCCAGGAACGTGCGAAAGGCCATCCAGGATTGGGCGTTGCGGCGAATCCGAACAATCTTGGGAATCACAAGAACGGCGGCAAACATAGCGCCGATCAGCAGGTTGCGGAGGCGCGCACCCGCTCCTTCGTGTTGAGATGCCGCAGTGGCTGGGGCCGTGCTCATCTTGCTTCCTTATCGTGTCTACCTACTTAGAGTACGCGGCGGGCCCTAGGGTTTCAATGAATCTATCTCACGCATGCGGGCGAAGGCCCGGCGGACGTGGGGAATGGTGATAGAGCCGCCCACGATCAAGGCCACGTTCAGAGCGTCAATGACCTCTTCGCGGTTCCAACCTTCTTCGCCACAGCGAACTAGGTGATAGGTGATGCAGTCGTCGCAGCGGAGAACGGCGGAGGCCACCAGGCCCAAGAGCTCTTTCGATTTCGTGCCGAGAGCTCCGGGCTCATAGGCCTGGTGATCGAGAGCAAAAAAGCGCTTCATGCCGAGGTGGCCGCAGTTGAGAATTTCTTCGTTCAGGTCGCTGCGAAATTTCTGAAAATCTTCGAGGCCATCCGCCATAATTCCTCCGGGAGTGGGACGATTATTATGGACTAAATCCGCTCCGTTCGGCAGGACGCCGCTCCCGAAAGCGCGAACCGGGATGTGGGACCAGCTTCGAGACGTTAGTCGGCGACTGGCGCGAGAGCTTTCTGTGCTAGTTCTCTTGCGCCGGGCTTACCCGCCAAAATAAGATTTGCCCATTCCACACCGACCTGCGACAGGCGCACAGACTCGCTGGTTAGTGATTCCGGCCCGCCGGAATCGTTGCCACCAAAATAGATGCGGTCCATGGGCTGCGCCGCCGCAACGCGGTTTTTTGTGTATTGACCGGGTGCGGAGATGAACATGGGATGGCCGCGGCGATAGATGCGGACTTCGACGGGGTCGACATTAAATTCCGGAAGAATTTTCTGGAAATCAGCGAGAACGCGCGCGGCGAGGGTCCGGCAATCGGCTTCCTCGAGGAGCGTGGAACGAAATTCTTCGCGGAGCGGAGTGTAGCAGGAGAGGATGTTGTTTTTTTGTTTGTAGCCGGGATCGTTACGGACGGTCCAGTCGGCGACGATAAAGTCGGTGAAGGAATTTCCGGGGCACCAGTTGTCGTATCCGCGATTGTAGACGGGTTTGTCGAAGATCAGGTTGACGACGGGATAGGGAGCGAAGCGCGTGCGGCGCATGGCGGTTCTTTGTTCGGCGGGCAAACCTGGAATGATACGAGAGCTGATGTGTTTGGGCGTACACATGAGAACCACTTTGGCAGACACGGTTGTGAGTTTTCCTTCGCGCAGATAGGTAACGTTTACCGAGTCTTTCTCCTGGAGGGCGGCCACGACCGTAGCTTCGCCTAGCATGCGTTCCTTGTATTTTGGCTGGAGGATTTCGACCAGCTTATGCGTGATGCAACCGAGACCGCCTGGCAAGATGGCGCGCTTGCCGTCGCCGCCAGTGAACAGATCGTTGGCGTTATAAAGGCCTACATACGCGGAAGTGTCCGGCGTGGTGGCGCCCCAATTGGAAGGGCCGTAAATGTCCCACCACTGCTGGACTTCCGGAGCGTAGGCGGCTGTGAATCTCGAGAAGGGAAGCGCGTCGAGCTCAGCCATGCGCTCCTTGATTTTCATTTTCAAAACGTCTTTGCGGAATTTCAGGAAGCTGGCGACGATCTCCTTTGGGTAAGGAAGCTCTGCGATGCCGGTCTTCCAAGTGTCCGGGACGTAGGTTCTATTGACTAGCGTGGGATCGGGCATGTTGACCATCGGGAGTTTCAAGCCCAGTTCGGAGGCCAGCAAATCGCCTTCGTCTCCGCGATAGGCGTAGGCAGAGCCCGTGGCGAATGGCTGGCCGTCAAATTCTTCTTGATAGGCGTTGCCGCCAAAGTGGTCTTCCTTTTCGAGCAGGAGCCACTCCTTACCGCGCAAAAAATAGGCCGCGGAGAGGCCCGCGACGCCACCGCCGACGATTGCGATTTCCGTTTTCGCGGTGGCAGCGGGGAGATCGAAGCGGTGGCCATCGCGGACCTGATGGCAGATTTCGAAATGTTCGCCTTCGACGTGCGGCGCGCCGGTCGGCTTGGAAGGCGACGTGGAATCGGGCTCGGGAAGGAGAGCGGTGTCCACCGGGCAGCCCGAAGCGACCGATCCTGCTACGACATATCTGATGAATTCACGGCGCGAGTGCGACATTTGTTCTCCCATGACGGCTAAGGTCGTTCGAGTAACCGCTGTGCTTCTGTGCCGACGCTGCGCATGCGAATGCGATACCACACGATAATAAGGACGACAGAAACGGCAAAAATCAGTGTGGAAATAGCATTGATCTCCGGCGTGATGCCGCGACGGAGGCGGCCCCAGATTTCCAGAGGGAGCGTGTTGTCGCGGCCGATGAGGAAGAAGGTGACGGCGATTTCGTCCATCGAAAGAGTGAAGATGAGGAGACCGGCAGCGACCAGAGAGAGCCTGAGATTCGGGAGCGTGATGCGCCAGAAAGTTTGCCAGGGCGTGGCGCCGAGATCGAGCGAGGCTTCTTCCTGGGCACGGTCGGTTTTTTGAAGGCCGGCGAAAATCTCGGTGGTGGCTACGGAGATGAGCGCGGTGCCGTGACCGAGAAAAACGGTAAGCAGGCTGAGGTGCGCGTGGGCAGAAACAGCGAGCATCTCCAGAGAGAGGCCGGTGATGATGCCGGGAAGGATGAGGGGCAGAAGAACGAGACGGCGGAACAGAGCTTTGCCCGGGAAGCTGGCGCGATCGAGAGCAAGCGCGGCGAGCAGGCCCACGGTGAGCGAAAGAGCGACGGCGCCGCTTGCGACCATGAGGCTGTTGAGCACGGAATCCCAGACGGGACCGTCCGTGAAGAGCTGGCGATACCAGTCTAGCGTGAGATGGCTCGGCGGAAATCCACCGACCCCGTCGCGATTGAAAGAATAGAGAATGAGGACAACAATCGGCAGATAGATGAACGCGAAAACCAGAGTCGCGTAAATAGCGAGAACGGGGGCGCGACGAGTTGACGTGTTGCGTTTCATTTGAAGGACCAGCGTCTTTCGAGGCGTTCGGTCAGGACGAGGAGCGAAAGAGTGATGAGCAGGATGGCGACGGAAATCGCGGCGCCGAGGGGCCAATCGTAGGTTGCGCCGAAAAGGGTTTCGACGATGTTGGCGATCATGGTGCCGGAGGAACCGCCGACGAGGAGCGGAGCTAAGAAATCGCCGAGAGAGAGAACGAAGGCGAAAGTGGCTCCGGCCAGCAGGCCGGGCATCGAGAGTGGCAGAATCACACGGAAGAAAGTGGAGGTGGGTGAGGCGCCGAGGTCTTCCGAGGCTTCGACCAGCGGGCGAGGAATGTGTTCTAGCGAGGCGTAGATCGGGAGGAACACGAAGGGCGTGTAGATGTGCGTGAGCATGAGGACGACGGCGAAAGGGCTGTACAGCAGGAAACTGACGGGTTCGTGAGTGAAATGGAAATATTGGAGAAAGCCGTTGAGGATCCCTTCGCTGCCGAGGATAGTTTTCCAGGCGTAGCCGCGCACCAGATAGCTGACCCAGAGCGGCACGATGACAAGCTGATAGAGCAATTCTTTGCGCGCGCCGGAATGAAACGAGAGGTAGTAGGCGAGCGGGTAGCCGAGGAGAAGAGAGCAGAGCATTACCGAGGCTGCGATGCGCATGGTGCGGAAGAGAACTTCGGCGTAGAGGGAATTGGTGAGCAGTTTTTGGTAATTGGAGAGACTCCAGTCGTGGACGAGGACGCCGTCTTGAACCGTCCAGAAGCTGTGGGCAAACATCAGCGCATAGGGCAGCAGGAGGAAGAGCGCTACCCAGATGAGCGGCGGCGCGGAGACCAGCGTTTTGTAGGCGCGCGAGTACATGGCGAGGTCAGTCCGCGACGCGGATAGCATCGGCTATGGAGAAAACAAAGTCGTGTTCGCCCGTGAGCGGTCCGCACGCGGGAAGGCGTACGCGCAGGAGCTGGTCTCTACCGCAATCCACTTCGAGTAGTTCGCTGGCGCCGCCGTAGATCTGTTGGCGAACGGAGGCGCGAAACTTTACTTCGTTGGTCTGGCGTTTGCCGTCCGGGCAGAGGCGGATGGTTTCCGGCCGAAGCGAAAAAACTGCGGGGGCGTCCGCTTCTTCTAGTGGCCAGCGCAGCACGCCGCACGTTGCAATGCTGCGGCGAATCTCGCCGCGGAGCAAATTTGTTTGCCCGATGAACTGCGCGGTGTAGGCCGTGGCGGGATGCGCGTAGATTTCTCGCGGCGAAGCTACTTGCTCCAGCGCGCCATCGCGGAGCAGCGCGATGCGGTCGGAGAGGGCCATGGCTTCTTCCTGGTCGTGAGTGACGAACAAAAAGGTGATGCCGATTTCGCGCTGAAGGGCTTTCAATTCGCTTTGCATTTGTTTGCGGAGACTGGCGTCCAGCGCGGAGAGCGGTTCATCGAGAAGCAGGAGTTGCGGGCGATTGACCAGCGCGCGGGCCAGAGCTATGCGTTGCTGTTGGCCACCGCTGAGCCGTGAAGGGCGCGCGCCCGCGAATTCCGTCATTTTCACCATTTTCAAGGCCTCGTCGACGCGGCCGGCAATTTCATTTTTTGGCACACCTCGTACACGCAAACCGTACGCGACGTTATCCCGCACGTTCAGGTGCGGGAAGAGCGCGTAGTTCTGGAACACAGTATTTACGCGGCGCTTGTAGGGCGGCAGCGTGTCCAGCCTCTCACCTGACATGCAGATTTCGCCGGCTGTTGGTTGGTCGAAACCGGCGATAAGGCGGAGAAGAGTGGTTTTGCCGGAGCCGCTTTCGCCAAGCAGAGTGAGGAATTCGCCGGAGGCGATGTTCAGCGAAATGCTTTTCAAAACGTCGCGGGTGCCGAAGCGCTTGGCTATGGCGCGCACTTCGAGCAGCGGAGCGTTGGCATCCGCGGAAGCGGGCTGCGGAATGGGGGCGGAGCTCACTGCGCGGCTTTCACCTCGTTCCAGATTTCGTTGTACTTTGGGCGGCGCGGGACATCTTGCCAGAAATAGATTCGCTGCATGTACGCGTCGGGATCGTCCATGTGGAGGCTTTTCTTTTCGGTGTCGGACATGAGAGTGGTGGATTGAGGATTCGCAGGCGAGTAGCCCGTCACATTCGTCACCAGTTTCTGTGTCTCGGCTCGGATCATGTATTCCAGGAACTGCGCAGCCAGTTCTTTCTGCTGGCTGGCGGCGGTGATCATCAAGTGATCGATCCACCCGGTAGTATTTTCCTTCGGAATGGCTTCGCCGATCGGGAAATTAAGTTTGCGGAGCTGGTTGGTCATAAGAGGCCAGCCCATGGCGGCAATGATTTCATGGTTCTGGAAGAGATTGGTGAGCTCGCCGCCGCTAGTCCAGTACTTGCGAATATTTGGTTTGAGTTCGATGAGTTTTTTCTTTACGGCTTCGAGCTGGTCGTCGGTCAGGTTGTAAATCTGATAGGGATCGGGTTTGTCGTAGCCGAGAACTTGCGCGGCCATATACAGGCTTGAAAGTTCGTCCCAAAGCGAGATTTTTCCTTTGTATTTTGGGTCCCAGAGAATACTCCAGGAATTCGGCGGTTCGGTGAAGGCGGTGGTGTCATAGAGCAGGGGATTGGGTCCCCAGACAAATGGCACTCCGTAGGTTTGTCCGTTGCTTTTGACGAGCGGGGAATTACGGAGTTTCAAAGAGAGCTGACTGTAGGAAGGGAATTTGGAAAGGTCGAGGGGGGCGGCAAGGCCGGCGCGCACGATCGAGGTAGCGACGTCGCTGGAAGGCGAGATCACGTCATAGTTGGAAGCACTTCCCCCGCGCAGCTTGGCCACCAATTCGTCGCTCGATCCCATGTAGGACGCAACGATCTTCGCGTGATGGGCTTGTTCGAAGGGACGCACGAACGAAGGATCGGCGTAACCTTCCCAGACGAGCAGGCTGAGCGTCGCTTCTTTTTTCGTGCAGGCGCCACAGAACATCGCGAGAGCCATGATGGCCAGGACGATGGCGCGCTGGTTCATATGGCCTTCCACTTTGGCAGCATCCACATTCTCCTGCACCTAGAATTGGCAGTCCCGAGTCAGATCTTTTCAGAAGGTCGGCGGCGTATTCACCCACAGCAGCCAGGTCTCGGAACGTCCCGGATTTCTCCAGCGGTGAGGCGTCGAGCTTTCGAAATAGAGGCTGTCGCCGGTTTTTAGCTGGTAATGTTCTTTGCTATCCAGCCAGATTTCAAAATCGCCGCGAAGAATGTGCAAGAACTCTTCGCCTTCGTGCGAGTAAGACTCCCCGCTGCCGCCGCCGGGTTTGATGCGAAAAAGATGCGGCTCCATCACCGTTTGGCCCCAGGCGAGAAGCTCCATGCGCACGCCGGGAGTGGTCTCGAGAACTTTTCGCTGACTGGGGCGCACCAGGCGCGGATTTTCCGCGGCGGTTTCGAATAGCGAGAGGATATTGGTGCGGTAGAACCGTGCTATGCGGCGCAGGGTGGAAATAGAAGAGTGCATTTGGCCGCGTTCGAGCGCGCTGAGAAAGCCAACCGAAACCTTGGTGGCGCGCGCCACTTGTGCGAGGGACAGTCCGCGACGCATGCGCAGCCGGCGGAAGCGCTGGCCGGGAAGCGCGGGAAGCGCAGCGCTCTCTGCGGGCGGGGAGACTACGCCCTGGCGCTTCAATACGTGAACGATGGCCGCGGGATTCAGTCCGCGGGCGCGGCGCAGGAAAACAGCGCGCTGCAGCAGGCGCACGTCAGCCTCCGCATACAAACGGTAACGGCTCTTCGTGCGATGCGGAGAAACCAGGCCCAGCGCTTCCCAGGCGCGCAGCGCAGACGAGGAAACACCCACGCGGCGCGCTACCTCGCTGATGCGCAGGAGGCGGTGAACCTCTCGATTTGCTGATGGCTTGGAGAAATTCTTTCCGCTTGACACGGCTTCCGGCTTTCTCTAAGTTTGCTGGATTATAGTAAGGTTTCGGGGGGACAGCAACCTCGAAGAATGCGCTGCCCGGTGAATTCTTCGCAACAAGGGGTGAGTTCATGAAACTAGCTCCAGGACTGTGGCAGCGCGATGCGCGCAGCCGCCGCAATTTCCTGTTATCTCTCGCGCTTGCCATGTTGTTCGCGGCACCGTTTGCCGGAGCGCAGAGCACCGGAGGGCGGATTCGCGGCACCGTGAGCGATCCCAGCAGTGCCTCGGTTTCTGCCGCTACCGTTACGCTCATCAACGAGGCGACACATGCTGTCCGCGACGTCCAAAGCGGCGCGAACGGAGAATACATCTTTGTCGAAGTGCCGGTCGGCTCTTATGAAATCGACGCCACACAGGCGGGGTTTAAGAAGTACGTGCACAAAGGAGTCGCACTGGACTTAAACGAAGTGGTCAGCGTCGATATCACGCTGCAGCTCGGCTCATCCGCGGAAAGAGTAGAGGTCACCGGCGCGCCGCCGGTCGTGGACACGACGTCGACACAGCTCGGCGCTGTAGTCAACGAACGTTCCTCCACGCAGCTGCCGCTAAATGAGCGCGACGTCTATCAGTTGCTGCAATTGCAGCCGGGAGTCCAGTCGCAGCTGGGCAACGATCTCTTTTATGGCTCGGACAAGCCGGGGGTTGTTACCGTGAATGGCGGTCGTGGGCGTTCGAACAATTATTCCGTGAACGGCGGCGACGGCAACGACCTTTTCGCGAACCTGCCTGCCATCGAGCCTTCCCCGGACAGCATTGAAGAGTTTCGCGTGATCAGCAATTCGTTTGATGCGGAATACGGCCGGAACTCAGGCGCGGTGGTCAACGTCGTTACCAAGTCCGGGACGAACAACATTCATGGCAGTTTCTACGAGTTCTTCCGCAATGACGTTCTCAACGCACATCCTTTCACTTTCTTTGCGGCGCCCAAGCCGGACTTCAAACAAAACCAGTTCGGCGGCACCATTGGCGGTCCGATTAAGAAAAACAAGACATTCTTTTTTGGTTCGTATGAAGGGCGGCGGATCATTCAAGGAATTGTGTCAGAGCCGATCAATGTGCCGACGGCGGCGCAACTCAACAACGGAGATTTTTCCACGCTGCCTGGGGGCGTCGCCGCACCTGCATTTTCGGGATCGCTCACCGACGCGACAGTAGCAAATATTTTGCAGAATCGGTGCGGGGCCAATGCGCCAGCCTCGGTGCCCCTCGGCCAAAGATTGACGCCAGCGGCCCAAGCCGCGGTGGCCGGTGTGGCCAGTGGTGGCGCTCCGGTAGCGTACACCTCAGTTTTCCCCAACAATCAGATTCCCATTGGATGTTTCGACCCCGTCGCCCTGAGCTTGTTGCAGTACGTTCCCGGCGCGGGCGGCAGCGGCGGAGTGCAAATCACGCCGAACAAAACGGATCGCGGCGACCAGTTCCAGATCCGCGTCGATCAAAATTGGTCGAACAACCAGAAAACGGCGTTCTACTACTATTTCGATGACGACAACACCTTGGACCCGTTCGCAAAGTTCCAGGCATCCGGCGCCACCACGGGCAATTTCCCGGGGGTCTACGCGACGCGCACGCAGCAACTGAACATAACGCATACGTCGACGATTGGATCAACCGCGGTGAACGAATTCCGCTTCAGCTATTTTCGCGAGGGTCAGCTCAAGTTTGATACTCCCACGCGCACGAATGCCATCCAGGCTTCCTGCGGCAGCGGCGCCGCCGCCGCATTTTGCTTTACGGGCACCTCCGATACTGCTCTTACCGATGACAGCGGTAATTTGTTGGGCACGAACCCGGACTACGGGCTCCATTCGGGTCTCGGTGCGAGTAAAGAGGGAGTACCCTTCATCAGCGTGGGCGGAGGCTTTTCCATCGGAAACAATTTCAACGGCCAGTTGCCACAGACCGGCAATACCTACCAGTTCAGCGACAACTACAGCAAAATCATCGGTAGCCACAGCCTGAAATTCGGTGCGGACACTCGCTATCAAATGTTCAATCAATTGCTCTATTTCGATGTCAACGGCGACTTGTCATTTCTATCGTCTGCCTCTTCACCGATTGGCGACGACTTGGGCTTCACCAATGCTTATCCCGATTACCTCCTGGGATTGGGCAACAGCTTCTTCCAAGGATCGGCGCAGCACGAACTCGTGCGCAGCACCTCGATCTATCTATTCGCGCAGGACAGCTGGAAAATCAAGTCCAACTTAACGTTGAACTACGGTTTGCGGTGGGAAATGAACACTCCACTGACGGACATCGGGCAGAAAGTGCAGACATTCCGGCCTGGCCAAGTCTCGACGATCTACCCCTGCACGCTTCCGACGACCAGCCCGCTTTACGTCGCTGGCAGCGTCACGACCTGCGATCAAGCCGGCGTCACGCCCGTGGGCTTGGTATTTCCGGGGGACAAGGGCGTGCCTGAGGCGTTGACCAACACCTACTACAAGGGCTTCGCGCCGCGGCTTGGCCTCAATTGGAGTCCCGGCTCGAAAGATGGATGGCTCGGCAAGCTTACTGGCGGCCCCTCGAAGACCAGCGTCAGCATGGGTTACGGAATTTTCTATAACCCCATCGAACAGCTGGTCCTTGAGCAGTTCAGCGCAGAGCCTCCGTTCGGGGGAAGCAACTTCATCACCAGCCCGCTCTTAGAGACTCCCTACGTTAGCCAGAGCGGCAGCACGTTTCCGAATCCTTTCAATGGGATTCTAAATCCGCCGCGGGGCTCGTCGATCGATTGGGAGCAATTCCGTCCGATGACCTTCTTCGGAGAGTTTCCTCCAAATCTGCGCTTGCAGTATTCGGATCAGTACAACCTGACCATCAAACGGCAGCTGCCGGGAGACGTTCTCTTTCAAATCGGGTATGTGGGGTCCCAGGGTCATCGACTCCTCGCCAGCTATGAGGTCAATCCGGGGAATCCGGCAACTTGCAACGCCTTGGCAGCCATCGCCACGCTAAATCCGGCGGGCGTATTGACGGGACCGGGAGGAAGCCAAACCACTTGTGGTCCCTTTGGAGAGGACAGCTCTTACTTCATTCCCAATGGAACGGTGATCCCTGCTGGTGGCCTACCGCTCCCGTACAACGCGGGTTCGGGCGGCTTAAGTGTCCCGGCCGGCACCGTCGCCGCGCCTGGCGGGGGTATCACGCTCGTAGGCCTTCGCCCTTACTCGTCTCCGCTGTGCCAGCCATTGACGGCAACGGGTTGTCCCGCGGACGGCACGCCGGTTTTTTCTGGCATCTTCAGCGAGAACACCGTTGCGAAGTCGAACTACAATTCCATGCAAGTGCTGGTCCAGAAAAATTTTACCCATGGCTTGCAGTTCCAGGCTTCCTATACGTGGAGCAAGACGATGGACAATGCGTCGAGCTTTGAAAGCGCGCTCAACCCGCTTAACTTTAACGCCACCTACGGACTCTCGGCTTACGATGCGCGAAACCGTTTTGTTTTCAACTATGTTTGGGATTTACCCGTTCCGAAGTACGACGGATTCAAGGGAAAGCTGTTGGATGGCTGGGAAGCGTCCGGAATCGTAACGTTTCAGAGCGGCTTCCCGATTCGAATCACGTCCGCAGATGATGTGGAAGAATTAGATTCCACGGATCTGTTCGAATTCGCCGGTGAGCCCAATCTTACCGCGCCGTTCCACACGCAAAACATTCGCCAGAACAACGGCTTCGTGTTTGACCCGAATCTCTTCACGAATTCGACCGTTGCACCCGGAACCATCGGAAATGCTCCGCGCTCGATCTGCTGCGGACCGGGCATCAACAATTGGGACATGAGTTTCATGAAAGAAACAAACTTTGGAGAAAGACTCCAGATGGAATTCCGGGGAGATATTTTCAACATCTGGAATCACGCGCAGTTCTATAGTGTGGATGGAAATGTGTCAGACTCTGGCAGCACATTCGGTCAGGTGCTGCACGTTCACGATCCGCGGCTGGTCCAGTTCTCGCTGAAGTTCCGCTTCTGACGCGACCGCCGGGAACAAAAAAGTTCGAGTACGTTCGAAGAAAGTGAGAGAAGCAGCTCGCTCCGGAAGGTTTTTGCAGCACAAACTGACCGCAGGGAACAGACCTGCCTGCGTTGGCCGCTTTGTGGCCGCGCGGAACATGGAATAAGGAAATGCACGACGAACTAAAGAAGGAAATCGCCACCTACCTAAAGCGCACGCCGAAATCCGCGGACGCGTACAAGCGCGCTCTCGAACGCATCCCACTTGGCGTAGCCAGCAATTACCGCCACTACGAGCCTTACCCGCTGTTTGTGAAAGACGGAAAAGGAAGCAAGATTCACGACCTCGATGGAAACGAATACATCGATCACAACCTTTGTTTTGGGGCGCTGATGGCCGGGCACTGCCATCCCGCGGTGGTGAAGGCGGTCGAACAAAAGCTCGAGGAAGGAACGACGTTCGGCATGCCGCACGACATGGAATGGGAGCTTGCCGAAGAAATCTGCAAACGTTACCCGGTCGAGATGGTACGCTTCGGTTCAAGCGGCACGGAGGCTACCATGCACGCCTGCCGCATCGCACGCGCCGCCACGAACCGCGAGAAGATTCTGAAGTTCGAAGGCGCCTACCACGGCCTGCATGACACCGCCCTGGTCAGCGTCAAACCCAAAGCCGAAGACTACGGCGATCCTGATGCGCCGAACTCTGTCCCCGGTGGAGGCGGCGTGCCCAAAGCGGCGGTCGCGAATGTCGTCGTCGCCGCTTTCAATAACCTCCCGAGCGTCGAGCGCCGCTTCCGAGAAAACCCCGGCCAGATTGCCGCGATCATCCTCGAACCTATTTTGATGAACGTCGGGCTGTGCATGCCGCAGCCTGGTTTTCTCGAGGGCTTGCGGGAGATCGCCACGAAAAACGGCGCACTGCTCATCTTCGACGAAGTGAAAACCGGCGCGAAACTCGCTTGGGGCGGTGCCAGCGAATATTTCGGCGTAAAGCCGGACATGATTTGCCTGGCGAAGTCCATCGGCGGTGGAATGCCGCTGGCCGCGTTCGGCGCGAGCCGGCCGGTGATGGATTTGATCGCGCAGCACAAGGTCTTTCACGGCGGCACGTACAACACGAATCGCGTGGCCATGGCCGCGGGACTGGCCACGTTCCGTGATGTCCTTTCGCGAGAGAACTACGCGCATGTCGGTAAACTCAGCAAGCAGCTCACCGAGGGCTATCGCGTCATCGTCGAGAAAGCCGGCCTAGAGGCCTACGTCATAAGCGCCGGCGTCAACGGCGCGTTGATGCTTTACCCGCGGGAAATTCGCAACTATCGCGATTGGACCAATATCGACATCGATCTTTGGCGCCACTACTGGTTCGCGATGGTCAATCGGGGCGTCCTGCCGCAGCCCTATTGGTGGGACGAGCAGTGGACCATCTCCGTCCAGCACACGGAAGCCGACATCGACAAACATCTAGCCGTGTTCGAGGAGGTGGCGCCCGGGCTCGCAAAAGCGCAGCTCGAGCGTGGTGCCGCTTTCGTAGGCGCCGCGGGCCACTGATGAGTCGCTGATTCAGAGGAGACCACTCCATTGCAGAACGAGGCCGCCATGGCGTCCGCTGCGTCCGCAATTCAAGATACGCCTCACCTACGGCGTGTTTTGGGGCGCATGGACCTCGTTCTGCTTTTTGTTGTAGCTGTCTTCAATTTGAATGTGGTCCCCTCGATTGCCGCCAACGGCGGCGTCACCGTGTGGCTCTGGCTCATTTCGCTTTTGCTTTTCTTTTGGCCGCAAGGCATCGCCGTTATCGAACTTGCTCACCGATATCCAGGAGAAGGCGGTGTCTACCTTTGGGCCAAGGAAGTCTTCGGGGACTTTCACGGTTTTCTCTCCGGTTGGTGCTACTGGACCAACAACATGATGTATGTGCCGACGGTGATGTTGTACTTCGTCGGTGTTTCCGTTTTTGCGCTCGGTGCCGGGCACGAGGCGCTGGGTGATAATAAACGTTTTGCGCTGACCGCTTCGCTTCTGCTGTTGATTTTTCTCGTGGTGCTGAATGTGGTCGGCCTCGGCGTCGGTAAGTGGGTCAACAATCTCGGCGCGATCGGCACCGCAATTGCCGCTGCGGTGCTGATAGGGCTTGGCATCGTGGTATGGTTGCGATTCGGGACGAGCGTGACCTGGGCTGACTTTCAAATCCCATCCAATCCAAGATTCGTGCTGAATTCTTTCGGTGTGATTTGCTTTGGACTGGTAGGGCTCGAGCTTGCTTCGGTGATGGGCGACGAAATCGAGAATCCGCAAAAAACCCTGCCGGGAGCAGTCGCCTGGGGAGGCGTGCTTTCCGGCTTGCTGTACATGGGAGCGACGCTGACGCTGCTCATTGCCGTTAGCAAGGGCGACATCAACGTGCTTCAAGGCATTGTTCAAGCGGTCGGGCACATGGCCAGCCGCGTCGGAGTTGCATGGATCGTCGCGCCCTTCGCGTTTTTGCTGAGCATGTCCATCGCAGGCATCGCATCTGCATGGCTTGGCGGTTCCGCGCGAATTCCATTTGTCGCCGGACTCGATTCCTACATGCCCGCATGGCTGGGCAAGGTGCATCCTCGTTATCGCACGCCGTACGCAGCGCTGATCGTTCACGCCGCGGTCTCCATGATCCTCGTGGTGCTGAACTTCTGCGGTTGGTGGATCTGGAATAAAGTTATCGGTTTGTCTTTCGTGGCGTACCTCTTGCGGGCGTGCGGGTTCGTCGTCGGGAACTTATCGGCGAGCGAAACCGGTGTGCAGGAGACTTTTCAGAAGCTGCTATCGCTCGCTGTAGTTCTGCAGCTCGTTCCCTTTCTTTACATGTTCGGGGCGTTGCTGAGAATCGCGTTCGGCGATTCCTTTCGAAAAACTTGCTATAGCAGGGGAACGTTGATTCTTTCCGGCGCCAGCGGGCTGGTCACTACCATTCTGGGAATCGCCCTGGCTTTTTTCCCGGCGCAGCAGGTCACCTCCGTTCTTTCCTATGAGGTGTGGATGTTTGGCGGAACATTGTTTTTCATCGGACTTGCCGCGTTTTTCTTTTTCATTTACGGGCGCCGCAAGACAGCGACAAAACTTGCCGAAGCAGTTCCGGCTATTTGAGCTTTGCGGCCGCCCGTCGGGGGAGCCGACTCGGCGTGGGAGTTTTCTGGAGGTGGTCATGTCCAGCAGTGTGACGGCGGGAGTTCGAACGTACAAAAATTATGTCAATGGCGAATGGCTTGCCAGCGCCTCGGGAGAAACATTTCCGGTTTATGACCCCTCCACCGAGGAAGTCATCGCCGAGGTCGCTGCCGCTGGCGCCGCCGACGTCGATCGCGCTGTAAAAGCTGCGCGCGCGGCCTTTGACGGCGGGCCATGGGCCACGACTTCGGCGCAGGACCGCGGCCGCGTCCTTTTCAAACTGGCCGAAAAAATCCGCCAGAATACCGCACTGCTTGCAGAAATCGAATGTCGCAACACCGGCAAGCCTATCGTCGAAGCGGAGTACGATATCGCGGATGTCGCCACCTGTTTTGAATACTACGGCGGCCTGGCCAACAAAGTCCTCGGAAGCGTGAATCCTGTGCCGGCCAACGCGCTCAGCTTCACGCTCCGCGAGCCGGTCGGCGTCGCCGGACAAATTATTCCGTGGAACTATCCGCTGCTGATGGCCGCGTGGAAACTCGCGCCCGCGCTTGCCGCTGGCTGCACCTGCATTCTGAAGCCTGCCGAACAAACGCCGCTGACGGCGCTGGAATTCGCAAACTGGTTCGCGGAAGTTGGCTTGCCGCCCGGCGTGGTGAATATCATCAACGGCCTCGGTGAAACGGCGGGCGCCGCGCTCGTCGCGCACCCTGGTGTCGACAAAATCGCGTTCACCGGCAGCGCCGCTGTTGGCAAGCTCATCGTCAAAAGTGCCGCGGACACGCTCAAGCGGGTCACCCTCGAACTGGGAGGCAAATCGCCAAACATTTTCTTTACCGACGCGGATTGGGAAGCGTCCATCGATGGCGCGCTCTTCGGCGTGTTCATCAATCAAGGAGAAGTATGTTCCGCGGGCAGCCGCATCCTTGTCGAAAAACAGATCTATTCCAAGTTTGTTGAGGCCATGACAGTGAAAGCCAAGCGCATCAAGCTGGGCGCGCCTCTCGAGCGCGAAACGAAAATGGGCCCGCTGGTCAGCAAAGAACAATACGAGCGCGTCAGTTCTTATCTCGAACTCGGCAAGAAAGAAGCAAAGGT
>Ga0210395_10000626_pt1 | contig 27091 bp, 25 predicted proteins | sample IncBWH4OmetaG_FD_150861 | JGI IMG/M metagenome (GOLD analysis project Ga0210395, IMG submission 150861) | Forest soil microbial communities from Barre Woods Harvard Forest LTER site, Petersham, Massachusetts, United States - Inc-BW-H-4-O ... | reverse complement strand
ATCTGATCGTTCTCGGCGGCAGCTACCTGCAAGGCCACTTTTTGACCGATCCGCAGGGCCGGCCGATCGCCAATGATTTCGTCAATGTCTGGGCGGCCGGGCGGCTCGCGCTCGACGGCGCGGCTCCGGCCGCCTACGACTGGACGCTGCATCGCGCCGCCGAAGTGCGCGCCGTCGGCTACGATTTCGACGGCTATTACGGCTGGCATTATCCGCCGCCGGCGTTTTTCTTTGCCGCGGCGCTGGCGACGCTGCCGTATCTGGTCGCAGCGGTTGTTTGGTTGGTGACGACGCTCGCTGCTTACGCCGCGGCCATCGCCGGGATTCTTGGCTTGCGCACCGGCGTTCTGTTGGCGCTCGGATTTCCCGCGGCGATCTGGAATGTCACCGCCGGGCAAAACGGCTTCCTCACCTCGGCGCTGATCGGCGGCACGCTCGGTTTGCTGGAGCGGCAGCCGGCGCTGGCCGGAATCTGTCTCGGGCTTCTCACCTACAAACCGCAATTCGGTGTGTTGTTTCCGATCGTGCTGATCGCCGACCGGCGCTGGCTGACTATCGTCGTCGCCACACTCACGGCGATCGTACTCGCGGCGGTGTCGTGGCTCGCCTTCGGCAGCGCCAGCTGGGCGGCCTTCGTGCACTGGGCGCCGCTTTCGAGCCACGCTTTGATCGACCAAGGCGCGCTGGATTGGTACCGGCTGCAAAGCGTGTTCGCGTTTGCGCGTGCCCATGGCGGCAGCGAAACGCTAGCCTGGACGGTTCAAGGCATCGTGTCGCTCGCGCTCGCGGTCGGACTGGCTTGGCTGTGGAAGAGCCGCGCTGCCTTCGAGCTCAAGGCCGCGGCGCTCGCCGCCGGCGCGCTGCTCGCGACGCCTTATCTTTTTATGTACGACCTAGTCGTGCTCGCCGTCGCGGTGGCGTTCCTGTTGCGGCTCGCTCTAGCGCGCGAATTTTTGAGTAGAATCGAGATTGCCGCCCTCGCCGCCGCCGGCGTGCTGATCCTGATCTATCCTTACGTGAAGACCCAGGTCGGTCTCGCCGCGGTCGCGATCGTCATGATCTTGGTGATGCATCGCGCTTTCGCCGAAGCGCGGTCTGCGCCGACGACGAGGATCTGAGCTTACTCGGCCGGCACCGCGACCGGGACCAGCGCGCCGCCAGCACCGCGCACTTGCCACTTGGCGATGACCCGCCCGGCGCGGCGTGCTGCGACGATCGCCAGCACGGCGATCGCGGTTCCGGCGATGATGTCGATGAGATAATGGCCGCCGTTGATCGGCGTCGCCGCCAGCATGGCTCCAAAGGCCAGCACCACGATCGGTCGCATCCAGCGCACCGGCCACAGCGCCCAAGCGTAGAGCACTCCCGAGGCGGCGTGGAAGCTCGGAAACGTCACGATGCCGCCGAGCCCCAACAGATCGAGATGGCGCAAGGCGCCGTCACGGGTCGGCGGCAGATCGTGCAACTGATCGAGATAGGGCTGCAGATTGAGGTTCTTGACGCTGATCGGATCGAGCCCGATCTGCTGAAACACGCCGATCGCCGGCACCAGGCCGGAAATGATCGTGGTCGCGATCAAGGCGAGACCGAACGCGAAGGTGAATTCCTCGATGCGGTGATAGCGATGCGTCGCCGCCAGCACGACCGGAATGGCGAAAATCGGCCAACGGATCATGGTGTAGCCGTAGTTCACCCAGGCCGCCAGCGCCGGATGATCGTCGACGTAACGCACATAGGCGCCCCAGTCGAAACCAAGCGCCCGGTCGATGGCGAGCAGGTTGGCATCCTGCATCGGCAAGTTGGCGGACGCCGCGACATAAGTCAGCGGCGTCATGACCGCAGTGATCAGCACGATCTGCGCCGTGCCGCCGAGGACGAACATCACCTGCGGATCGCGCCGCTTCGGCGAGACCGCATTGGCGTGGGCAAAGCCGGCGTAGAGCCCGACATAGCCGACCGCAATGGCGAGGCCGGTCAGCTCGAGCGAGAAATTCGTCAACGCCAAACTCAGTGCCAGCACGATCCCCATGGCGCCGACGAAAATCCAATTGACCAGGAGGAACCGCCACGCGGCCTCCACGTCGGGCACTGTCGTCGGCTGTTGCGCCTGCATGGCCGCGACTGTGGCGCGGCAGCGGTTAAAGGCATGCGAATCGCGAAGGTTAAAAGCAGGTGTGAACCGCGCGCATCGTTAATGTTGCATTGCAGCAAAATCCGCGTCACAGTGGCATTGCCGGATTACGTGCAAGGCCCAATGCGCGACCAGCCTACTCGCGACAAAGCACCACGCGATAAACCTTGGATCTTCCGCACCTATGCGGGGCATTCAACCGCCGCGGCGTCGAACGCGCTGTACCGCAAGAATTTGAGCAAGGGCCAGACCGGCCTGTCGGTCGCCTTCGATCTGCCGACCCAGACCGGCTACGACAGCGATCATCCTTTGGCCAAAGGCGAGGTCGGCAAGGTCGGCGTGCCGATCTCCCACATCGGCGACATGCGCATGCTGTTCGACGGCATCCCGCTTCACGAGATGAACACGTCGATGACCATCAACGCGACGGCGGCCTGGCTGCTCGCGCTCTATGTGGCGCTCGCCGACGAACAGGGCGTCGCGCGCAAAAGTCTGCAGGGCACGACGCAGAACGACATCATCAAGGAATATCTCTCCCGCGGCACCTACGTGTTCCCGCCGGCGCCGTCGATGCGGCTGACCAAGGACGTGATCCTGTTCACGACCAAGGAAATGCCGAAGTGGAATCCGATGAACGTGTGCTCCTATCACCTGCAGGAAGCCGGCGCGACGCCGGTGCAGGAATTGGCCTTCGCGCTCGCCACCGCCATCGGCGTGCTCGATGCGGTGAAAGGCTCGGGCCAATGCGCGCCGGACGAGTTCGGCGACGTGGTCGGGCGCATCTCGTTCTTCGTCAATGCCGGGCTGCGCTTCGTCACCGAAGTCTGCAAGCTGCGCGCTTTCACCGAACTGTGGGACGAGATCACTCGTGAACGTTACGGTGTGACCGATGCCAAGCAGCGGCTGTTCCGCTACGGCGTGCAGGTCAACTCGCTCGGCCTGACCGAGCAGCAACCGGAAAACAACGTCGCGCGCATCTTGATCGAGATGCTCGCCGTCACCTTGTCGAAAGGGGCGCGCGCCCGCGCCGTGCAACTGCCGGCGTGGAACGAGGCGCTCGGCCTGCCGCGGCCGTGGGACCAGCAATGGTCGCTGCGCATGCAGCAGATCCTCGCTTACGAGACCGACTTGTTGGAATACGACGACGTGTTCGAAGGCTCGCCGGCCATCGCCGCCAAGGTTGCCGAGCTCAAACAAGCGGCGAAAGAGGAACTGGCCCAGATCGAAAAAATGGGCGGCACCGTCGCCGCGGTCGAGCAGGGCTATCTCAAGCAGCAACTCGTCGAATCCAATTCGCGCCGGGTCGAGGCAATCGAGCGCGGCGAGCAGATCGTGGTCGGCGTCAACCGCTTCGTCGAGACCGAAGCGTCGCCGCTGGCCGATGCCGCCGAAGCCGTCGTCACTGTGTCGCCTGAAGCGGAGTCCGGGCAGATCGAGCGGCTCGCCGCCTGGCGCGACGCGCGCGACGCCAAGGCGGTCGCCGCGGCGCTCGATGCTTTACGCAAAGCAGCGAAAACCGGCGGCAACATCATGCCGCCGTCGATCGCCTGCGCCAAAGCCGGCGTCACCACCGGCGAATGGGGCTTTGCGCTGCGCGCCGCATTCGGCGAATACCGCGCGCCGACCGGCGTCGGCACCGCCATGCGCAACGACGCCGAAGGCCTCGACGGCATCCGCGCCGAGGTCGACCGCGTATCGAAGAAACTCGGCCGGCGCTTAAAATTTCTGGTCGGCAAGCCCGGCCTCGACGGCCATTCCAACGGCGCCGAGCAGATCGCCGCTCGCGCCCGCGACGCCGGCATGGAGGTGGTCTATGACGGCATCCGCCTCACCGCCGAAGCCATTGTCGCAGCAGCGGCGGAAAAACGCGTGCACGTGGTCGGCCTGTCGATCCTGTCCGGCTCGCATATGCCGCTGGTGCAAGACGTCGTCGCGCGCATGAAAGAAGTCGGCCTTGACGACGTGCCGGTCGTGGTCGGCGGCATCATCCCGCCGCAGGACGCGAGCATGCTCAAAAGCGCCGGCGTCGCCGAGGTCTATACGCCGAAGGATTTCGAGCTGAACCGCATCATGAGCGATCTGGTGCGGATCGTGGAACGATCAGCACCGCACAAATAAGACTATCGACCCCTTTGTTCGGTCCGATGATCGAGGCCAAGTTGCACCAATATCGCGCTTTCGATCCTGACCATCTCAGCGCGATTGAGGTCGCCGATTCGATGGCCAAACCGTTCCTTGGCGGCAGTCATGATCTGATTGGCGATTGCTTTGCGCGCTTCATCACGAAACCGGACGATCGCTTCACCCGGAAACACTCGCTCTACATTGGTGGTCAGAGGCACTACTTGCACGCGGTTCAAACGCGCATTGGCAACGTCGTTTGAGACGATGATGGCAGGCCGCATCTTCTGGATTTCGCCGCCAATCGAGGGATCGAAATCGACCCACCAGACCTCACCCTTTCGCATCGGACTCATCCGTGCGCAATGCGTCGCCGATCAAGCCGTTGAGCCACGCCTCGTCCTCCGTTTTTATTTCCACTGAATGCGCTGCCTCGTAAGCGGCCTGCTCTGCATAGGCGTCTGCGAGTTCGCGCTCCGATGCGCCCAGCCAATATTCCGGCGAATTTCGATCAGCGAGTCGCTCCCGCGCAATTTCATCGATGAAGCGACTGATTTTGCGCCGGCCGACGCGCTTATGGAGGCCCTTATAGACTTCGTCGGAAACGGTGATCGTAAGTTTCTTTGTCATATACGTATACTATACGTATATGACTGAAAATTCTAGGGCCCTTTTGTCTGCGCCGGCAGCACCGCCGCGATCGCCTCGCTCAGCGCGCTTGGGCTGACCGGCTTGCGCAAATAAGAGTCCATGCCGGCCGCGCGTGCAGCCTCTTCGTCGCCGTTTCCGCTGCGTCCGGAAATGCCGACAATCGGCGTGCGGCCCGCGGCGGCGCTCAGCGCGCGGATACGACGGGTCGCCTCGATGCCGTCGATGCCCGGCAGCGTCACGTCCATCAGCACCACATCGTAGCCGCGCTTGACCGCTTCGACCGCCTCCTCGCCGCTGCCGACAAAATCGGCGCGATGGCCGAGCTCGGCGAGGATGGTGTTGAGGATGACGCGGCCGTAGGGGTTGTCTTCGGCGCAGAGAATCGTCAGCCGGCGCGCCGGCGTCTTTGTCGGTTGCGCGTGCGTGCCGGCCGATGGATCGGCTGCCGCGATCGGCAGTACGACCGCGAGACGGAGCGACGCGCCGCGGCCGGGCGTGCTGGTGACGGTGAGGTCGCCGCCCATCAGCTTGGCGAGCGATTTGACCACCGCAAGCCCGAGGCCTGAGCCGCCATAGCGCCGCGCGATCTCCGCGTTGGCTTGGCTGAATGGACGGAACAGCCGCTTGATTTCGGCGCGCGTCAGGCCGATGCCGCTGTCGGTGACGGTGAAAAGAAGTTTCACACGGCCGCGGGTAGCGCTCGACACACGCACGTCAAGCCGCACGCTGCCGCGCTCGGTGAATTTCACCGCATTGTCGACCAGGTTTTCGATCGCCGCGCGCAATCGCGCCGCATCGCCGATGAGCATTTCGGGCAGGTCGGCGGCGACAGTCACGTCGACGGCGAGGCCTTTGGTCTCCGCCCGCGCCGCCAGCGTATCCGCCAGCGCCTCGATCAGGCGCCGCGGCCGGAACGCCTGTTGCTGCAGCGTCAGCGCACCGGCATCCACTTTGGCGGCGTCGATCGCCAATGTCGTCAGCGCGGCGAGATGCTCGGCGCTGGTCTTGATGCCCGCGGCCCAGCGCCGCTCGCGCTCGCCTAGATTGGAGCTTGCCAGCAATTCGCCGAGCGCCAGGATGCCGGTGAGCGCGGTGCGGATGTCGTGCGCGAATGCAGCCAGCGCCGCCTCGGTCGTCCGTGTCGCCGCGCCGCGTCGTGGCGACCGGCGTCGCGAGCGCTTTGCAGCGGACTTTTTCTTCAGTCTTGTTCGCACCATGGCAGCCCCGCGCTCACAATGCCACGGCGGCGGACCAAACAAAACAAGCGCCGAACGGCTTATCCAAGATCATGCGCTAGCGCCCGAGCCCGACCATGCGCCGGATGTCCTGTGCGCTTGCGCCGTCGGCGCGCAATTCGCGCAGGCTCTTGGCTTGCGTCGACTTCGACAGCTTGCGGCCATCGGCATCGAGAATGAGCCGGTGATGATGATAGACCGGCTCCGGCAGGCCGAGCAGCGCCTGCAGCAGGCGATGGATGCTGGTCGACCAGAACAGATCCTGCCCGCGCACCACGTCGCTGACGCCTTGAAAGGCGTCGTCGAGCGTGACGGCGAGGTGATAGCTGGTCGGGATTTCCTTGCGCGCGACGATGACGTCGCCCCACATCATCGGCGCCGCGGTGACGGTCCCGGTCTGGCCGTGCGGCCCGGAGCCGGCCTCGGTCCAGGTCAGCACGCCGGCCTGCGCCACCGCCGCATCGATGGCGAGGCGTAAAGCATAAGCCTCGCCGGCGTCGACGCGGCGCTTGCGCTCGGCCGCCGGCAATTTGCGCGCCCGGCCCGGATAAAGCGGCACGCCGTCGGGATCACGCGGCCAGCGGCCGTAGCGGTCGCGTTCGGCGACCAGGCCTGCGATCTCGCTGCGGCTCTCGAAACTCGGATAGAGCAGCGCTAGCGCGTTGAGCTTGAAGAGGGCCGATTCGTAATCGGCAAAATGCTCGCTCTGCCGCCGCACCGGCTGCTGCCAGGAGATACCGAGCCACTCCAGATCCTCGTAGATCGCCGTTTCGTATTCCGGCCGCGACCGCGGCGTGTCGATATCCTCGATGCGCAGCAAGAGCCGGCCGCCGGTTTCGCGCGCCATGTCGTAATTGAGCAATGCCGAATAGGCATGGCCGAGGTGCAGATAGCCGTTCGGGCTCGGCGCGAAGCGGAAGACATGGGTGTAGGTGTTCTGGGTATAGGTGTTCACGTTTGCCATGCTATCAGGGATCAGGCATCAGGGATCAGGTTTCGCTGAGTGCCATTCTTGATCCCCTGATCCCTGATCCCTGATGTCTGACCATCGCATCCACAACGAGGCCGATCTCGTATACGGCATCGACGCGCTCATCGCCGCCGATCCGCGCTTTGCCACGCTGATCGAGAAAGCAGGCCGCCCGCCGCTGCGGCGGCGCGCCGACGGTTTTGCCGGCCTCGCTTCGACCGTGGTGTCGCAACAGCTGTCCACCGCGAGCGCAAGCGCGATCTGGGGCCGGCTTGCCGCGGCGTTCGATCCGGTCACGCCTGAGGCGATCATCCGCGCGCGCAAGGAACGGCTGGCGCGGATCGGCCTGTCGGCGCCAAAGATCCGCGCGCTGAAGGAAATCGCCCGCGCCATCGTTCGCGGCGATCTGGCGCTGGCGACGCTCGGTGACATCGATGCCGAGGCGGCGCATGCGGCACTGACCGCCGTTCACGGCATCGGGCCATGGACCGCCGACATCTATCTTCTGGCCAGTCTGGGCCATGCCGATGCCTGGCCGGCCGGCGACCTGGCGCTGCAGGAAGCGGCGCGGCTTGCCTTCGGGCTCAAGGCACGGCCGACGACGAAAGAAATGATGCCGCTTGCCGAACCATGGCGGCCGTGGCGCGCCGTGGCGGCGCGCGTGCTATGGACCTATTATCGCGCCGTCAAAGGGCGTGAAGGCGCGCCGGTCCTGCCGAAAAAATCCATCAAGCCGAAAGGAAAGAAGCATGGCCGCTGAGCTCGACGGTCCGCGGCTTGCGCCGAAATCCGCAGCCGCCCAGCAGCTCGTCGTGTTCCTGCACGGCTATGGCGCCGACGGCAACGACCTCATCGAGATCGGCCGCGCCTGGCAGCAATATTTGCCGCACTCAGCTTTCGTCTCGCCGCACGCGCCCGAGCCGTGCAGCCAGGGGCCGGTCGGCCGGCAATGGTTTCCGCTGACGTTTCGCGATCCGAACGAGCGCTGGGTCGGCGTCAACAAGGCAGCGCCGGTACTCGAGCGCTTTCTCGATGCCGAGCTTGAGCGCCACAAGCTGCCGGCCTCGGCGCTGGCCCTGGTCGGCTTCAGCCAAGGCACCATGATGGCGCTGCATGTGGGCTTGCGCCGCGCCACGGCGCCGGCCGCCATCGTCGGCTATTCCGGCCTCCTGGTGCTGCCGCCGGATGTCGATGCCGAGGCTTTTGCCGCCGAGATCAAATCGCGGCCGCCGGTGCTGCTGGTGCACGGCGACCGCGACGACCTGATCCCGCCGCAGGCGCTGTTCCAGGCGAGCCAGGGCCTGGCCGCCCTCGAAGTGCCGGTCGAGTGGCATTTATCGCCCGGCACCGGCCACGGCATCGACGGCGAAGGCTTACGCCATGGCGGCGAGTTTTTGGCCCGTCGCTTCAAGATAAGGCATTGAAAAAACAGGATGATTTAACCCTGTGTGGTTGAATCCAGTAACGATTTCCTAGCAAATGCATCTTAGAAAGTACCTGTTGGAGCAGGTGCGCAAATGTTCACCACAATGATGAAGCGGCTCGCCCAGCGCGCTCAATCCGCGCGTCTGCGGTCCTTGATCGTCCAATTCCGATCCAACAGGCGCGGCAACGTCGCGGTCATAACCGCGCTGTGTGCACTGCCGCTCATCGCTGGCATCGGTTGCGTCATCGATTATACGACGGCGAGCCTGGTCAAGACCAAGCTGCAGGCCGCGGCGGACGCCGCAGCGCTCGCCACCGTTTCGGTCAACTCTTCGGTCGTTGCCACCGCCAAGGGCATGACCAGTGGCGGCACCGTCTCGGGCGGTTCGACATTTGCCACCAATTTCTTCAATGCCAACCTGAACGCGTCCCCGGCAAACGTCGGCTACACCAATCTTACGCCGACGGCGACGGTGTCTTTGAGCAGCACGACGATGACCGCCAATGTGTCGTTCACAGCCAAGGTTCCGACTTATTTCATGGGGGTCATGGGTTTCAGCAACACCAACATCAGCGGTTCGTCGACCGCAAGCTACACGATGCCGACCTACATCAATTTCTACCTGATGCTCGATGTCTCGGGCTCGATGAGCTTCCCGTCCACTCAGGCCGAGCAGGCCCGATTGATGGCCGTCAACCCGGACAACCTGCAAGGCAACCCAGGCTATCCGCAGGGTTGTCAATTTGCTTGTCATTTCAGCAGGCAGGGGGCCTGCGGGCAGACCTCGTCCTCGAACCCATATCAAGGGCCGATTCCCGCACCGGGAGCTACGACGAACCCGGGATCGGGCGGCTATTGCCAAGGCTTTATTATTTCGCGCCTGGGAACGACTCCGGCGACCATCCCGACCCCGACCGGCAATAATCCGAACAACAACATTACCAACGGCGACTACGTCAATTGGAACGGTACGCAGGCCACTTCGTGCCCAACGGCCGGGACGACATCATGCATTCAGTTGCGCGCCGATGCTGTCGGCTACGCGGTCACGACCCTATTGTCCACCGCGAACGCCTCAGAACAGGTGACTAATCAATATCAGGTCGGGCTCTTCCCGTTCATTGAGTATCTGTACGGCTGCACCTCAATCACGCCGTGTGCGGCGTCAAACGCCTACGTTCCGCTCACCACCAATCTGACCGGCAGTACGATCACCAATGCGGCCGCCAACCTGGCCAGCCTGTTGGACACCGGCGCCAACTCCAACCTCGGCTCAGGCGGCACGCATTTCGAGAACGCGCTCGCCAGCATAAACAGCACGATATCGTCGGTCGGCACCGGTGCCGGTGCGTCCAATGCGCTGCCCTATGTCTTTATCGTCACAGACGGCTCACAGAATTACCAAACGCAATGGAACGGAGGTTGGGGGGCGAGCAACGGAACCCATTCGTGGACCGCTACCACGAATATTCCCTATCAAAATTCGGCATCGGTCATACCCAAATATAGTCCAAATGACGAACCTAACAGTACCGACTACTGCACCACCATCAAGAATCGCGGCATTACCATCGCGATCCTCTACATTCCTTACCAGCCCATCGCGGATCCCAGCACAATTTTCGATGACGAGGACGGCTACGCCAACGCCAACATCCAATACATTCCGACCGCGCTCCAAGCCTGCGCTTCGACGAATTTCTTCTACACGGCGAACACGCCGGCGGACATCAATTCCGCACTCCTGGCGATGTTCCAGCAGGCCGTGAACACCGCCCACATCACCAATTGATCCTGCCCCGGCGCCGTCCGACGGATCGCGCCCGCGACTGACGCGAGCGGCGGCACCACTTGCGCGCAGCCGCAATCGGCGTGCCAGCATCGCAGCGCCGTAAACCTGGCAGTTCAACCTAAAGGGGGGGCAGCCGGAAATCGCTCCGCGACTTCGACTTTGCTTAGCTCATCCCACCGCCGCGGCGCGGATGATTTCAATGCTTTTTCAGATCAGCACGTGCTGGCTTGCGGGACATAAACGATGCACGAGACGCTGCGCGGCGTGACGTACAAACTATCGGAAAAGGTGATGCCGCTGCTGGAGCCGAAATAGCCAAACAACGGCATGTAAGTATAGCTCACTTCGGCCAGGATCAGATAAGAGCTGTTGACGATCATCGCGGTCGGCGGCGTAATCGCGGATGGGACTGCGCGCGCAGTGGTGCCCAGAGCGGCGCTCCATTCCACACTGGCAACGCCCGCATTGTTGATCTGAATCTGCGAGATTTTGACCGCCGGGGTTCCGCCGGTATACGGCGCCATCACCACCGAAGTCGCACCCAAGATCGACGTCATGTCGACCGACTGTATTTTCGCATACTGGTTTGTAATCGAAGCCAGTGCGTAGGTCGCCGCACGCATCTTCATGTAGGCCGCGATCGCTCGCCCGCCATCGAACGTCGCCAGCAGCATGACGACCAGGATAGGAAGAATCAGCGCGAATTCGACCGCGGCAACGCCCTGCTTCGCCTTAGCGAAACGCCCGCAAATCGAGTTTACCCGCCGCATCATCAATAAGGCTCCACCCGAAAGGCAGTGATGCCCATAATCTCGGAATAGCCATTGCTGAAATTGGGCAGCAAGGCGCCGAGAGGTCCAGTGATGATCTTCCACGGATAAACCAGTTGCAGCACCATGACCTCACCCGGACCGCCGAGGCTGTACGCGCCGGTACTGCTGACCGTGCCGCTGGAACTGATGCTCAGCGTCGGAATGGTGGTGCTGGCGGCGCCGAAGTCGTTATAACTCTGCACGTTCACATACAGATTGCTGCACGTGAACAGCGCCGGGAGCAGCGGACAAACGTCGTTGGTCTTGAATAGCGTCTGCGTCAAGTTGGCGTTCTGAACCTGGCCGGTCAAAATCAAGCGACCGGCTGCGGTCGTCGCCGTTTGCAAAGCCTGCTGAGCGAATAGAAAGGAGGCCAATTGCAAAATGGCGATGAGCAACGCCAAGAAGGGCGGAGCAATAAAGGCGAATTCAACCGCTGTCGTTCCGCCGCGGGAGAGGCAAAAGCGAGCGACAGTTCTTGTACGGCGCCGCAAGTGTCTCGATAAATTTCGGAACATGCCTGGCGAGTCCCGTTTTACGGCCGGGTCGGCCCGTAATAGGGTCGAACCTGCAGCCTCGTTCATACTTGCAACACATTGATTTTTCGTTGCCGCGTAAGCATAAACCCGCGCTCTTTGTCGCGATCGAAACAGCGCCGTTAACCACGACAGCGGGGCGATTGCGAGGGATGCGCCGTCCGCGTGCGTCGCCACGCGTGTGCGCGCCGTTTATCGATCGTTCGATGCAAATTTTCAGGAAACGAATAACGATCGATTCACCAGCGCCGCACCTCGGCAGGCACCGGCGACGATGGCGGCAAGCGCGGCGAGGCCGTCGGTCGGAGCGGCGCTTCGCCGCGCGGAAGCAAGCTGGATGCGCACGCCGCACCGTTCGCGGCAGATTTCACCACCGCGCCGAGGCGGCGATTTCGTAAGTGCGCGGCGCGCCAAGCAGAACCTGATCCGGATAGGTCGTATCGGACCACGCGGCGTAGACTTTGTCGGTCACGTTGCGCACGCGGAAGGTGACGCGCAGGTTGTCGAGCTCAGGACGCGCCAAATCCCGGCCAGGAATATCGACGAACGCATAGACGTCCGCCGTCGTATAGGCGTTCAGCGTCGTCAGATCGTCGGGTTCAAGAAAGCGGTTTCCGACATGGCGCACCGAGCCGCCAAGCTCCACCGGCCAGCGCCAGCGATTGAACCGATAGGACGCGCCGGCATTGACGATGACCGGCGCCACGTTCGGCGGCGTGTTGCCGGTCCACACATCGAAATCGACGAAGCGCGCGTGGGTGTAAGCGGCATTGGCCCAAAGCTTCCAGCCGTCGAACGGACGCACCGCGGCGGCCACTTCGACGCCCTTGCTGGCGACCGCGCCGGCGACGTCGGTCGTCGTCGTATTGACCGGCACGAAGACATTGCGCTGCAGGATGTCGTAGGCCGCGATGGTCCATTCCGCTTTGCCGCCCCAGAACAATTGCTTGGCGCCGGTCTCGTAGATGCGCGAGCTGGTCAGAAGCGTGGTCTGCGCCGGCGTGACCGAAAAGATGGCGGCCACCGCGGGATCGTAGGCGGTCGCGAACATGCTATAGAACATCAAATTGCCGACCGGCTCGTAAGTATAGGCCGCGCGATAGGAAACCGGCCGCCAGGTTTGGGTGAACGGCTGCCCGGCGGGAATCGTGCCGTCGAAGTTGATGCTGTTGCGCGCCAGCGTCAAATCCTCCAGGCGCACGCCGCCGATCAACGCTAAAGCCGATGTCAGCTTGAGACGATCTTCGAACGACGCGGCGACCTCGTCGAGACGGCTGTTGCGGATATCGGGCGAAAGCGCGCCGTAAAGTCCAGGGTCCGGAGCAACGACGGTCACCGAGTCGGCCGGATAGAGATTCGGATTGCCCTCTTCCGTGAACGTGATCCAGTTTCTGCTCGTCTGAAGTTGGGCGGCAAAGCGGTTTTGCAGCCCGAAAATTTGCGAATCCCAGGCGAGGTCGACGTTGTTGCCGACGATGTGTTGATCGTGGGTGACAAAAAAGCGGTCGCGGTCGATCATCGAGGTCGCGTTGTCGAAGGCGTAGGTCTCGCTGTCGATCCAGTTTCGCTTGGCTTGATAGTAGTAAACCTGGTCCTTGACCGTGACGTTGGCGAGCGGCGTCCATTCGAATCCGCTGCGCAGCCACAGCTCCTGCGCGCCGGTGGCATTATCGGCCACATTGTAATTGGTCGTCAGCGTTCGCCGGTCGATTGTCACCGGCCCAATGGTGCTGCCGTCAAATGTGCTGATTGCCGTGCCCGAGACGACGCCGCTGACCGGGCGAACGCCGGGGAACGAGGTCGGAACCAGCGGCGTGCCCCAATAGGCGTGGCCGGAATCCTTTTTGTAGTCGATCGCCACGAACGTCTTGAAGGTATCCGTCGCGCGATAATTCAGTTGCGTGGCGAGGTCGGTCAGGTTGCGGAAATCGCCGTCGATAAAACTGTTGAACCTGGATGTGGTGGCGTCGAAGCGGTAGTCGAGACCTTTCACCGCGGTGCTGCCGCCGGAACCGAAATGGGCCAGCGGCGAGCCGAATGAATCCAGCGAAAGGTCGAGCTCGTTGCGGATCGGTCCCGCGGTCGGCTGTCGGCTCACGTAATTGACCGAGCCGCCGATCGCATTGAGCCCGGACATCAGCGACGACGGTCCTTTGAGGAATTCGACCTGGGCGAGATTGGCGGTCGCCATCCATCGCGACGTGATATCCGCCGGGCCGGTCGAAATGCCGTTGTAGAGGACATTGACTTGGGGACCGGAAAAACCCCGCATCGAGAAATTCGCCGGCGCGCCGGCGGAATCGCCTGACAACACGCCGACCGCGCCGAGCGCCGTGTCGGTGGTGGTGCGGTAGCCCTGCTCCTGCATGGTCTGCCGACTGACCACTTCGACCGAGGCCGGCGTTTGAAAGACCGTGAGGCCCAGCCGCGTCGCGCTGGCGGCGATCACATTGGTGTTTAGCGGTGTCGTCGGCGCGACGCCCGCCCGTGCCTCGCCGTTCGACGGGCCCGCGCCGGGCGACGGCGGCGCGGCGCTCGTCGACAACCGGCCGCCGGGTTTTTTAGCTCGCGTCTGCGGCTTGGTGCGCGGCGCTTCGATTTTGACCGCAGGAAGCTCCCGCTGGTTTTGCGCGACTTGCGCTGGCGGCGCCGCCGTTTGCGCGCGGCCGGGGCCCGTCGCCAAGAGCGCAACGGCTGCCGATGTGGAGATAAGGAGACAACGGAATACGGGAACACGGTCGCGAATGCGACCGCTCAAGATGACAGGCAACACGCCACGCCCCAACGGCGATACCGTAACCCGTCACCGCGATTTTGGCTGTTGCGCGCGCTGCCTTCGCCCGTGGCAGCGACCGCGTAACGGCCGGACTTTTACGTTTACGCCGGGACACCCCGCCCAACGCGCTCGCGCGTGACTCGTTGCTGGTGGCAGATGTCCTGGCTCGCGGGTCGCTGCCTTCGGCCACCTTCCCAGGATTTCGCAATCCCAGTGGTCATGCCGGCCGAAGACTCGCCGCTCACAGTTGCGGGGGCAGCCGCGGCATGACGCGCCCCCGAGCGCGCGCACCGCGTTCCCTTTTGATCCCTTGCGGGAACCACCGCCATCGATCTTGAAGAGCGCACCGCGAGCGGTCAAGCCGAGTCGCTGCGAGTTTTTCCGAGTGTGACTTATTTCAGACATCGCGGCGCGTTGCCGCAGTCAGGGCGTGACGCCTAAGCGCTCCGCAACAGCGTCATGGCGACCGCGGCCGCTATCGCCGCGCCCACCAACTGCGCGGCGATGAAGCCGGGGACGTGATTGATCGCTATGCCGGTGAACGTGGTGGTGAAGCCGCGCGCCAAGGTCACCGCCGGATTGGCGAACGACGTCGACGAGGTGAACCAATAGGTCGCGGTGATCGTGAGCCCGACCAGCCAGGGCACGGCTTGCGGCGCCTGTCTGATGCCGCCGAAGATCGCCAGCAGCAGCGTGAACGTCGCCACCGCCTCGGCGAGCCATTGCGACGGCCCGCTGCGCGCGGTGGTGCCGATCGCAAGCGGCGCCAGATCGAACATCAGATGAGCGACGATCGTGCCGGCGATGCCGCCGGCGCATTGCGCCACGATATAGGGCAGCGTCTCGCGCCACGGCCACTCGCCGGCGGCGGCGAAGGCGAGCGTGACCGCGGGATTGAAATGCGCGCCGGAGACCGGCGCAAAGATGGTGATGAGAACGACCAGGATGGCGGCGGTCGGTATGGTGTTGCAAAGGAGCGCGATGGCGTCGTTGCCGCCGGCAAACCGCTGCGCCATGATGCCGGAGCCGATGACGGTGGCAACGAGAATGGCCGTGCCCAATGCTTCAGCCACAAGGCGGCGGCCGATCACGCGGCCGAATCCTTCGCTGCCCCGATCGAATCCAGTTGCCGCTGCAGCGTCAGCCTGTCGAGCGAGCGCAGCGGCAGGCTGACGAAAAGCGAAATGCGATTGGATAGCATGCGAAACGCATCGGCGAAGGCCAGGCGGATTTGCGCCTCATTGCCGGTCGCGGCGGCGGGGTCGGGAACGCCCCAATGGGCGGTCATTGGCTGGCCGGGCCAATAGGGACAGGCCTCGCCGGCGGCGTTGTCGCAGACGGTGAAGACGAAATCGAGCGGCGCCGAGCCGGCTGCGCTGAATTCGGTCCAGCTCTTCGAGCGCAGCGCGCTGACATCGAAATTCAATTTGCGCAGCAAATCGAGGGTGTAGGGATGCACCTGCCCTTTCGGCTGGCTGCCGGCGGAATGGCTGCGGAAATTGCCACGGCCTTCGCGATTGAGGATCGCTTCGGCCATGATCGAACGGGCGGAATTGCCGGTGCAGAGAAACAGCACGTTGAACGGTCGATCCATGGCACGCTCACGCCGGCTGCGCGGCGGCTTCGGGCGCGCAACAGGCTTTCGGTTGGGCCACGCGCGCAGCACGTTCACCGCTGCCGTCGCCATAGTCAGTGCTTTCGCCGGTGGTCAGGAACGTTTCCCAGGAAATGCCGGCCGGATCGTCGATCCAGGATTTCTCCGATTTTGCGTAACAGCAGCTGGTCTGGCCCTGCTCAACGACATCGCCGCCGGCCTGGTGCAGCCTCGCGTAGATTTCGTTCAGCTCGGCCTTGTCCTCGACCTGGATGCCGAGATGATCGAGACCGGCCCGCCGGCCGCGCGCCGAGATGGCGAAATTGACCCGCGGATCGTCCAGCATCCACTTGGCGTAATCGGTCTTGGTGACGGACGGTGTCGCGGCAAACAGTGCGGAATAAAAGCCGATGGCGCGCGGCAGATCGTCGACCGCGACGTGAACGTGCATGCGCTTCATGACGGACGCTCCTAAACCGCCGGCAACGGCTGGTAGCCGATGCGGCTCATCATGGTTTCGAAATAGGCGCGGACCTTTTGCGGAAATTTCAGCCCTTTGACGACGGCCGCCGAGCGCAGCAAGGGCAGTACGCGAATATCGTCGAGCGACAGCTTGCCGTTGACCGCGGTTGGGCTCTCGATCAGGCCATCGAGCGTTTCCAGATCCGGCATCAAGGCGTCGATCTGCTCGCGCGTCTTGGCGCGCAGCTCGACGAAATCGCCGAGCTTCTTGCGCTTGCGCACGATGTAGTGGTCGAGCGCGGCAACGGTGCCGAATTCCGGCAGGCCGAGCAGCGGATAGCGCGGCCACGTCAACGGCACGGTCTTGCCGGTGACGCCGTCCGCCCAGGCGCTGACTTCGCCGCGTTGCGGGCCGGTCAGCACTGGATCGCCCAGCGCTTCGATATACGCGACCATGTCCATGCTTTCGAGCATCGGCCGGCCGTCGTCCTTCACCAGGATCGGAATGACGCGCTTGCCGACGAGCGCGATCATGGTCGCGGAATCGTCTTCGAGAACGACGGTTTCCTGCACATGCAGGCGCTTGAGCGCCGCCGCCATGCGCACGCGAAAGCAGACCGAGCAGTGCTCGAACAGATAGAGCCTCATGACACCCCTTCTTTCTTGCGCGTGCTCTTGGCCGGCTTGCATTCCACCGGCGCGCACGACGCCGTCACGCCTTGGCAGCAATTCGCGGTGAGAAAGGCGAGCAAACCGTTCATGGTCTCGTAGCGCGCCGCATAGATCATCGAGCGGCCGTCGCGGCGCACCGTGACCAGGCCCGCGGCGCGCAACCGGTCGAAATGAAAGGTCAGCGTATTCGGCGCCAGATCGAGCGCTTCCGCCACCCGCCCGGCGGCGAGCCCGTCAGGCCCGGCCTGGACCAAGAGGCGGAAAATATCGAGGCGGCTATCCTGGGCGAGGGCCGCTAAAGCCGCGACGGCGTCTGATGTTTCCATATTTCAACGAATATAGAAATATGAGCCGCCGGTCAAGCATTATTTCGGCGATTATCGAAATAAAGTTTCATCTGCCCCCGCGATAGCGGGGGCGGATAAGATTGCGCCATGCCAAACCAACGCAGTTACGACACCATCATCGTCGGCGCCGGCTCGGCCGGCTGCGTGCTGGCCAATCGGTTGAGCGAGGACAAGGGCAAGCGGGTGCTGCTGCTCGAAGCGGGCGGCTGGGACCGCGATCCGTGGATCAAGATCCCGCTCGGCTGGCCGCGCCTTTTGCTGCAGCGCAAGCACGACTGGATGTATTTCGCCGAACCCGAAGTTTTGACCGGCGGCCGTGGCCTCGAATGCGCGCGCGGCCGCATCATCGGCGGCTCGTCGTCGATCAACGCCATGGCCTATGTGCGCGGCCATCGCGGCGATTACGACCGCTGGGCGGCTGCCGGACTTACGGCGTGGTCCTACGCGCATGTACTGCCGTATTTCCGCCGCCAGGAATCCTGGAAGGGCGGCGCAAGCTTTTATCGCGGCGGCGACGGCCCGCTGACGACGCAAATGACGCGGTTTTCCGATCCGCTGGTCGATGCCTTCGCCGCGGCCGGCCTTGCCGCGGGCTACAAGACCACGCCCGATTACAACGGCGCCCAGCAGGAAGGTTTTGGGGTGTGGCAGATGACGGTGCGCGACGGCCGCCGCTGCAGCTCAGCCGACGCCTATCTGCGCCCGGCGCTGGCGCGCGGCAATCTCACGGTCGAAATCCAGGCCCTGGCGACGCGGCTGATCTTCGATGGCACGCGCGCGGCCGGCGTCGAATACTTGCAGCACGGCGAGACGGTGACGGCGCACGCCGACCGCGAAGTGATTTTGTGCGGCGGCGTCATCAACTCGCCGCAGCTTTTGCTGCTGTCGGGCATCGGCGATCCGGACGAGCTGCGCGCCCACGATATCGCCGTGAAAGTGGCGCTGCCGGGCGTCGGCAAGAATTTGCAGGACCACATTTCGGCAAGCGTCGCCTATGGACGCAAGGAGCCCGGCACGTTGCACCGGGCGATGCGGTTCGACCGCATCGTGCCGGCACTGGCCAACGCCTATTGGCGCGGCGAAGGTATTGCCACCGAATTGCCGACCGGCCAGATGGCGTTCCTGAAAAGCCGGCCCGATGTGGCGTTGCCCGACGTCGAGCTGATCTTCAACGCCGCGCCGATGACGGCTGAGCCGTATTTCTGGCCGTTCCGTGCGCCCTATGCCGACAGCTATGCCTGCCGCGCCGTGGTGCTGCGGCCGGAAAGCCGCGGCCGGGTCGAGTTGATCTCCGCCGACCCGCGACAGCCACCGCGCATCCGCCAGAATTTTCTTGCCACCGACAACGACCGCAAGACCCTGCGCGCCGGCCTGCGCATGGTGCGCGACATCTGCCGCCAGGCACCGATGCAGGCGTTCATGACCCGGGAAATCGCGCCCGGCGACGGGGCGGTGTCCGATGCCGAACTCGACGCCCATATCGCGATGAATTCCATCACCGTCCACCACCCGCTCGGCACCTGCAAAATGGGCCCCGCCTCCGATCCGCTGGCGGTGGTCGATCCGCAGTTGCGCGTGTTCGGCACCGAGGGGCTGCGTGTGGTCGACGGCGCGGTGATGCCGGACCTGGTCGGCGCCCACATCAATGCGCCGATCATTATGATCGCCGAAAAAGCCGCCGACCTGATCCGCGGCCGCACCCCCCTCGAACCGGCGCGGCTCGCCGACGCGACGGAATTGTCGCGGCCGTAGGCACTCAGAACCCCCCTTGAGCGTAAGCCCCGGAGCGGGCTTCACAATCCTGTCACGCCTGCCTATAAACTGTCGTCCAACGCCGCACTGCGGCAATGAGTCGAGGTGGGAGCGTCGTCTTGAACGCTCATGTATCGCCATCGGGGTTTCCGGCGCTGGTGCTCAACGCGGATTTCCGGCCGCTGAGCTATTACCCGCTGTCGCTGTGGTCGTGGCAGGACGCCATCAAGGCGGTGTTCCTGGAGCGGGTGAACATCGTCGCCAATTACGACCGCGCGGTGCGCTCGCCGAGCTTCGAGATGAAGCTGCCGAGCGTGGTGTCGCTGAAGACCTATGTGAAGCCGTCGACCCATCCGGCGTTCACGCGGTTCAACGTGTTCCTGCGCGACCGCTTCTCCTGCCAGTTCTGCGGCGCCCGCGACGACCTCACCTTCGATCACCTGATCCCGCGCTCGCGCGGCGGCCATACGACCTGGAGCAATGTCGTCGCCGCCTGCTCGCCGTGCAATCTGCGCAAGGGCAACCTGACGCCGAACGAGGCGAAGATGTTTCCGTCGCAGACGCCGTTCCAGCCCTCGGTGCAGCACCTGCACCGCAACGGCCGGCTGTTTCCGCCGAATTACCTGCACGACAGCTGGCTCGATTATCTGTACTGGGACACCGAGCTCGATCCGTAAGCGCTCTCGGCTGCGTTTCCCCGATGCGGTGCAGCACGAAGTGGTGCACCGCTGATCCGGGATCGTCGCAGACTCGGCGTTCGTAACGATCCCGGGTCTGCAGCGCACCATTACGCTTCGCTGCATGCTGCGCTGCGCCCGGGAAACCAAGTAGCATCAAATCGATTTTAGGGTTGTGCGCGTCGGCGCATGGGACTACATGCGCCAAAAGGAGATTTTTGGCGCGATGGGATCGATTGTACTCCTTGATCTGATGGGCGGCGTGGCGCTGCTGCTGTGGGGCCTGCACATGGTCCTGAGCGGCGTGCTGCGCGCGTTCGGGCCGGACTTGCGCCGCTTCTTGAGCAAGGCGCTGGGCAATCGCTTCACCGCCTTCGGCGCCGGCCTCGGTATGACCGCGCTGCTGCAGTCGAGCACCGCGACCGGGCTGATGACCGCCTCGCTTGCGGCCGACGGCGTCGTCAGCCTGGTGCCCGCGCTCGCCATCATGCTCGGCGCCAATGTCGGCACCACGCTGATCGTGCAACTGCTGTCGTTCAACATCGCGGCGGTCGCGCCGGTGCTGTTCGTCGTCGGGCTGGTCACTTTCCGCGCCGGCGGCGGCAGCCTGGCCAAGGCGCTCGGCCGCGTCGCCATCGGGCTCGGCCTGACGCTGCTGGCGCTGCACATTTTGCTCGACACCCTGGCGCCCGCCGAACAGGCGCCGGCGGTGCGCGCGCTGCTCGCCGCCGTCACCACCGACCCGGTGCTCTGCGTCATCATCGCCGCGGCGCTGACCTGGGCGGCGCATTCCAGCGTCGCCGTCGTGCTGCTGGTAATGTCGCTTGCCTATTCGCAATTCGTCACCGAGCCGGCGGCGCTGGCGCTGGTGCTGGGCGCCAATCTGGGCAGCGCCATCAATCCGCTGCTCGAGGCCGGCGTGCGCGGCGATCCGGCGAGCCGGCGGCTGCCGGTCGGCAACATGCTCAATCGCCTAGTCGGCGTGCTGATCGCGCTGCCGTTCCTGGGGCCGATCGCGCGCGAACTGGCGATGCTGCAGCCCGACGCGGCCAAGATGACCGCCGAATTCCATATGCTGTTCAACGTCGCGCTCGCCGCGATCTTCATCGGGCTGCTCGACCCCGTGGCCTGGCTCTTGGTGCGCCTCTTGCCGGAGAAAAAGCAGACGGCGGATGCTTCCGTGCCGCGCTATCTCGACGAAGCGGCGCTGGAAAACCCGCCGCTCGCGCTCGCCAACGCCGCGCGCGAGACGCTGCGCATGGGCGATACCGTGGAGGCCATGCTGCGCGAGGTCATGGCCGCATTGATGACCAACGACCGCAAGCTCGCCAGCGACGTGTCGCGCCTGGACAACGTCGCCGACCGGCTCAACGAAGCGATCAAGCTCTACATCACCAAGCTCACCCGCGACTCGCTCGACGAGCGCGAGGGCCGCCGCGCCATGGAGATCGTATCGTTCACCATCAATCTCGAGCACATCGGCGACATCGTCGACAAGAATCTGTGCGAGCTCGCGGCGAAGAAGATCAAGCGGCGTTACCAATTCTCCGCCGAGGGCGCCGCTGAGCTGACCGCGTTCCACAAGCGCGTGGTCGAGAGCCTGCAATCGGCCTTCGGCATCTTCATGACCGGTGACGTCGAAGCGGCGAAGAAATTGCTGCGCGAAAAAGCCGAGCTGCGCAAAGCCGAGCTCGAAGCCGCCGACCGGCATTTCGAACGGTTACGCGAGGGCCGGCCGGAAAGCCTCGAGACCACGTCGCTGCATCTCGACATTCTGAGCGACCTCAAGCGCATCCACTCGCATATCTGCTCGGTCGCCTATCCGGTGCTGGAAGCCGCCGGCGAATTGCCGGTGCGAGAAAGTGCGAAGACCGATGTGGCGGCAAATCCGCTGACGTATCAGCCGAAGCTGCCGTGACATTCCCTGTCATCGTCCGCGAAGGCGGACGATCCAGTAATCACGTAACGATGCGGTGATCGCCGCGCCAATATTACGCCGCCGAGTTTACTGGATGGCCCGCCTTCGCGGGCCATAACAGCGCGGGCGCTACGCCGCGTTGACCTTCGCGGCGCTGCCAAACGCCGGCGCCACTTCGGTCATGAAGCGCGCCATCTCGTCCTTGACCTGATTGTGCGGCTTCAGGCCGACATTGAAATAAAGGATCACTTCGTCGAAGCCGGCGGCCTGGACTTTTTTCAAAATTTCGGTGATGCGCGCCGAAGAGCCGATCAGCACCGAATTCTCCGTCAAATCCTCCGGCTTCACCTTGCCGAGCCGATCGACCATGTCGACGAAATAGCGGTAGCTCGGCGGCGCGGTTTTTGGATCGCCCGGCAGCGCCGGGATCACGCATTCCCTGTAGTAGCGGATTTGCCGGGCCCGTTGCGCGTCCTCTTGCGCCTTGTTGTCGGCGAAATGGGTGAAATAGCTGCACATCAGCCGCTGCGGTTTCTTGCCGAACTTGGCGCAGGTCTCGTGATAGAGGTCGGCGACCTGCTTCAAGCCGCCATAGCTCATCGCCGCGGCGAACGGCGCCACGATCAGCCCGCAGCCGAGCCGCGCCGCAAGCTCGATCGAAGGCTTTGAGAACGACCCGACATAAGTCGGCAGCGGGCGCTGCACCGGCTTCGGCGTGATGCGCACATCGTCGAACGAATAATGCTTGCCGTGGTGGGAGATGCGGTCGTCGGCCTCCCACAATCTGCGAATGAGCTCCAGGCCCTCCTCGAAAATTCCCTGGTTGTCGTCGAACGACACATGGAACGGCTCATATTCGCGCCGGTCGTAGCCGCGCCCGGCGGCGAAATCGACTCGGCCGTTGGAGAGCAAATCGAGCGTCGCCCATTGCTCGGCGACGCGAATGGGATGATGCAGCGGCGTCACCGTCACCGCGGGCGCCAGCCGGATGCGCGTCGTATTGGCGGCGACGTAGGCCAGCACCAGGTCCGGACACGACAATACGCCGAGCGAATTGAAATGATGCTCGCCGATCCAGGCCGAATGCATGCCGAGCTTGTCGGCATAGAGCGCTTCCGCGGTGATGTCGGCGACGAACTGGTTGGAGGAGCGATTGTTGTTTTCGTAGTGGTTGTCGCTCAGCGTGAAATAACCGAACTCCATTTTGCTACCCTCCACGAGTTGTGACCTCCCGCGACACTATATTTTCATTGCCACGGCGCGCAGAATAGTTGATAATGCATCTGTTGTAAATGCAATAATCAAGGCCGGACCAGCCCGTGGCGAAGCACCCGTCCAAGCTCGATCTCGGCGATTACCTGCCCTATCTGGTCAACCGGGTCGGCACCATCATCGCCGACCAGTTCGGCGCGGAAGCCCTGGCGCCCCATGGGCTTAGCATCGCCATGTGGCGGGTCATGGCGGTGCTGGCGAGCGCCGGCCAGCAGCGCCAGATCGACCTTGCGGAACTGACCAGCACCGACGCCTCGACCCTGTCGCGGCTGGTGACACGCCTGGTGCGGCTCGGCCTCGTCACCCGCACGCGCTCGGCCAGCAGCAACCGCGAGGTCGCGGTGAAACTCTCGCCCAGAGGCGACGCGCTGGTCGGCCGCCTCATTCGCATCGCCAAAGCCTACGAAGCCACCGCCATTGCCGGGCTGCCGCCACAAGAGCTCGCCGTGCTCAAGCGCTGCCTGCGCCGCGTTTACCGCAACATGAAGGACAACGGCGCTCGGGCCGGGCAACGCGAAAGCGGGCGCGGCAGAGCCGCCTGAACGCCGCCCGATCCACCAAGGCGTTGCTGCCGAGCTATTGCGCCTTGCAGGCGACAATGTTTTCCGGCCGCGGGCGGCTGGCGACGGAAGGCGGCGCAAAGATCGCGAGGTAGGCGTCGCTGCCGGTCAGCCGATCGAGGCTGATCTCGCGATAGCCGACGGCTTGAAGCTCGCAGCGCAGCAGGCCGGGCGGCGTACCGTGCTCTGCCGTCGGCGCAAAGGCGTCGACAATGCCGATCCGCGCGCCGGGCTTGAGCGCGGGAACGAGATTGTAGAGCAACGCATAAGGCTGCGCGATCTCGTGATACATGTGCACCAGGATCGCAAGGTCGAGCGACTGCGCCGGCAGCTTTGGGTCGTGCGCCTCGCCGCGGACGATGTCGACGTTCGCCAGTCCGAGATCGCGCACGCGCCGGCGCAGGTTTTCCAGATAGTCCGGCACCACGTCTTCGGCGATGACGCGGCCGCTCGTGCCGACGATCGGCGACAGCCGCGCGACGTAATAGCCGCTGCCCGCACCGATATCGGCAACCGTCATGCCGGGTTTGATGCCCAAAAGACGAACGAGCTGCTGCGGTTCGCCGGCTTTGTCGCGTTCCTCTTCGTCGTGCCAAATCGGGCTGATAATGTCCGCCACCGGGCGATCCGGTTGCGGAAACGCATCGGCCGGAGCGCCCGCTGTCGTGACGTCCTGCGCGGCGCCAGATATCGCGAACGCGGCGGTGAGCACGACGGCCATCGTCACGCCCGTCGTCCAGGCGAACCGAAATATCGAAGTTTGCCGGCTGGTTGCCGAATGTCCCGTCATGACCGTCACCGCAAGCAAAGCACGATGCGGGCTGCCAGCGCCGCGTCAGTCATAGTTTAAAGAATGTAGCCCGGATTTGGAGACTATGGAGCGAGCCGATGACCACCGTGAGAACGCTGCTGTTCGCCACCGCAGTTCTATATCTCGCCACGCCGGCGCTGGCCGGCGATGACTATCGCTGGGGGCCAGATCAATTCGCGGGAGCGTCGCAATCTTGGGTTTGCGGCGCGTTCGAGTACCGGCACAGGTGTAACGCGGAATTTCATCCGCGCACCAACCGCTGCGGCTGCATTGTGCGATGAGCGCCTAGCCCGGAAGAGATTTTACTCCACACTGCTCCCCGGCGCCGAGTCCTCGAACACCGTCTGCACCGGCGGCGTACCGGAAAAGCCGAGCTCGTTCCAGCGCGCCACGACCTGCTCGTAGGTCGCTTTGGACAGCTTGGTACGCTTGGAAAAATTCTTGATGTGCCGGTAGTCCATGCAGGCGTTGATCAGGGCCTTGGAGCCCCAGGGGCGGATTTCCGGCGGATTGAGGCTTGGATCGAGGAACGTGCTCCAGGTCTCGCGCAGAATGTCGATCGATTGCGCCGGCCGCGAGCGGGTGGCCATCGCCCACAACACCTGATGCACGTTGCTCGGATCGACGTCGTCGTCGACGACGATGACGTATTTGCCGAAATAGGCGCCGCCAACGCATTGCGCGGCGAGCGCCATTACCTGCGGCGCGTGGCCGGGATACATCTGCTTGATCGAGACCACGGTGATGCCCCAGCCGGCGGCTTCCGGGATCGACCACACGCCCTGAATGCCGGGCACGCCGAGTTTTTGCAGATCCGACCAGATCGCCGCCGAGCGCAGCGCCGCCCAGAACAATCCGGCCTCATTGGCTGGACCGTCGGCCATCAGCGCGCAGGTCAAGGTCGGATTGTTGCGGAAACGGACTTTCTCGACGCGCATGTAAGGCGTCGCGCCGCTCGGCCTTCCGTAATAGCCCGTGAATTCGCCGAACGGGCCTTCGGCAAACGTTTCGTCCGGATAGACAAAGCCTTCGAGGATGATCTCGGCGCCCGCCGGCAGCGGCAGGCCGGTGACGTCGCTTTTGAACAGCTCGATCGGCGCGCCGTTGATGCCGCCGTAATATTCGTATTCGCTTTCGGTTTTCGGAAAACTGGTCGCCGCCACCAGGAACAACAGCGGGTCGATGCCGTAAGCGGCGGCGATCGGCATCGGCTTGCCCAGCTTCCACCACTTCTCGCGGTCGAGCGTGGCGTCCTTGCCGGGCGAGGTATAGACGCCGATCTCGCGCGGGCCTTTGATCATCATCCGATAGGTGCCGACATTGATGCGGCCGGTCTCGGGGCATTGCGTCACCACCGCGTCGCCGGTGCCGAGATAAAGCCCGCCGTCGAGCGGCCACATGCGCTGCGCCGGAAATTGCCGGATATCGATCTTGTCGCCGGTCACGACATTTTGGTTGCAGATCGCGGTCTCGGCCGAGACCTCCTTGGGCTTCATGGTGCGGCCCATCTTCTTCTGCAGCGCCTGCACCGCCTTGAGCGGATGATCGACCGGCTCCTCGCCGATCATCAGGCAGAACCGCGACAGGTTGCAGCCGATCATGTTGTAGAGCGCGCGATGCCCGGGATGGCCCTTGATGTTCTCGAACAGCAGCGCCGGGCTTTTCTGACTACCCACAAGATAAGTGATGGTCGCCGCTTCGAGATCGGGATCGACCTCGGCGGTGATGCGCTTGAGCTCGCCCATGGCGTCGACCTTGGCCAGCCACTCATCGAGGTCGCTTGAGTTGGGGCTGCGCGCGTGATCCGACTTCGTCGCCGATACGGTCTGTTTTTCGGGGGCGACCGATACGCTCATATCCATGTTATTTTCCTTGGGCATTTCCTCGCACGCGGCCGTTGCGGCAGCTTTTGCGCATCATAGTGAGGGGCAGCGTACATATCGATAGCGATTTCCCTAGTCCATCGGCGATATCGTGTTCCTTGCGGGCATCTGCTATACTTACTGCATCCGCGTTGGGAACCTTCGTGACAGTCGCTCCGTTGGGGCAACGACAACGGGAGTGCGGATATGCACCTCGATCCGGAATTCCTCTCCCGTCTCCAGTTTGCGTGGGTGGTCGGCTGGCACATTTTGCTGCCGGCCTTCACCATCGGCCTTGCCTCCTTCATCGCCTTCCTCGAAGGCGCCTATGCGCTGACCCGGCGACCGGTGTTTCTCAACCTGTCGCAATTCTGGCTGCGCATCTTCGCCATCTCGTTCGGCATGGGCGTCGTCACCGGCATCGTCATGCCATTCCAGTTCGGCACCAATTGGAGCCGGCTATCGGACGCCGCCGGCAACATCATCTCGCCGCTGTTGGCTTACGAAGGCCTGACCGCGTTCTTCCTCGAATCGACGTTTCTCGGTGTGCTGCTGTTCGGCCGCAAGCTGGTGCCGCCGGCGATGCATTTCGTCGCCGCAGTGCTGGTCGCCGCCGGCACGCTGTCGTCGGCGTTCTGGATCCTTGCCACCAACAGCTGGATGCAGACGCCGGTCGGCTACGAAGTGATCGACGGCCTGTTCTACCCGAAAGAC
>Ga0210395_10000623_pt1 | contig 27118 bp, 18 predicted proteins | sample IncBWH4OmetaG_FD_150861 | JGI IMG/M metagenome (GOLD analysis project Ga0210395, IMG submission 150861) | Forest soil microbial communities from Barre Woods Harvard Forest LTER site, Petersham, Massachusetts, United States - Inc-BW-H-4-O ... | reverse complement strand
GGCCGAGCACACGACGCTGAAGCTGCGCCTGAAGCGCAAGGACGGTGGCCTCGTCGAGGTGGACCTGATGGGTCACCGGGTGCACCTGGCAGATCAAGATACCCTGTCCTATACCTGCCAGGACACCTCGCTGCGGACCCGCTACGAGTCACGGCTGCTGGAAAAGCAGCAGCATCTGGATCATCTGGCGCACCACGATCAGCTGACCGGCCTGCCCAACAGATTGTTCCTGGCGGCACATCTGCCCGAGGCGCTGCGGGTGGCGGCGCAGAACAACCAGGTGCTGGCAGTACTGTTTCTGGATCTGGACCGTTTCAAGCATATCAATGACTCGCGCGGCCACGAGACCGGGGATCAGCTGCTCAAGGCGGTTGCGGAGCGTCTGCGCTCCACGCTGCGTGATGAAGACATCGTGATCCGCATGGGCGGCGATGAGTTTGTCGTCATCCTCAAATCGGCCAGGAATTCCGAGGACGTCAACGAGCTCGCGCAGCGCATCACCGAATCGCTCTCCAGCCCCATCGTGATCGACGGGCGACCCTTGTCCACCTCGGCGAGCATTGGCGTGAGCCTGTTTCCGCGCGACGGCTCGGACATGGGCGAACTGCTGCGCCACTCCGACTCAGCCATGTACCAGGCCAAGGAGCGCGGCCGCAATAACTGCCAGGTGTTCAGTCCATTGATGGATCGGCGCCTCAAACAGCGCGTTGCCATCGAAACGCATCTGCGGCTGGCACTCGAGAACGGGCAATTGGACGTGTACTACCAGCCCATCGTCGAGATCCGCACCAATCAGATCGTCGCGCTGGAGGCCCTGCTGCGCTGGCACCATCCCTCCCAGGGCGACATTGCCCCGGCGCGCTTCATCAGCATCGCCGAGGAAACCGGGCTGATCGTGCCGATCGGCGAGTTCGTGCTGGAGCGGGTGCTGCTGGATGCCACCCAGTGGCGCAAGGAGGGCTGCGAGCTGTTGCCGATCGCGGTCAATATTTCGGCCGCGCAGCTGCAGCGTTCGAACCTGGCCGGCGCCATCGTGAGGCTGACGAAGAAATACGGCTTCAGGCCCGAGTTCCTGCACGTCGAACTCACCGAAGGCACGGTTTTCGAGCGCCGCGAAGGCCGCAACGGGGAGCTCAATGAAGATGCCGTCACCAAGCTTCGCGACCTCGGCATCCACATCAGCATCGATGACTTCGGCACCGGTTACTCCAGTTTGTCATATCTGAAGCACTGGCCTGTGGATTCGATCAAGATCGACCGCAGCTTCGTACGCGACCTGGGGTCGGATGCCAGCGACCTCGCCATTGTCGGGGCCATCATCGCCATGGCGCGCCACCTTCGGGTTCCGGTGATCGCCGAAGGCATCGAGAGCTGGCAGCAACTGGAGAAGCTTCGCGAACTGGGCTGTAGCCTCGCCCAGGGGCACCTGTTCGCCAAGCCCACCGCGGCCGCAAACTGCGCGGGCTTCCTGCGCGGGGTGCCGCTTGAACTGGCCGAAGCGGCCGATACGCCCGCCGCCACCGGAATCTGGCAGCGGATGCGCAGCTAGAGCGGGCCTTTCGCACTGCTGCCGGCGGCGTACGCGGGAACCGGATGCTGCAGGTAGCGCTGCTCCAGGTCCTGTACCGACAGCGGCCTGGACAGCAGGAAACCCTGCACCTCATCGCAGCCCCGTGCCCGCAGCCACTCCAGCTGCGCCTGGCGTTCGATGCCTTCCGCCGTGACCGTGACACCCAGATTTCTGCCCAGCGACAGGATGGCACTGGCAACCGCCGCATCCCCTGGGGCGCGATCGACGTTGGTGACGAATGCCTTGTCGATCTTGATGCGATCAGGCGGGAAGCGTGTGATGTAGGCCAATGAGGAATAGCCGGTTCCAAAATCGTCCAGGGCGATGCGGCAGCCCAGCTGGCGCAGGCCCTCCAGCGCGGTACGCACCGCCACGGAGTCCTTGACCAGCAGTGATTCGGTGATCTCCACTTCGATGAGTGAGGCGGGGACCTGCGCCGCCGCCGCCTCGCTTTGGATCACCCGTACCGGATCGCCGTGCAACAGCTCCTTGCCCGAGACATTGATGGCAATGGGCAGGGAAATGCCGCGATCCAGCCACTGGCGCAGCTGCCGGCAGGCCTTGCGCGTCACCCAGGCGCCCATGTCGATGATCAGGCCGCTGTCCTCGGCGATCTCAATGAAGCGGTTGGGTGAGATGTCCCCGTGATCCGAATCGCACCAGCGCAGCAGCGCTTCCACGCCGCACAGGCGCTTGTCGCTGACGCGGAACTTGGGCTGATAGTTCAGGACCAGCAGATCCTCCTGCAGCGCGCGCCTCAGGCGCGCCTCCAGGTCCAGCCAGTCGCGCAGGCGACTGCTCATGGCCGGTGCATAGGTGGCCACCGCGGTGACCGCACCGCTCTTCACCTGGTACATGGCGGTATCGGCGTGCTTGAGGACCGTCTGCACATCAGTGCCATCGGTTGGGTAGACGGCGATGCCGATGCTGGGAGCCGGGTAGAACTCCAGGCCCCGATAGGCGATAGGCTCCCTGAAGGCGGTGCAACATGCCTGTGCGATGTCACCGGCCAGCGCCTGCGCCGCCCCGTGTCGCAGCAGGATGACGAACTCATCGCCACCGAAGCGCGCCACCGAGACATGCAGGTGCTTGGCATCGAACTGTTCCAGCGTGCGCTGCAGGCGCTCGGCCACGACCTTCAGCACCGCATCGCCCACGGCGTGACCGAAGGTGTCGTTGATGCGCTTGAAGCTGTTCAGATCCAGATAGAGGATCGCCACTTCTTCGTTGTTGGACGCCGCCACTTTGAACAGCCGCTCGGCGGTCTCCATGCAGCGCTGCCGGTTCGGCAATCCGGTCAGGGGATCGAAGTAAGCCAGCCGCTCGATGCGTTCGGCGGCGGCGGCATTGCGCAGGATGTAGCTCAGGCGCCGCGGCAGCAGTGCCCAGTTGACGGGCTTGGCGATGAAATCCGTTGCGCCGGCTTCGAAGGCCAGATCGATGGCCGCGGAGTCCTCGTGCCCGGTCACCATGACGATGGGAACGTTGGCGAAACGCGGCTCGGCGCGCAGCCGCCGGCACACGCCATAGCCGTCCATGCCCGGCATGTCCACATCCAGCAGCACGATGGCGAGATTCTGCTGCAGAGCGGTCTCGAGCGCCGCCATGCCATTGTCATGGGCGCTGACGATCAGCCCCAGCTGCGCCACCGCCTCGCTGAGCAGCAGACGGCCGAGGTCTTCGTCGTCGGCCACGATGGCGACGGCGGGTGCCGGTGTGCTCATGGTCATGCGCTGGCCTTGAGTGTGCGATTGCCCAGTTCCGCCAGCAGCGCAGGGTAGGCGCCGCGCAGGCGCGCCTGCAGGCGGTGCGCCTCCGCGATATTTCCGGCGTCGCAGGCCTTCTCCAACTGCCCCAGCTCGCGCGAGAAGGTCAGGGCACCGACATTGGCGGCACTGGCCTTGAGTTTGTGGCACAGCGCGGCGGCCGCGGCCAGGTCGGCGCCCGCCAGGGCGGTGTCGAGTGCGGCCAGGGATTCTGCCGACCCGCTCTGGAACAGCGCCACCAGCTTTGAGTAAAGGTCCGCACCGCCACGTCCGGGCAGGTTGCGCAGGCCGGCAACCGCCTTGGCATCCACCACGGCCAGCTCCGGTGCCTGGACCAGCACCCGCATGGCGGCCGTGTGCGAGTCGCGCCGCGCCCAGCGACGCAGCAGCTGCGCGCAGGCTTCCAGGGTATAGGGTTTGCTCAACATATCGTCCATGCCGGCCTCCAGGCAGCGCGCGCGATAGGCCCCGGCATCGTGCGCGCTCAGCGCGACGATCGGGACGTGTTCCTTCTGCGCTTCGCGCTGACGGATCAGCACTGTGGTCGCATAGCCGTCCATGATCGGCATGCTCAGATCCATCAATATCAGGTCGAAGTGTTCCACGGCGGTGCGCGCCACGGCTTCCGCGCCGTCCTTGACCCAGGCCCAGGTGCAGCCCAGCGCCTCGAGGTAACCCTGCGCAACCGCGGCATTGACCGGCTCGTCCTCCACCAGCAGCACATGCCCGCCGATGGCCTCCGGCGCGGCCAGCAGCGAGGCGGCCATCACCGGCGCCGGCGCCAATCCCAGCGCGGCGCCGATCGCCTCGCACAGCGTTTCGCGCTGCACGGGCTTGAGCACGATGCAATCACTGGCCAGCAGGTCATCGAAGCTTCCGGACTCGACTTCCGAGGATGAGGCAACCAGCACCAGCGGCGGCACGGGGCCGTCGCTGGCGGCGCGCTCGCGCAGGTAGCGCTGCTGGTTGCTGGCATCGACGATGCGCAGATCCTCGCATGCGGCAGCGTTGCCGTCCGGTTTGAACAGGCTCAGACCCAGCGCCAGGACATGCCGCGACAACGCCTCGGCCATGGCCGGATGTCGCGTCAGAATCCGCACGCTGCGCGGCGGCAGGGGTGCCGGCGCCGGCTCTTCCTGCGCACCTGTCTGCAAGGGCAGTGACAGCGCAAAGCGCGAGCCGACCTGCGGATGGCTCTCAACGCGGATGCTGCCGCCCATGACCTGGGCCAGCTCGTGGCAGATCGCCAGCCCCAGGCCGCTGCCGCCGAAGCGCCGGGTGGTGGATTCGTCGGCCTGGGTGAAGGGTTCGAAGATCTTGGCGATGGTGGCGGCGTCCATGCCGATACCGGTGTCGGTCACCGACAATTCAAGAGTCGCGCTGTCCTCGCCGGCGGCATTCACATCGGCCTTGACCACCACCTGACCCCGGGAGGTGAACTTGACGGCGTTGCCGACCAGGTTCATCAGGATCTGGCGGATGCGCAGCGGATCACCGAGCAGTGCCCGCTGCATCTGCAGCGGCGGACAGACGATGAGCTCGATACCCTTGGATTCGGCAGCGCCAGTGAACACACCCGTGCACTCCTCCAGCACCTGCAGCAGGTTGACGGGCAGCTTCTCAGTCTGCAGCTTGCCGGCGCGTATCTTCGACAGATCCAGCAGGTCATTGACGATCTGCAGCAGGGTCTGGGCCGAGGAACGTATGGTGTGGGTGAGGCGTGCCTGCTTGCCGGACAGCTCGGTGCGTGCCAGCAGTTCCGTCATGCCGACGACACCGTTCATCGGCGTGCGCAACTCGTGACTCATCCGATCCATGAAATGAGTCTTGGCTTTCGAGGCTTCTTCGAGCTGGCGGTTGGTCTCACGCAGCTCGCGGGTGCGCACTGCCACTTCGGTCTCCAGGCGCTGCCGGTCCCGGACCACGCGCCGGAACTTCTCACGATGCTGGTGCACGCGGTAGGCGATCAGGCTCAGCGCCAGCAGCAGGTAAACGGCGTAGGCCTCGGGCGAGCGCCACGGCGCCGGATCCTTGTGGATGCTCAGCTGCAGCGGGGTTTCACTCCACAGCGAGTCGGAGTTCGCCGCGCGCACCTCGAGCAGGTGGTCACCGGCGTCAAGGTTGGTGAGTGTGATCCGATTCTCCGTGCCCAGATCGATCCACTTGTCGGTAAGGCCGGCCATGCGGTAGGCGATGTGGTTGCGCTTGGGAGATGTGTAATCCAGCACCCCGAATTCCAGCGAGACGATGCTGGCGCGATGATCCAGCTGCAGGCGCTGCAGCAGCCAGTACGGTGTCTTGCCCGGCGCCGGCACGCCCAGAATGTCCACGCGCGTCAGCGCCAGATGCGGCGGTGGCCGGTTCTCCGTGAGGCGCTGCGGATCGAATATATTGAAACCGCCGGGTCCGCCGAAGCACAGCCGCCCGTTGGCGAGCTTCGCATAGGCGCCAAAATTGAACTCCTCGCCCTGCAGGCCATCCTCGCGATGGTAGGTCTTGACCGCGCCGGTGTCCGGGTCGAAGCGCACCAGCCCGGCATCCCCGCTCAGCCAAAGATGACCCTTGGGATCAGCCACCACGCCGTAAATGGTATGGGTGGAAAGCACCTCGGCATGTGAGGCGGCGCGGAAGCGTACACCCTCGGGCACTGCCGATGAGCCTATGACCTGCGCCAACCCACCGCTGTCGGTCCCCACCCAGATGTTGCCGCGCGCATCGATGGCAACTGAGTACACGGCGTCGGCGGGGATGGAGCCCGGATCATGCGGGTCGTGACGGAAAACCTTGATTACCGTGCCATCCGGGCGCGCCAGATCCAGGCCCTGGCCATCGGTGGCCAGCCACAGGTTGCCCTGCGCATCCTGAGCAATGGCGCTGACGTTGGCACCGCTGATGGCGCCGGGCTGTGAGCCGCCAAAGGGCAGCTGGCGAACCAGGCCGGTGGCCGGATCCAGCACATTGGCGCCCCCGCCATGGGTACCCAGCCAGATCATGCCGTCGCGGGACTCGAAGATGCTCATGATGCCGGCGGCGCTCAGACTGTGTGCATCGCCTGCCTTGACCGGCACGGCGCTGAGCTGATCGGCCGCGTACCTGTGCAGGCCGTTGTCCATGGTCCCTATCCACAGGGCACCGTGGCGATCCTCGCGCAGCGACATGACGTTCCGGTCGCCCAGGGCGTTGGGCCGCCCGACCAGCGTATCGAAATCGAGCACCTGGCCGGTTGCGGGGTCGAAGCGCTTGAGCGCCCCGCCCATGGACCCGATCCAGAGCCGGTTATCCGGCGCATCCGCGAACGCCATCACCAGGTTGTCCTGCAGCCAGGCGGGCCGCTGCCCGCCCAGTTCCCAGCTGTGCGGATTCCAGCGGCTGACACCACCGGCGCGCGTGCCTATCCATACCAGGCCGCTCTGGTCCTCATACAGCGAGAGGATCTCGGAGTCCCGCAGTGTTTCCGCATCCTTCGGATCGTGGCTGTAGAGGTGGAACTGGTTGCTGGCGCGATCCAGCAGGTCCAGCCCCTGAGCAGTGCCCACCCACAGATCGCCGGCCTGGTCCTGAAGAATGGAGCGCACATCATCGCTGGCCAGCGAGCCCGGAAAATTCGCATTGTGACGATAGACGGCCTGCACATGGCCGCTGCGGTCCATCAGGTCCAAGCCACCGTCGGTGCTCGTGACCCACAGGGAGCCGCTTCGATCCTGGAACACGTGCGTGATGTGCAGGCCGCTCAGGGTGGTGGCATCGCCCGCCACGTGCTGCATGTGTGCGAAGCCGCGCTGCTGCGGCAGCCAGCGATCCAGGCCCATGAACGTGGACACCCACACCGTGCCGGTGCGATCGAGCTCTATCCTTTGGACGCGATCGTCAATGAGCGAGCTGGCGAGGCGCGCATCGTGGTGCAGGTGCTCGAAATGCAAGGTGGCGATATCCAGGACATCCACTCCCGCGTCCGTGGTTCCCACCCACAGCCGTCCGGCCGCATCCACCAGCAGTGAGCGTATGGAGTCGCTGGCGAGGCTCGCGGCATTCTTCGGGTCGTGACGGAACACGGTAAAGGTGTCCGTGGCACGGTTCCAGCGTGCCAGGCCGGTATCCTTGATGGCCACCCACAGATCATGGTGGGCATCTTCGACCACATCGTAAATGAAGTTTCCAGGCAGGCCGTTACCGCTGTTCGGTGAGTAGGCATAGCGCAGCAGTTCCCGGCCGTCGTAGCGGACCAGGCCATCCTCGGTCGCCAGCCACACGAACCCCTGGGAGTCCTGCAGTGTCGTATAGACACTGTCCTCCGGCAGGCCATCCGCGGTGGTCAGATGCTGCAGGATGAGGGCCGGCGCATCCGCTGCCGCAGCGCCCGCCGCGGCCGTGACTGCGAGCAGCCACAGGATGAGCGACCAGCGCCGGTGGCGCCTTGAGGTAAGGGTACTCACATCTGAACGATGCATGAAGCCGCTCCCGGGAACATTGACGGAACGCAGGAGCGCTTGAGCAATTTCGTAACTTACGAGAACTGCGTCACAAGACTACTGGTTGGGGACCCAGGGCAGGATCGAGGTGGGCGCGGAGGTGAAGCTGGCCGAGCCCGGCGCGCCCTGCCACCAGGGCACGGAGGTGCTCCAGCAGTAGCCCTTGCTCCAGGCGTACTGTTTGCTCCACGCATACATCGTGCTCCAGGTGTAGCTCTTGCTCCAGGCATACATCGAGGTCCACACGTAGCCGGAGCTCCAGTCATAGCCCTGGTCCCAGGCATAGCCGCCTGACCAGGTCATGCCATCACCGGGCAGCGGCGTACCCCAGGTGGAGCCGGCCATGTTCATGATGTAGAAATCGCCATCCGCATTCTCATTGGCCGGACCACCGAAGTGTTGCGTGCCGGCGAGATCGGCCGCGACATTGAGGCCCTGGTTGGCGCAACCGGTGGCGGTGCTGTTGACGGCCCGCACGGCGTTGATGAAACCCGCGCCCTGCTGGAACACGGTGTAGGCCAGAGCCCCTGATGAGGTGACGGCGGGGGCCGCCGAGGCCAGCAGCCGGCACTTCACATTGTCGGGGGTGAGCGCGGGATTCGCCTGCAGCATCAGGGCGACCACGCCGCTGGTCACGGCGGTGGCCATCGAGGTGCCTGACATGGTGAACATCTGTTCGCCCACCGACATCGAGTTCGGATCGATATTGGCGAGGTAGCTGCTGCTGGACATGGAGGCGGCGATGTGGCCGCCCGGTGCCACCACCTCGGGCTTCACGAAGCCTTCATAGGTCGGACCGGTGGAAGAGAACGAGGCCAGCGAGAAGTTGGCCGCATTGTTGGGGGTGTAGTTGTCGGTGAGCGCGCCGACGGTGATCACGTAGGGCACGTTGCCGGGTACGCCTATGGTCATGGGTCCGGGGCCCGAGTTGCCCGCGGCCACCACCACCACGATGCCCGCCTGCCACGCCGCCATCACGGCCTGATCCAGTGGGTCATTCCAGTAATAGGATTCCGGGGTGGAGCCGAAGGACAGGTTGATGATGCGTATGTTGTACTTGTGCTGATTGGCGATGATCCAGTTCAGCCCCGCGATCACATCCACGTAACGGCCGCCGCCCTGGCCGTCGAAGGCGCGCACGATGACCAGATTGGCCTGGGGCGCGATGCTCAGGTAGTTCAGGGACAGGTTCTCCGCGCCGCCGGCAGCGGTGGAGGTGATGTGCGTGCCGTGTCCGTAGGGATCGCCCGTGACCGGTCCTGAGCCGCCGTTGGTCACGTCCATGGTCGCCAGCACTCGCGCGCCGTAATTCTGCGACGGATCTTCCCACAGGCCAGAGTCCAACATGGCAATGGTGACGCCGCGACCGGTGATGCCCTGCTGCTGCAGGGTGTTGGCGCCGACCTCCGCGGGGTAGTTGGTCTGGTAAAGCAGGGTGTTTGCTTTGACCCCGGTGCCATCCGTCAGCGCCGTATTACTGCTCATCCCTGCGACCACCGGCGAGACCAGGGGCGATACCAAAGGCTGTGCCAACGGGGTCACCGCCGAGGTGACCGGGGTCGTGACGGCAGCGACGGTCGTCACCAGCGGGTTGGTCGCGACCGTTGCAACGGCCGTGTTGGTGACGTTCTGAACCGTGGAGGTCACCGAACCGAGCAATGAACCCAAGCTCTCGGTGTGCATGCTGCGATCGGCAAATACGCGCACGTCGCTGCGCGCGCGCAGTTGCGCAACTTGCGCAGCATCCAGGTAGGCCGACACGGCATGGATGACATCCAGGTTGCGTTCCAGGGTGCCGCCCACCTGCTGCACATCCTGCTGCGCAAGAGTCAGCGTTGGGGCCTGCACCAGGTAGCGGGCGGTGTCGGCAGGATGCGCGGACTGCGGCGCCGGGGCGGCCCTGGTCCTCGTCGCGAGCATTACCACGAGCAATGAAGCAACTCGCCGTTCCAATACCGTGTCAGTGGTGCGCATCGCCTGAACCTCTTACCTCGGGTGCTTCCGAGGCGTTGTGCGAGGCATAAGGTCTCGCGAATGCGCTGCAACCAAAAGGTGACGGACCTCACAGTTCCGGAGGTCTAGTGTGACGGCCGTCACATAACCAATGTGTAAAATCAGCCGCGCGCCGCGGTCAGCGGAACGCCGGCAGCGGCTTCCGGAAACACCGACTGGTACAGGTCACCGGTGCCCTGGCGGCAGCCCAGCGCCAGCAGCGCATCACATAACGCCTGGTCGTCGACGCCGGTGGCGATGGGGGTCAGGCGCAATGCCTTGGCCACGGCGATGCCGGCACTGCACACCTTGAGTGCTGCCGCATCCTTGCGAAAGGCGGTGACCCAGGCGCGATCCAGCTGCAGGCCCCATATATGCCCGCGGGCCAGCCAGTCCAGGGAGGCCATGCCTCGTCCCACCTCATCAATGACCAGGCGCACACCGAGGCTTGCCAGAGGGTCGAAGTCGGTGGGCGGTCTGGCGATGAAGGCTTTCTCGGCGATGCGCAGCTCCAGGCGCTCCGCGGGCACGACACCGGTGGCGAGGAACTTCATGATGTCGTCGATGAAATCCTTGTGCAGGACGTGATGTCGCAGGGGGCCAAACGACACCCGCACAGACTCGTCCCAGCGTGCAGCATGGGCTGCGAAATCCTCGCTCAGGCTCGCCAGGGCCACGCGCGACAGGGCGGTGGCCAGACCCGTGGCCTCGGCTACTTTCAGAAATTCCACCGGGCGGATCTCGCCGCGCAGCGGATGCTGCCAGCGCAGATAGCCGGCCCAGGTCACCAATTGGCCGCTGCGCAGGTCATGGCGCGCCGTATAACGCAGGCCGATGTCGCCATTGGCGATGGCATCGCGCAGCTCGCGGGTGACATCCATGCGTGCCAAGGAGCGCAGCCGCAGCGTGTCGGTGAAGAAGCGGGGCGATGAACTGCCCGAGCGGCGCGCCTCGGTGGCCGCGGCGCGGGCCTGGTCCAGCAGGGTGCGCGGCGCGGAGGAGTCCTGCCCCATGATGGCCACACCCGCAAAAGGCGTCAGATGAAACTCGGTGCTGCCCAGATCCACCGGCTGGCGCAGGCTGGTGCAAAGGGTGGTGATGCAGGCTTCTATGGCGTCGCGATCCGCGCTTTGCATCACCAGCGCCAGCAGGCTCTCGCTCAACTGGCCCAGATACCACCAGGGTCGTACCTGGCCATCATTGCCCGCGCTATCCAGTCGCGGCAGCCGCATGATGGCCATGCTCATCACCCGTTCGGCGATCTCTCCGGCGATGACCTGACCGATGTCGGCGATGCCATCGACATGTATCACGGCGATGGCCAGCTGCTCCTCGCGCAGTGCCGCCTCGGATACCGATTGTTTGAAGCGCTTCAGGAACCCGCGCCGATCCAGCTGCGGGCGGGGCCGCTCATCGGTCAGATCCAGACTGTCTTCCTGGGCTGAGACCAGCACCGGCCGTATCACGCACAGGGCGCGCTCCGGGCCCTGGGCGATGACCCGCACCTCGAAATTGCCGCCTTCATCCTCGAACCGCGCCTCGGCCGGCGTCCTGGATGAAATTGCCTTACGGATCAATTGCTTGATTAGCTTGGCGATGGCAGGCGGCCAGAGGTCCTCGAGGCGCTGACCGGCCGGATCGGCACCGGGCAGTCGCCCTACCCCGCCCCCGCCACAGGCAATGACGGTGCCCTCGCGCTGCACCAGCACGATCAGATCCGGCAGGGCTTCCAGCAGGGAATCGGCCATCGCCCGATGCTATGCAAACGCCCCCATGCGTACCTAGACGCAGGTCCCGCTGCCGCTGCAGACTCGATCGTTGGCAGCCGTATCTCAGGGGGAGAGTACGTCAGGTATGTCAAATCCCGCACACCAGGCACCGTCAATGCCCGAAGCACCGGGCACGCTCTGGTGGCGCGCATTGGCCCTGATTGTTTGGCTATTCGCCGTGGCGGCCATCTTTCTTCCCTTTGCATCTGACACATCCCCCTGGGATGCGCTGACCTTCAGGGTTCCGGGAAATCAGGGTAATTGGTGGCATTTCCTCATTGGCTTGCCATTCTTCCTGGCGCTGCCGATGATCTGGTTGCGATTTCAGGCATTGCGGTCGCAACCCGTATCGAGCTTGGCCGGCAGAGGCTGGATTTGCTATGCCTCGGGCGTTTGTGTTCTGGGGACCCTGCTGGTGGAGTTGCCGTTTTTGCTGCACCTGGCCGGAACCAGCGAATGGCAGCGCCTGGTGGTCCTGGGTCTGGGCGTCGGCAGCATGCTTGCAAGCGGCGCACTCCTATTCCTGTGCTATCGGGGGCTGTCGCCAGCGCGCGTGTGCCTCGTTGCCGTGAATACGGCATATCTGGGAAATGCAGCCCTGTGCTTGATCGTCTACAGCCCGGGCATCGGACACCTCGCTGCCAATCCGGGCTGGCCAGTCACCCTGGCGGTGTTGTGCTTCGTCGTGCCCGAGCAGCTCTGGATTTTCGTTCGCTCAAGGGTGCGCCTCAGGGGCATTGATTCCGAATCGATCGCGTGACAGGAGGCCCCGCCAGCAGAGCCTGGCTGGCCGAGGTGCCGCTACGGCTGCCTCAGATGAATGTGTAGGTTCTTTTCCTGCGTGAAGGCCAGCAGTTCATCCAGGCATTCCTCGCGCCCGATCCCGGATTGCTGGTAGCCGCCGAAGGGGCTGCCGAGAAAATGCTTGGCCACCTCATTGACCCAGACATATCCCGCCTTTGCGCGCTGGGCGGTCCGGTGCGCGACATCCAGGTCGCGTGTCCAGATGGAGCAGGTGAGCCCATATTCCAACCCATTGACCTGTTCAAACAATAGGTCGACATCCTTCCAGCGCATGAGGCTCAGCACCGGTCCGAAGATCTCTTCACGCGCGATGCGCATCTGTGCCGTCACGTCGGCAAAGACCGTGGGTTCGATGAAATAGCCGCGTCCGATGGGGCAATGCGCCGGTCGCTTGCCGCCATGCACCAATCTGGCCCCGTCGGCCTGTGCGACGGCGATGTATTGCAGCACCCGCTCATATTGGGCGCGGCTGACGATAGCGCCCATGCGCGTGGCCGGGTCCGTGGGCAGGCCTGGGACAAAAGGGGCCAGCCGCTTGCAGATTCGCTCCAGCACCGCATCGTGCAGGGAATCGTGGATGAAGGCGCGGCTGGTTGAGCCGCAGGACTGGCCGCACCAGCCGAAGTTCATGCCCTCCACGACTGCCTGGGCGACCTCCTCGACATCGGCATCCGCGAAGGCAATCAGCGCATTCTTGCCGCCCAATTCAAGCAGTACCGGCTTGATGGTGTCAGCTGCGGCGTGCAGCACTGCACGCCCCGCCGCAATGCTGCCGATCAGGGCCACCTTGGCGATGCCCGGGTGCGCGACCAGATGTGCGGCGGCGAGCCGGTCGGCAGGCAGGACGTTGAAGACGCCCGCGGGGAACAGCGGCCCGATGAGTTCGGCCAGCCGCAATGCCGAGAGCGGCGTCTGCTCGGCAGGCTTGAGGATCACGGCATTGCCGGCCGCCAGGATTGCCGCGCACTTGCCGGCGCAGAACATCAAGGGGTGATTGAAGGCCAGAAGTCGTGCCACCACGCCTAGCGGTTCGCGCACTGAAAAGTTCACCCGATCCGGCCCCATCGGAATGGAAGCACCCTTCATCTCCGTGACCAGCCCGGCGAAGAACTCCAGCTGTGCTGCGGCCACATCGGCGTCGGTGCGCATCTCGCGGTAGGGATTGCCACTGTCGGCTGCATCCAGCATGGCCAGCTCGGCCCCGTGACGACGGATGACCGCGGCCGCCTGTCGCAGAATGCGGGCACGCTCAGCGGGCGGCACTGCGCGCCAGTGCGCAAAGCCCTGCTGCGCCGCGCTGACTGCCGCGTCCAGATCCTGCGCCGTGGCCTGTACCACCTGCGCCAGCACCTCGCCGGTGCCGGGATTCTCGATGCTCACGCGCGACCCGCCGGCGCCTGGGTGCCACGCTCCGCCATAGTAAAGATCGCGCCCCTGGGGCAGGCGCAGTGCGGGCACGGCTTCCACGGATTGCAGACTCATGGGTGCGCCTCACGGGCATTGATTCCGAAGCGATCGCCTGACAGAAGGCCCAGTGCCAGCATGGAAATCACGGTCGGCACGCTGCACACCATCAGGGTGGTTGTTGGCGTCCAGTGTGCGACGAGCATCACCCCGAGCAACAGCGGTTGGGCAATGCCGATGAGTCTTGAGACTGCCGACGCCCAGCCCACACCCGTGGTCCGCAAAGCGGTGGGATAGAGCCGTGCCAGCAGACCCTGGCTGCCCGAGGTGCCGCCGTTGAGGGTAAGGCCGATCAGAAACGCCACGGCAACGGGGGAGGTTTTCACCAGCAGGGCGAAGGCGACGATGAACAGCGTGGCGCACAGATGCGCAGGAATCAGGATCCTGTAGGTTCCGAACCGGTCCATGCACCAGCCGATGATGAAGGCTCCGACGATGCCGCCCATGAGCAGCACGACGGAAAAGTTGATGCCCTGGGCGGCAGTCTGACCGGCTTGGTTCAGCAGCGTCGGAATCCAGTACACCAGCGAACCGATGGTGGTGACGTCCATCGAGAGCACCAGCCAGATCATCAGCGTACTGAGCGCGCGACCCTCGCTGAAGAGGTCGCGTATCGGCTGCTGGCGCAGCCGCACACCCTGCAGGGTGAAGCGTCCCCCGGTTGGCGCCGCAAGATCGCCCGCGAGGCGCCGCAGCAGCAGCGGCAGGCGCGGGTCCCCCGGGTTGCGCAAGGCCATGAAGCGCGGTGATTCGGGCAACCCCCGCCACATGGCCAGCGACAGCAGCACCGGTACCGCACCGCCGACCCAAAATACCGAGCCCCAGCCGTAAGCCGGCATCAGGCGCCCCGCGATGAGCCCGGCCAGGGCCGAGCCGATCGCAAAGCCACTGTAAAGTACGACGACCACCAGCGAGCGACGGCGTGCCGGGGTGACTTCGGTGGCGATCGCCACGATATTGGGGAGCACCGCACCCAGGGCCAGTCCCACCACGCTGCGCCAGAATACGAATATCGCGGGGCCTTCGGCGCTGGCGCTGAGGATGCAGAGGGTGCCAAAAGCCGCGGTGCCGATGATGACCGGAACGCGTCGACCGAGTCGATCCGCCAGTGGCCCTATGGCCAGGTAGCCCAGCGCGCTGCCGACGGTGCCCGTCGTGAAAATGACCGCCAGCGTCGCCGGGGAGAGCTGCCATAGCCTCGACAGCGTCGGGCCTATGTAGGAGACGGCATAGGTGTCGTAGCCCTCGAAAGTCATGCACAGCAGGCTCAGTACGAACACCGTGATCTGCAAGGACCCGAAGCGCGCGCCATCGATGATGGGGCCGATGTCGATGGCGGGTGGCCTGGCTGCAACTTCGGGTTCGTGGATCCGATCCATCGCGGTACAGTATCGCGTGCGCTTGCGCGGAACAAAGGGGTAAACCGATGGTCGAGCTGGACGCCAATCTGCAACCGCGGCGGCTGCAGCAGATGCTGCCCCGTTTCGAATACGTGTTCCAGACCCGCGTGGTCACCGGGGAGGTGCTGCGCATGGCCTATGGGGCCGGCGAGCGGCTCATGGTGCAGATCTGCGGCGGCGACATCGACGGCCCCGGACTGCGCGGCACCATTCTGCCAGGCGGCATCGAATGGCCGACCTACCGGCCCGATGGCGTCGGGATGGTCGATGCCTGCTATACCTTTCGCTCGCATGATGGCGTGCACATCAACATCCGCAACCGCGGCTATCGGCGCGCGCCGCCGGAGGTAATGCGGCGTCTGAACGCCCTGGAAGAATTTGTGGATCCTTCGGAATACTACATCCGCACCACGCCGATATTCGAGGCGCCGCCCGGCCCCTATGGCTGGCTCGCCGATCATTGCTTCGTCGGTATCGGTGAACGGCAGAAAGAATGCCTGTTCATGCGCTACTACAAGATCTTATGAGCCCGCCGTTTCGCGCCGACCATGTCGGCAGTCTGCTGCGACCCCCCGGACTGCTCGACGCGCGCGCGCAGTATCGCGCCGGCACGCTCACGGCTGCCACAGCTCAAGAACTGGAGGACGAGTGCATTCTCCAGGTGGTGCGTCGCCAGGAGGAGCTGGGACTGCGGGCGGTGACGGACGGTGAGTTCCGCCGCACGCTCTGGCATTTGGATTTCCTCAAGCAGTTCGCCAACGTGGAGGTCACCCGCTCACCCGTCAAGGTGCACTTTCACACTGATGAGGGAGAGATCGAACGGGCGCCCTCGGCGCTTCGGGTCACCGGGCCCCTGTCGCGTCCGCATCCCATTTTTGTCGAGCACTATCGTTTTGTGCATGCGGCCGCGCGGGTGAGGCCGAAGCTGACCCTTCCCTCCCCGTCAATCCTGCACTTTCGCGGCGGCCGGGATGCCATTGACCGGCAGGCCTATCCGGACCTTACCGAATTCTATTCGGATCTGGCGCGAGTCTACTCGGAGGAAGTGGCGGATCTGGGCGCGGCCGGCTGCCGTTACCTGCAGCTGGATGAGGTCAATTTCGCCTACCTTTGCGATCCTAAGCTGCGGCGGGAGGTGCAAAGCTACGGGGAGGACCCAGAGCAGCTGCCGCACACCTATGCCAGGCTCATCAATGGCGCCATCGGGAGCCGCCCGCGCGACATGACGGTGTGCATGCATCTGTGCCGGGGCAACTTCGAGGGTGCGTGGCTGGCCGAGGGCGGCTACGAGCCGGTGGCCGAGGTGCTGTTCAATGAAATCGATGTCACCGGGTATTTCCTGGAATACGATAGCGGCCGGGCCGGCGGCTTTGCGCCGTTGCGGCTGCTACCCAAGGGCAAGACGGTGGTGCTTGGTCTGATCAGTAGCAAGCGTGGCGCACTGGAGAACAAGGATGAGATCAGGCGCCGTATCGATGAGGCGGCAAGATACGTACCGCTGGAGCAATTGGCCGTGAGCCCGCAATGCGGCTTCGCCAGCGGCGAGCGCGGCAACAAGCTCACGCAGGAAGAGCAGTTTGCGAAGCTCTCACTGGTGGTTGAGGTCGCGCGCGACATCTGGGGGTAGACCTTGTCGAAGCTCAATCTTTCGATCGCCATCTGCGACTATGATCGCACCCGCCCTCTTGTCGATGGCAGCGTCGGCATCGATGGTGTCGATGCGGGATTTCTGCTGCTGTCGCCGGAGGAAATATTCTTTCGCGCCTTTCGCCATGCCGATTTCGATGTCTGTGAACTCTCGCTCAGCAGCTTCGCCGTGCGCAGCGCGCGCGCGGACAATCCCTATGTCGGCATCCCGGTGTTTCCCTCACGCGCCTTCCGCCACACCGCGATTGTCGTCAGGCGCGATCGCGGCATCGATTCGCCTCAGGATCTGAAGGGCCGTCGCATCGGCACCCCCGAATACCAGCTCTCCGCCTGCGTCTGGGCGCGCGGGATGCTTCAGGATGAGTATGGTGTACGCCCCGAAGACATCATCTGGGTACGCGGCGGCATGGAGGATCCCGGAAGGATCGAAAAGATCAGTCTGAATCTGCCTCCTGGCGTGCGGCTGGAGTCGGCACCTGCGGACCGCACCTTGTCCAGCATGTTGATGCACGGGGAGCTCGACGGCATCATCGGTCCGCGTCTGCCCTCCTGCTTCGCGGAGCCGTCGGCAAAGGTCGGCTGGCTGTTCGAAGACACGGTTCAGGCGGCATCACAGTATTTCCAGCGCACCGGCATCTTTCCGATCATGCATGTCATCGGCGTGCGGCGCACATTGGCCGAGCAGCATCCCTGGCTGCCTGCGACCCTGTTCAAGGCCTTCAGCGCCGCGAAAGCCAAGGCCCTGCAGCACCTCATGGATACCTCGGCAGCCAAGGTGATGCTGCCATTCGTCGAGGAGCAGATCGTAGCGGCGCGAGGCCTGCTCGGGGATGACTTCTGGTCCTATGGATTCACGCCCGCCAACCGCAAGGTTCTGGATACCTTCCTCGGCTACCACCATGCGCAGGGATTGTCCTCCCGACGCCTGGCGGCCGCGGAGTTGTTCCACCCCGGCGCACTCGAGTTCTACAAGATATGACCGCGCCACCGGTTCTGATTTCAACCTGGAGCGATGGCCTGTTCGCGCTCATCGACGGGACCCTCCACCATGAATGGCCCGGCCACTCAGTCAGAGGTCTTGCCGCTGATGGCGCCGGCAATGCCCTGGCCATCGTGGCTGGTAAATCGCTGTGCCGGCGAACCAACGGGGCCTGGAACACGATTGCGAGAAGCGATCTTGAGCTTGCGAGCTGCCTGGCGGTCGGTGGCCATCTCTATGTGGGTACCTGCGAAGTGCCCGGCGTGCTGCGTGTATGCGATGACGGACGTCTGGCGCAGCTTGTGGGATTCGAGCAGGTGCCCGGGCGGGATAAATGGTACGCGGGGACGGCCCTGATCAACGGTCGGCTCATGGGACCACCGCTCGGCATTCGCTCCATGGCTGCAACCTGCGACGGCAGGGCGCTGTTTGCCAACGTGCATGTCGGGGGCATCCCTCGCTCCACCGACGGCGGTGCGACCTGGCAGCCCACAATAGACGTCGATAGCGACGTGCATCAGGTGTGCGCTCATCCGACGCGGCCCGAGATCGTCATTGCCGCGACGGGCACCGGGCTCGGTGTCAGCGACGACGGCGGTGAAACGTGGATTATCGAGCGTGAAGGACTGCATGCTTCGTACTGCTCGGCCGTCGCCTTCATCGGTGAGGATATCCTGGTGGCTGCGTCCTCGGATCACTTCGCATCACAGGGCGCAATCTACCGACGTGCTATTGATGCTCGCGGACCGCTGTCGCGGGTGCAGGGTGGTCTGCCGCTCTGGCTCGATGGCATTGCAGATACGCAAAATATCGCGGTTTCGGGCTCGACACTGGCGGTGGTTGATCGAGCCGGGAAGCTGTACTCATCGCAGGACGCCGGCCACACCTGGTCGCGCCACGCTGACATCCTTCCCATGCCGAGCAGTGTACTGGTCTAAAGGAAAACCATGGCGCAGGTAAAGATCTACGGCCTCCGGGAACACCTCAGGCCGATCCAGGCGGAACTATCCAATGCCATCCACTCCTGTGTGGTCGAGGCGCTGCAGTTTCCCGAGAATAAGCGGGCGCATCGGTTCTTTCACCTGGAGCCGCAGGACTTCTATTATCCTGCCAGCGCCAGCCCGCGCTATACGATCATCGAGATCAGCATGTTCGAAGGACGGTCCGTCGAGGCCAAGAAGCAGTTGATCCGGTTGCTTTTCGAGCGGGTGTGCAGGCAGGCCCAGCGCCTGCCCCACGAGGTGGAGGTCACGATCAGCGAGACGCCCAAGCACAATTGGGGTTTCCGTGGCTCCCCGGGCGATGAGGTGACTCTGGCCTACAAGGTGGAGGTCTAGGCATGGATACAAACCTGAGTCAGTCGCAGATCGAAGGCGTTGGTGAGGCCTTCGACATGGCGCGCCTGCTGCAACAACGGGCGCGCACCAACGAGGCGGTGAAGGCCATTGCTGCGGCCATGCGCCCGGGAATGCTCGAGGAGCAGGCCGTGGCTCTGGCCAACAGCCTGCTCGCCGGGCGCCAGATGCGGCGCGGCTGGCACAAGGTCAATCTGCGCTTTGGCGTCAATACGACGCTGCATTTCCATACCGCCTCCCAACCCGGCGTGGTACTGGGCGAGAACGATATTTTCTTCATCGACATCGGGCCGGTGTTTGAAAACTGGGAAGGTGACGCCGGTGATACCTTCGTCATGGGCCAGGACGCGGAGCTGGCCCGCTGCGCAGCCGACGCCCGCGCGGTATTCCACGCCGCGCGCCACCGCTGGTTGGCCGGGGACATCAGTGGGCGGGGGCTTTACGACTTCGCTGCCGCGGAGGCTTCACGACTCGGCTGGGTGCTTAATCTGGACATGAATGGCCATCGCATCAGTGACTTTCCGCACAAGGCGATCTTCAGCGGGTCCTTGGCGCAGATCGACTTCGCCCCGACCGCGGGCCTTTGGGTGCTGGAGATCCAGATCCGGCATCCCACCCGACCCTTCGGCGCCTTCTTCGAGGACCTGCTGCTCGATGACAGTCATTTCCAATAGGCGAGCCTGAATCGCGCAAATCATTTGCATTGCGCGCTTTTCGCGGGCAGCTTCGGCGCGGCCAGACCCGCATTCCAGTTCCAGGCCAGGTCGCCCTGGGCCATGCGCCGGCACACCACCGCTTCGTTCAGGTCGTACATGCCGGGCATCAGATGCTGCGCAAGCTCGGGGGTCTGTGCGAAGTGCAGGTAAGTGCCGTCTGATCCATAGGGAGTCCAGGACTGCGCATGCGCCGAGCGGGGTTGCGCGCTGCGCGCGAAGGAGCTCCAGTAGTCGATCATTGCGTCTGACAGCGCCCGCTCCTGCGCATCGGCGGGAATCTTCGGCCACAGCGGCGGGGTGCGGTCGAACGTGCCGAACACGTACGGCAGTTCACTGGCATGAAATCCATGCAGGTCGGCCTGGTCCATGGCCGGGTAACCATGGTCGAACAGATACAGGTAGGCCGGCACACCCAGCGCTGCCTGCCTCATGACCACGCGCTGCGCGGTCCAACCATAGAGCGCATCGCGCGTGGTTGCCAGCACGCTGTCCTGCATCTGGCTGCTGGGATACAGGTGCAGGAATTCGTCGGCGAGGTCCGCATAGCGATCGCGTATGGCCTTTTCGTAGTCCGCGGCGCTTGCTGGCACCGGCGCCACCAGCACCCGCAGGGAGCGTGCTTCGCCGCTGTTGAAGCCGGCGAGCAGCGGCACGCGCGCCTGATTGCCGTGATCGAAGGCGCTGACCATCTGCTCGGTCAGGATCTGGCCGTCGACAATGCCCCAGGGCCCGAAGCCGGCCAGGGCGGCCGCGTTGTTGAGTTTCTGCGCATCCATCATGCGCAGGTCCGCGATGCCGGAGGCGTGCAGCGCAGTTGCAAGCGCGGTACCGCTTCCTTCCCCGGAAGGCATGCCGTGCCGCGCTTCCTTCAAGGACGGCATGGAGATCATATAACTGCTTTCCGCAACCGCCTTGGCGAACAGGCCGCGAGCGGGCGGGGAGGTCATGAGGTACAGCACGCTCAGGCCGCCGGCTGATTCACCGGCGATGGTGACGTTGGATGGATCACCGCCGAAGGCGGCGATGTTCGATTTCATCCACTTGAGCGCCTCGATCTGATCGAGCAGTCCGTAGTTCCCGGACACTCCCTGGGGAGATTCCGCGCTCAACTGCGGATGCGCCAGGTATCCCAATGCGCCCAGTCGGTAATTGATGGTGACCACGAGGATGCCGTGCTCGGCCAGCCGCGTGCCGTCGTACAGGGATTCGCGTCCCGATCCGGTCCACAATGAGCCACCGTGGATCCACACGAACACCGGTGCGCCACGGGCCTGCGCCGGGGCCCAGATGTTCAGGGTCAGGCAGTCCTCGCTCATCGGCAGCGGTGTCGCCGGCGAATAGAGGTTCGCAGTCGTGGCAACGGGCTGAATGCAGGCTGGCCCAAACTGCGTCGCATCCCGGACCTGCGTTGATCGCGGCAGCGGCTGGGGGGGCTTCCAGCGCAGCTGTCCGAGCGGTGGCTGGGCATAGGCAATGCCCCTGAAGACATGCAGTGTGCCCTCCCCGGTTCCCTTGAACTGGCCGGCCGGCGCCGTCACCGTCTGGGCCTGCGCTGCGAGTGAGAGGCAGGCGCCTGCGAGCAGCGAGATCAACGAGTCACCTAGTCTCATGTCACGGTCACTCCGGTGAGCACGCGCTCCTCTTTGCGCAGGACGCGGGCGAGGTAGAAGAAAATCAGGATGGCGACGACGTACATCGGTGTCAGGGAAAACAGGGCGATCTGCAGCGAGTGTCCCGGATGGGCCGCGCGCAGGAAATCGCTGGCGGCGCCGACATAAGTCGGCCCCAGACCCAAGCCGATGAAATTCATGATCAGCAGCAGCAGGGCGCCCGAGACCACGCGCTGATCCGGACGAACCTCCTCCTGCACCAGCGCCACCGCCGCTGAGAGGTAGAAGTAGTTCAGACACATCGGCGGCAGTAGCAGCCACAAGGCAAGCTGCCATGAGGGCGCCCACACAAAGCCCAGGTAGAACGGCGTGGCCAGCATCAGTGATATGGCCGGGATCGTGGCATAGGCGGCTTTGTTGCGGGGGGCAAACCGGTCGATCACCTTGCCTGAGATGACCATCCCGCCGCCCATCCCGATCAGAAGCACCAGGGCGTAGTACACGGCGATCAGGTCGAGCGTCATGCCCTTCTCTCGCATCAGAAAGAGCGTGGTGAAATTGCCTGCGCCATAGGTGATGAACTGCGTGGCGCCGCTGCCGAGCGCGACGAGCACCAGCGCCGGCCTGGAGAAGAACATCCTGACGGTCGACCAGAAGCTGGTTGCGCCCGACCCGTCATGAACCGTTTTCTGGTCCAGCCCGCCGCGAGGGGGTTCCCGTACGCTCAGCCGGAAGATCACCGCTGCGAGCACGCCGATGATGCCGATGGCATAGAAGGCGTCGCGCCAGTTGAATGCGGCGGCAATGGAGGCGCCGAAGGCGATGCCCGCGGCGGAGCCCAGTGCCGGCCCCAGGTTGTAGATGCCCAGGGCCATGCCGCGCCGCCCGGTCGGGAAGAAGTCGGTGATCAGGGCGTACGAGGGCGGAACCCCTCCGGCCTCACCGACACCCACCGCCATGCGCGCCACCACCAGCTGCCCGAAGTTCGCCGCCAGTCCGCAGCCAGCCGTGGCTGCGCTCCACAGCGCGCAGGCCAGCGACAGCACATTGACCCTGTTGGTGCGGTCGGCGAACCAGCCGACGGGTATCGCAATGAAGCAGTAGAACAGGGCGAAATACAGGCCGCTGACCAATCCTATCTGTCCGTCGGAGATATGCAGCGTGTCCTCGATGGGCTTGGCCAGGATGGACAGCAACGAACGATCCAGGAAGTTCAGAACGTAGACGCCGCACAGCAGGTACAGGGCGATCCAGGACCGCGCGCCGTAGCCCGAGTGCTTCATACGCGCTCGAAGATTGCCGCGATGCCCTGCCCGCCGCCGATGCACATCGTGACGAGTCCATAGCGGCCGGCGCGGCGCTGCAACTCGTGAACCAGTTTGGTGACCAGGATCGCACCGGTGGCACCCACCGGGTGACCCAGGGCGATGGCGCCGCCGTTTGGATTGGTTTTGGCCGGATCGAAGTTGAGCTCGGAAGCCACGGCGCAGGCCTGAGCGGCAAATGCTTCATTGGATTCGATGACGTCCAGGTCCGACACCGCAAGACCCGCGCGCTTGAGCGCGGTGCGGGTCGCCGGCACGGGGCCCATTCCCATATAGGCAGGCTCGACTCCGGCATGCGCATAGGCCACCAGACGGGCCACTGGCTCGAGGCGCTGCGCGCGCACGGCGGCCGCGCTGGCGAGCAGCACCGCCGCGGCGCCGTCGTTGATGCCCGAGGCATTGCCGGCGGTAACCGTGCCTTCCTGCTCCTTGAAGATCGGACGCAGCTTCGCCAGATCCTGAGGCGTGGTCGCCGGCCTGAGATGCTCATCGACCAGGAAGTCCACCTTTGTGCCCTTGACCGTGACGGGTACCGGCACGATCTGGCCGACAAAGCGGCCTTGCGCAATGGCCTCGGCGGCGCGGCGCTGACTCTCGAGCGCCAGGGCGTCCTGTCGCTCCCTGCCTATGTCATAGCGGGCCGCGACGTTTTCTGCCGTCACCCCCATTAGGATCTTCTCGAAGGGATCGGTCAGCGCGCCATTGAGGGCATCCACCAGCACGGCATCGCCGAGCTTCTGCCCCCAACGCACCGCCGGTGCAAAAAAGGGCGCCCGACTCATGACTTCGGAGCCGCCACCGACCGCCACGTCGCAGTCGCCCAGGGCTATCGCCTGCGCCGCCGACACAATCGCCTGCAGACCCGAGCCGCAAAGGCGATTCACCGTCAAGGCCGGTACCGCCGTCGACAGGCCGGCACCGAGCGTGGCGATGCGGGCGAGATACGCATCCTGCGGCGCGGTCGGAATGACTTGCCCGAATACCACGTGCCCGACGCCTTCCGGATCGGCGGCGGCGCGACGCAACACCTCCCGCGTCACCAGCGAGCCCAGATCACCGGGCGAGAACTGACGCAGCGCGCCGCCAAAGGTGCCAATGGCCGTGCGCACCGCCGCGACGATGAAAATATCGGTCACGGCGAGCGCCGCTTTTCCGGCTCGTTTGCTGCGCCAGCCACTTCGAAGCGGTATTGCTCGAAGCCGGTCGCGGGCACCAGCTCGCCGCTGCGGTCCTGGATCTGCGCCCACTGGGCCAGAACTGCCTCGGGAGACAGTTGCGCATCGGGCAGCTGTATGCCCTGCGTCATGGTCACATTCGACACCTTGAAGCTGCCGGCACCGGCCAGGACCACGCACTTGGTGGGCGCTGCGTCGCTCGCCAGGGCGACGACCGCCGGGCTCACCCGCTCGGGACTGAGCGCCGCCAGGTCCTCAGGCGTCCAGAGATCATGTGTCATCGCGGTCGCGGCGCTGGGTGCGATGCAGTTCACATGAATGCCATAGCGCTGGCCCTCCAGTGCCAGCGTCTGCATCAGACCTACCAGCGCCATCTTGGCGGCCGAGTACGCGGACTGGCCGAAATTTCCGAACAGGCCCGAGGAGGAAGTGGTGAAGATGACGCGCCCGTAGCCGCGCTCCTTCATGTGAAGCCAGACGGCGCGCGTGCAGTTGACGGATCCCATGACGTGCACGTCGAGAACCAGGCGGAAGTCCTCCAGATCCAGCTTCGCGAACGTCCTGTCGCGCAGTATCCCCGCGTTGTTCACCAGGATGTCCACCTGGCCCCAGCGCTGCAGCGCCTGGGCGACCATCGCCTCTACCTCGACGGATCTTTGGACATTCGCACCATTGCTCAGTGCTTCGCCGCCCGATGATTCGATCTCGCGGCGAACCTCTGCGGCTGCTGCGGCGTCGAGGTCATTGATGAGGACCCGGGCGCCGCTGCGCGCCAGCGCCAGCGCATGGGAGCGCCCCAGACCGCGTCCGGCGCCCGTGATGATCGCAACCCGGCCGGTGAGCAGAGGATCCATAAATAATATTAACTCATGTGTTAATGAATTTTACAAGGGAGGCTGCTGCTGCGACGCGGCGCGCGCAGGAACCTCGGCGTGCAAGATGATAATCTTCGCCGATGGTGAAACGACAAACCAAAAAGCCAAAGGGTCGTACCAAAGCCGAGCAACGCGCCGAAACACTCGAGGAGATCCTGGACGCCGCCGAATACCTGTTCTCCAAGCATGGTCTGAACGGCGTCACCCTGCGGGACGTGGCCTTGAAGGTGGGTGTGCACACCTCCCTGATGCACTACTACTTCGTGGACAAGCGGCGCCTGTTCGAGGCCGTGTTCACCCGCCGCGCCGGTGTGACCAGCAGCCGCCGAGTGGATGCCCTGGATCGCTATGAGCGCGAATGCGGGACGCCCACTGTGGAGGGAGCGCTGCGCGCCTTCCTCGACACGGACCTGGATCTGTACATCTCCGGCGGTGAAGGCTGGCGCAACTTCGCCGCCTTTGCGGCTCAAGTCAGCAACTCCCCGGAAGGGGCGACCATGATGGACCTGCACTTCGATCCTGTGGTCCTCAAGCTTCTGGGCATTCTCAAGAAGGCGCTGCCCAACTGCAGCGACTCCGACATCTTCTGGGGCTACGACTTCGTCAGCGGCGCCTTTATGCATATTCTCGGCCGCACGGGGCGCATCGACCGGCTGTCCGGCGGCTCATGCAAATCGGAGGACTTCGATGCCGTCAAGGAGCGGCTCGCCAGCTTCATGGCGGCCGGATTCGTCGCGCTGTGCAGCAAGCCCAAGAAGGCCTCGCCGGCGCGCAAGAAACAGGGTCGCTGATGGCGTCAGCGAGCGCGTCTGAGACGCTCGCGCACACCGCCGGCGGCGTGATGGCCGGGGTACGGCTCGCAGACGACTGCATTGCATTTCTTGGAATCCGCTATGCGCAGCCGCCGATCGGAGCGTTGCGCTGGAAACCGCCGGTCCGCGCGCCCGCCTGGAGCGGGGTTCACGAGGCGGTGAAGTTCGGCGCGGCCTGCATCCAGCCGGCGACGCTGCCCGACAGCATTTACGCGGATGAGCCGGCCCTCATGAGCGAGGATTGCCTGTTCCTCAATGTCTGGAAGCCGGCGCGCGCATCGGGCGCGCCCGTCATGGTCTGGATACACGGCGGAAGCCTGCGCATCGGCCATTCCGGCAGCGCCCTGCATGACGGCAGTGAGCTGGCGCGCCAGGGCGTGATCGTGGTGTCGCTGAACTACCGTTTGGGCATTTTCGGCTACTTCGCGCATCCTGAACTGACGGCCGAATCCCCGCACAGGTCCTCGGGTAATTACGGTCTCCTCGATCAGATCGCAGCGCTGCAATGGGTGCGCGAGAACATCGCGGGCTTCGGTGGCGACCCGGCCAATGTGACGGTCTTCGGTGAGTCGGCCGGGGCCTTGAGCATCATCGAGATGATGACCAGTCCTCTGGCACGGGGACTGTTTCACCGGGCCATCGTACAAAGCGGCTACATGGTCTTCCATCCCGGCCAGCCCGTGGCCGAGGTGGCCGGTGAACAGCTTGCCCGCAATCTCGGTGCCAACAATCTCGCGGCCATGCGCGCGCTGGATCCGCATCAGCTGTGCACCGCCGTGCACACCCGCGGGTTCTTTCCGCAAGCCACCATCGACGGCTGGGTGCTGCCGACCCAGATCGTCGAGGCCTTCGATAAGGCAGAACAGGCGCGCGTGCCGGTAATCGTCGGTTTCAATGCCGGCGAGATTCGCTCCTTACCCATCTTTCTGCCGCCGCTGCCGGGCAGCGCGCGAGAATATGAGGAGCGGGTCAGGAGCATCTATGGTGATCTGGCGGATCGCTACCTGGCGTTTTATCCCGCGACGGATATCAGGGAGAGCGCGCTGGCAGCTGCCCGCGATGCCTTCTATGGCTGGAGCGCCGAGCGTCTGGTGCGCGCACAGGAGAAGCTTGGCCAGCCTGCCTTCCTCTACTTCTTTGACCACGAGTACCCCGCGGCCGTGGCCAGGAACCTGGCGGCGTTTCATGGCAGCGAGCTGGCTTACGAATTCGGCCTCATAGGCTCGGTCGAGCCGCTGCCACGTAACTGGCCGCCACCGCCTGATGAGGCGCAGGAGCGGGCGCTCTCCCAGGCAATCATGGGCTACTTCACGAGCTTCGCAGGCAAGGGTTTGCCGAGCGCCCCCGGCCAACCACAATGGCCACCCTACGGTTCGCGGCACGCCTTCCT